>Ga0102590_1003502_pt1 | contig 15455 bp, 9 predicted proteins | sample AraplaMF_Col_mMF_FD_76859 | JGI IMG/M metagenome (GOLD analysis project Ga0102590, IMG submission 76859) | Arabidopsis root microbial communities from the University of North Carolina, USA - plate scrape MF_Col_mMF | ecosystem: Host-associated > Plants > Roots > Endosphere | place: USA...
GATCACCAGGTCGGGCATGCATTTGTTGACCATGGCGAAGCCGGAATTCCCGTTATCGGCTTCGTAGATGATGTACTTATCCCCGAAGATCTGCTGGAGGTATTTCCTGATCTCCTGGTTATCATCCACCAGCAAAATGGACCATTTCCCGGTTACGAGCTCCTCTGCTGCCGGTTCGCGTTTGATCCAGTCTTCCTGGTCTTCTTCCTGGCCCTGGGGACCGGTTTCTGTGTTCAGTTCTTCCAGGATTGCTGATTTGGAGGCGGCATCTCCCACAAACCAGGATTCCGGCAGGTGGCCAGAGCCTTTCTTCAGGCGGATAAAAAAGGTAGTGCCTTCGTTCAGGCGGCTTTCGTAAGTGACAGCGCCCTTATGCCCTTCAATGAAATGTTTAACAAGATAAAGGCCGATGCCAAAACCGGTTTGCAGGCGTTCCGGACTGCCGTTAGCGCGTTTGAACTTTTCGAATACTCCCGCGCCAGCTTTTTCGTCGATCCCGCAGCCGGTATCGCGGATGCTGATCAGCACTTCTGCTTCCTGGCTTTCCAGCTCGAAGGTAATGGCGCCGCCTTCGGGGGTGAATTTGAAAGCGTTTGAAAGGAGGTTGAAGAGCGCAATTTCGATCTTCTCATAGTCCGCATAGATATAGCTCTCTGTTTCGCTGTTCACAAATTCGTAGCGGATATGTTTGGCTTTGGCCTGCTGGCTAAAGCAGAGATATACTTCGTTGCAGAGCTCTACGATGTTGATGCGGGCAATCTTCAGCTGATCGCCGCCCGCATCGGCTTTCCGGAAGAGGAGCAGCTGGTCTACCAGGCTGAGTAAGCGACGGGAGTTGCGGTATACCACATTCAGGTCGGTATGCCTGATCTGCTCTTCTTTCTTTTGAATGAATTCTTTTAATGGGTTGATAATGAGTGTGAGCGGTGTTCTCAGCTCATGGGAAACGTTGGTAAAGAAGCTGAGCTTTCTTTCATTCAGCTCTTTCTCCTTCTCATTTTCCAGGTGGGCTATTTTTATCTCATACTTCAGGCGTTCCTGGCGTGTTTTGTATTGGATATAGAAATAGATGGCGGCTGCCAGGACTGTGATGTACAGCATGTATGCCCACCAGGTTCTGTACCAGGGTGGGAGGATGATGATCCGCACGGTGCTGGCTTCATTGCCCCAGGTACCGTCTGTATTGGTGGCTTTGATCTTAAAGATATAATCGCCTTCCTGCAGGCGGGTATAGTTGGCGGTGCGGGCTTCGCCTACGTAGTTCCAGCCTTTGTCCCATCCTTCGAGGTAGTAGGCATAGCTGATCTTATCGGGCGAGGTATATTCCAGTGCAACAAAATCCAGTGCAACGGAAGCTTTGCCGTAGGGGATGCGCAGCACAGTCACGTCTTCCATCGTACGGCCGGCAACATAGGCAGTATCCTGTTCAATAGGTGTGTTCACTACTTTGATACCGGTAAGTAATACGGAAGGCGTATTGGCCTGTTCATACACACTGTCCGGATAGAAGATATTGAAGCCTTTGATGCCGCCAACCATCATTTCGCCGGTACGCAGTTTCATGGCTGCATTGTAGGTGAACTGGTTGCTTTGCAGGCCATCTGACTGGGAGAAGTTGCGGCAGGTTCTCTTCACCGGATCGAAGCGGGATAAGCCGTTGTAGGTACAGAGCCAGAGCTTACCGCTGTTATCTTCCAGGATGCGGAGGATGGAGTTGTTAGGCAATCCGTCCGCTTCAGAGAAGCGGGTAAAGTGGCCTGTGCGCACATCAAAAAGGAGGAGGCCGCCTGCGTCGGTCCCCAGCCAGTAGTTGCCCTGTTTGTCTTCATGAATAGCGCGTATGGTATAGCCGATATTATAGACCTTATGCTGTTTGCCGTTGCGGTCGATCTTTATAAGAGAGGAATAGTTGCCGCCCCAGAAATTGCCTTTACTGTCTTCTGCCAGGCATTGTACGTTGGAGATGTTTTTATCGAATACCTCGAAGCGATTGGCAGCACGGTTAAAGGTGTACAATGTACCATTGTTGGTAGTACTGGCCCAGAGTGTTTTCTGAGCGTCTTCGTACAATATCCATACATTATTCTCTTCGGCTTTGGTGAAAGGGTTAAAGCAGGTGAAATGCTCAAATGTGCTGCTGCTCTTGTTAAAGCGGTTAATGCCGCCGAACCAGGTAGAGAACCAGACATCTTCCTGTTTGTCTTTCAGGATGGTGGTGATGAAATTACTGCTGATGCCCTTGCTGTTCAGGGGATCGTAGCTGTAGTCTTTGCAGGTGTTGGTTTCGCGGTTCCAGTATTTGAGTCCGCCGCCGTCTGTTCCTATCCAGAAATATCCATCCTTATCCTCACAAAAGGAGAAGATGAAATTATTGGTAGGGCTGTGGGAATGATTGTTATTAAAAGAATACAGCTGAAAGGGCGCCCGTTTGGGCTCGATGATATTCACGCCGCCGCGCAGGGTGCCTATCCATTTTCGTCCGTCCTTATCTTCATAAATAGAGTAGATCACGTTGCTGCTGAGGGGATGTTTGTCATCCGGGAAAGTAAAAGCGCTTGCTTTGCTTTCGCCTGCGTGGAGGAGGAATACGCCGTTGCCGTCGGTGCCTATCCAGAGTACGCCGTTGCTGTCTATACAGAGGTTCACCACTTTTAAGTTCTCTTCCATATAGCTGGAAGAAAAGGTATTGGTATGCGGATTGTATTGGAAAAGGCCATTGGCGGCGGCTAGCCATACGGCACCCTGGTTGTCTGTTTTCAGGGAATTGCAGCGGGTGATGCTGTTGTTTACCAGGGTGAGGGTTTTGCTGCGAACGTCGTAGCGGCAAAGTCCTTTATTTTGAACGAATACCCAGGCGGATTGCTTGGAAGCGTCGAAATCGATGCCCATTACTTCGTAGTCGGACAGTTTTTCAGCGCCGTTCTGCAGGACGATCTGGCGGCCTGTTCCGCCACCGGGACCGAACACTACGAGGCCATTGCTCTCGGTACCTACGAGGATGATGTTGGCCTTATCTGATCTGATCACATGGATGTTGCTGCCCAGCTTTTCTGCTTTGGCAGCACCGGCGGGGATGTAGTTAACGACGGAGAATTTGTCGTTAACGGGATTGAGCACGCAAACGCCTTTCCGTCCGCCAATCCAGAGGCGGTGTGTTCCATCCTGTTCTATGGTCCATATCCCATTATCTATCAGGGAGGTACTGTCACCTATTTTGTTCCGGTAGATCTTAAACCGGTAGCCGTCGTACCTGTTTAACCCGTCGTAGGTGCCAAACCACATGAAACCTTTGTTGTCCTGGTATATGTTTACAACGGCATTATTAGAAAGGCCGTTCTCTATTCCCAGGTATTTGATCGGATAGTTGGCGGCAGATAGGGTTTTCGTTAAGATCAATAATACCGGAAATAGCCAGATTTTTCTTGTCCACTCACACATACATCGATTTTAGATGCTGTAAAAATATTGAAAAAGCAGCAATTGGATTGCGATATTGCTTTTGTCCCCTTTTTTATTAAACTGTCAATGTAACACTTTTTGTTATTATTTTGGAGCACGTTTTAGCAGTGAATTGATATATATTTTCCTATAAAGAAATAAGTACGTTATGGTAAAGACCTGGGTTTGCATACAGTTGTTTTTGATATTAACCATTAGCGCGGTTGCGCAGCAGGCGGGGAATCCTGTGTTGAAGGGGTATTATGCAGATCCTGATATATTGTATTCGTTGCAAACCCGGCAATTCTATATCTATCCTACCAGCGATGGATTTACCAACTGGACGGGCACTTATTTTAAGGCTTTTTCTTCTCCAGACCTGGTGCACTGGAAGGATGAAGGGGTGATATTGGATCTTGCGAAAGATGTGAGCTGGGCGAAGAGGAATGCCTGGGCACCATGTATCATCGAAAAGAAGATCAATGGAAAGTATCAATACTTCTATTATTTCACGGCAGCGCAAAAGATAGGAGTAGCGGTGGCGGATAGTCCGACAGGACCATTTAAGGATTCGGGGAAGCCATTGATCGATCAATTGCCTGATGGGGTGAAGGGTGGACAGCAGATAGATCCGGATGTGTTTACTGATCCTGCTACGGGGAAAAGTTATTTGTACTGGGGGAATGGGTATATGGCAGGTGCTCAGCTGGCGGATGATATGACATCGCTGATACCGGGCAGTACTGTTTTACTTACACCTGATAAGACTTTCCGGGAGGGAACGAATGTGCTGTACCGGAAGGGGAAATATTATTTTATGTGGTCTGAGAATGATACCAGGGACCCGGATTACCGGGTGAGGTATGGTGTAGCGGATGGTCCGCTGGGGAAGATTGTAGTACCGGAAGATAACCTGATGATAGCGAAGGATACGGCTGCGGGGATCTTTGGAACGGGGCATCATTCGGTGATACAGGTGCCGGGGAAAGATGAGTGGTATATTGTGTATCACCGGTTTCATTACCCGGATGGGATTAAGATGGGGGAGGCCGCGGGGTATAACCGCGAGGTGTGTATAGATAAATTGGAGTTTGACGGGCAGGGGAGGATTGTACGTGTAAAACCTACACATAAGGGAGTGGTAAAAGGAGTGGTTCTGCGTTAAATAATCATCGTTTTAATAAGGTTGTTCATCTAGGATGGTGAAAAGTGTATGCGCTTTTTACTAAGCTTGCGTGCGCCTATACCTAAGCTTGTATGCGCTTTTACCGTAGATAGGACTAAAGTAACACTAAGCTAATGCCCGGAATTTACCCGGATAACATGAGGAGAAGACGAGGTTAACATAAGGTCTTCATGAGGTTGAAATGTGGTCAAAACGGCCATTTGTGATGATTTAGGTGAAAATGTGTCTTTTGGTGTATAAAAGTACTTTTAGTGACGTTTTAGGTTGTCATATTTGGATGATATTTCTTTTCGCAGATACCTTCGGTGCGATAATCAATTTTTTACTTTAAAAATGATCGTTTATGAGTAAGCAATGTGGGCCTGTGTATATCACAGGCACGGTAAAAGGTATTTGTTATTACAGGATGAATGGGAAGTATTATGCGAGGAGGAAAAGTACGTTAAGTAGGAAACGGGTGAAGAAGGATAAGGCATTTGCGCTTACGAGGAAGTATGCGGAGTTGCTGGGGATGGCATCGTCTATAGCGGCACGGGTGTATCGCTTATTGCCGAAGGCGCAGAAGCAATTGTCGTTGTACCGGGCGATGACGGGGAAGGCAATGGGAATGTTGAAGCAGGGCGTGAGTGAGGAAGAGGTGAAGGCGTGCCTGGAACGGGAAGCGAGGAAGGGGATAAGGAAGAGTAAAGCGGTGCAGCCGGTGGTGAGGATGCGTGGGGAAATGGGTGGGATGAGTGTGGTGAGGACGGTGTGGAGGAAAGGAGGGAAAGGGTTGGCGTATGAGGGCAAGAGGAGGAAGGAAGCGCCGGTGTGGCGGGTGATGACGGGGGAGCGGGAGTATGAGGTGAGGGTGGGGGAGAAGAGGTGGGTGTTGCCGTAAAGGAATTATCTATGCGATTTTGCCATTTTCATAATGGAAATGTTCCTGGCTGGCGGAACTGAATTTTCCGATGAATTCCGGTGTTTTTTGTTCCTCGTTTTTAGGTGAGAAGTGTGTATTCTCAACGGCCCAGTCATAGATGCTTTTATTTAAGGGATAGTTTGTAAGGACGCCTGTTAGTTTATTCTGGGCTATCCAGGTTTCTGCTTTTTCCAAGTTATCAAAGACGCCGCTTGGGAAGCGGCTGTTTATACCGTTAAAGATCCAGACGGATGGGAGTTGTGGTTTGTGGGTATTCATATTGTTAATTTTATTACCTGGAGCTGCGGCCAGCGGTGAGATATTCATCAAGTATCTGGACATCCTTCGCTCTTTCTTCCGGTAGCACTTTTAATGAAGTTATTTTCCCATCTCTCAGAATACCTTCCACAGTTGTGTTGTATGGCGCGTGCAGTTTGAAATGTACATTCCAGTTACGCGGCCATGCAGGGAAAAGGTAGATCCGCTTTCCATCTGTTTGCATCAGCATTTCCTGCAGTCCTATCATTCCTGATCCGCCCTGGTTATGATCTGGTGTCCAGTCAAATCCGGGTCCCCAGAATGCGGGAAACCTTGTAGCGGCGTTCTTCAGTTTTTCAATGGTATAACGGGCGGCGGTATCTGTGAGGCCTAAACGTGCGCAGAAAATATTATCCTGTTTCCAGCCTATAGCGCTGCGGTGTTTAATAGCTGTGGTATCATATAGCCAGGTATTACGAGCGGTGTCCAATCCAGGTTTACCGATCCCGAATATTCCGTACGGGAATACAGGATAGAGCTGTGGGGTTTCAACGTTATTGATCCGCTCCCATGTTTTGGCAGGGGCAATGGTCGTATGTCCCTGGATGTTACGATAAGAGAGCGGGGGAATACGCTTCAATAATGCTTGCAATTGAGCGCGTATGCTATCGGGAAGATAATGTGCAGGAAGTTCCAACATCCTGGAGGCAACTGTATGGAGCCCGGCAATGGTGGTGGCGGAATTGTAGGTCATTTTATAGGTTTCGCAGGCAGAGCCTGGATAGAGCACCAGGTGGCCTTCCCCGTCCAGGGCTTTGGAGCCGCGGTGTTTGGCGAGGTATTGATAATGCTCGTCGAAGAAGGTCAGACAGCTTTCGATGAGTGGGAGGTATCGTGAGATGTCGGCTCCGGAGAAGCGTTCCATATCGAGGATCATCAGGCAGAATTCCAGTACGGTATCCCATTCATATTCCAGCCAGCTATTATACTCTACGCCTGGATCGGCATAAGACGGCCGTTTCCAGCCGTACTCACTGGCGGCGGGCAGTCCGAAGTTCTCCATTTGCTCGGTGAAGCAGGCGCCGCTGTGGCCCCAGTAGAACTGGCTGCGGATCTCGGCGTTCCGTAGGATGCGAAGGTAGAATTCAAATTGTGGTTTCATCAGATCGAAATCGCCGTTCTTGAGCATGGGCCAGTATACCAGTCGTTGGTTCTGGGCGGTGAAGGTACCGCCGCCCCAGTTGCGATGGTCAGGAGAGAAGGGATATTTCGCGTTAGCGAATACGGGATCGTAGGTGAAAAGTCCGCCGTTGAATTTTGTAGGGTATGTGCCGTAGGCGTTGCAGCCCAGCATGTAGCGGAACAGCTGATAGTTATGCCCAGCCTGCCATTCCGCAGATGTGGTATCGTTTTCGATGAAAATAAAGCTTCTGTTCCAATACTGCTGCCACCAGGCTTTGGTTTGCTGAAAAGCTGTTTTGGCGGCGGCGTGGATGGATTTTTGCTGTTGATAGAGGTCATTGGTCCAGGCTTCATAGGAAGAAGCCTGTTCTGTATGCAGCAGTACATGAATCCTGTGTTGCTTTGCGGGCCGGATGCTTTGAAGTTGCCAGCCGGTGTAGGGAGTATTGATGTATTGCCCGGTGATATTGCCTGCAGGCTGCATGTTATCGCCCCAGATCATACCTCCTGAAGTGAGTCCTTGCAGTGGATTCCAGAGTTGGGACTGTACTGATTGCAATCCTTGTTGTTGTACGGTAAAGTTGAATATGAGGGCCTCGTCTTTGTTGCGGTGGCTGAAAAGTACTGCATTGTCACGAAAGGCAATGCTGTCGCGGTAGGCGGTGACTGTCACAGGGGCGCCTTTGTAGCCTGCGCAGGAGACCAGCTCTGCCTTGGCCAGTTGTCGGTCGGCCGTTCTCCAGCTTTCATAGGTGGCGGTGGCGTTTAATGCATCACTACTGTTTACTTCAATATGGGCTATTGGGTGATGCACATCCACCCACACCCGGATGTCTGTACGTTGTTTTCCTTTTTGTCCGGTGATATCTATGTAGCCTTCTTCCAGGTGAAGGGTTTGAGTGAATTTGCTTCCAGCTTCAAAAGGGTTAGGCGTTAGTTTGATCCTGATGCGGCCTGCTTTCAGGAAAGTATTGTTTTCGTCAAAGGAGCCGCTGCGTGAGAGATAGCAAAGCAGTTCTCCGTTCTCCATCCATACATTCAGGCCGATGTCTCCGCCGCCGCAGGGCATGGATTCGCTGGAATTGCGGCTTTGACTACTCCATGTGATGTTGTATCTATCCAGTGCAGGATGCTGGGCGAATAAGGGCAATATGCCGCTTATCGCAACAAAAAGGCAAAAGATTTGTTTGGTACAAAACATAGTGGCGTGTCCTCTGTGAGAAAAATAATCATTAATTTCAAAAAACAAGCATTGTAAATCAACCATGAAACCTTTTGAGAAACTGTTTACAGTCTTGATGGCTGTGTATCCATTGTCTGATGTATTAAAAGAATTCCTCTCCCAACGGGTAAAAATGCTCAAGTTTAAGAAGAACCATATCCTACTGAGGCCCGGAGAAACAGCAGACTACATTTATTTTATTAGCACAGGCATGCTACGCGCCTACTATACGGACGAAAAAGGCAAGGAACAAACATTCTGGCTGATGAAGGAGCTGGATATGATGGCTTCTGCATTCAGCTTTTTTACCAGGCAGCCGGGCGATCTGACAATAGAAGTGCTGGAGGATTGTGAATTGATAGCTATCGATTATGATACACTGGAGCAGGTTTATAAGGAGTTTATTGAATTTAATGTCATAGGGAGGGTGTTGACCCAGAAGTATTATGCGCTCAGCGATGAGCGGGCTATGATATTAAGAATGACGGATAGGTCTGATCGTTATTGGTATTGGTACGACCGTTATTCAGAGTTAGAGAACAGGGTGAAACAGAAATACATCGCTTCCTACCTCGGCATGAGGGGTGAAACCTTGTCGAGGGCAAAGAAAAAAAAGCGGAAACACTGAAAATGATGATTTAGATCAACGTTTTTTCAAAAAAAGGTCTTTAGTTTTGCTTTACTGTTTTAGCTAAAACAAGAACACAGAGCGTTTAACTACCCCGGACCATATCCCCGGTAAACCAAAATCTTTTTATGAAGAGGATACCCCTTTTTTCATTGGCCATTGTTTGCCTTGTTTTTAGCTATTGTCGGAAAGACAGCCCTGTAAAAGGAGAAGATGGCTATCATATTACGATCGAAGAGGCCCAAAAGTTCTTTAATGAGAAACTGGCCAATACAAGCAAGCTTACAAAAAGGCATGAGCTGATAGATAGACCCGACTGGCAGCATGCTGCAGTAAAGAAAACGGGTGACAGGGAAGTGGTGATAGTTCCCCTGATATTTAAGAAAGATCTTACTATTAAAACAAATGGAGACAGCGATGCGCTGTCAGTTCAATCATTAACAAAGCTGTTACTTTATAGAAAAACCAGTGATCAAATTGTGTCGGAGCTAGTCACTACCATTCCAGATCAGGCTTTCCTTAGTAATAAGGATGCTGCCAGGCGGTTTACAGGCATGGTGTGGATTGAGGCCTGGAATGGTAGTGCTATTGGTGGGAACAGATACGCGGCGGATGGGAGTATTACGGGTTTTGATCTGGGCGGAGAGGTGACGCATGATTCGCTATTGAAGGAGGCGGACTATGAAGAGCAGTGGTGTTATGTGGATTTTTATTATTGCGTGGATGCGTCGGGTTATGTGACTTGCAGGTATAATTTCTCACAGGCATATCGTTGCGGAGGTGGGTCTGTTACGTTTGGGGAATTGGGGGCGGGACTTTATCCGGTGTATGGGAGTGGGAGTAACGGAGGGGGAAGTACGGCTCCGGGAGATGCGACGATAGGGATAGGATTGAATACGGTTATTTTGGCGCCGCCGGATAAGCCGATAGTGGATCCGTATCAGTATAAGAGGTGTTTTCAGAAGGAGACCAATAGCACTTACCGAATTATTCTTTACGTCGATCAACCTCAGTCGGGAACTAGAGCATTGGCGGCTGACAGAGATGGGACTACTGCTCTTGCACTGGTTGATATTGCGTCTAAGACAGTTGGCCATACGTGGATTGTATTTGAACAGACCAATTCGATTGGACGAATTATTAGAAGAGCTATAGGATTTTGGCCGGGAGGGAGCATAACCCCTGGAAGTACAAGTGTAAAGGCCCTGTTAGGTAATGATGAAGGACGTGAGTTTGATGTGAGTTTAGAACTTGGATTAGTGCCCGATGCTTTTTTTAATTTACTAAATGATTGTAGCAATGGGAGCACAGAGATGTACGATCTTAATACGAATAATTGCACAGGATGGGCCATGGATAAAATTTATGAACACACATCTATATCGCTACCTAAGACAATGGGTTCGTGGGGATTTGGACTAGTATCAGGTCCGACACCTGGAAATTTGGGAGAGGATATAAGACAAATGGATTTGAATACATTGAAAGGAAATGCTACTGTTACTAGTATTAAGCGTAACACAAATGCTGCTAGAAGTCTATGGAATTATGGTAACTGCCCTAATCTTCCTGCGCCATGATATATAACTACTGGTTAATGTTGTTTCATATTACTTAAAATAATAAAGCATGAAATCGACGACTTTATTGTTGGTGTTTGCTGCTCTATCATTTGGTTTAAACGCTTATACAGTGGGCCAGCCAGAACCTGACTGGAGTAAACTTAGCAGCTTCAGGATGTATGCGGTTAGTTTTGTAAAACCTGTTGGCCGAATAACGAATAAAGAATTAGATTCGGCAGTTTTTATTGATGTTCCGATTACCGAGGCAAGGGAGATGATTGTTGGGCGCGTAAAGTTAACCAAGAAAGCGCTATTGTATCAAACTATGGTTTTCTGTGTACTTAAGTTTAAAGGAGGCCCTGATAGAAGGTTTATTATTAGTAGCCACAACGGTTTTTTTACGGATCTGTATGCAAATAGGCTTTATGAGGTACTTCCAGAACATCTTGATGACTGGGAAAAATTTATCTCTAAGTATGAAAAAGCTTTAATACGTATGGACTATATGAGGCAATATCCGAACGAAGATACTACAGATATATATCGCGGCGACATAAACAACTAATTGTTCCTTTTCTTCCAACGCTATAGAAGCGATTACTGATAACATATGAGAGGTTTCTACCTCTCTTACAATCGTATTGACATAACAATATAGGATTTTCAGATTGAAATGCACAAAACAGATCCGGGAGGTATCCACCTCTTGGTGTCCTGTTTATCCCTTTTTTATATCAAATAAAGTTATTCCAAGCAAAGGTGTAATTCAATGTAAATGTGTGAATCATATACAGTTAAGAAGAAGAGGGTGTCTACCCTCTACAAATTTCTGTTCATCACTGAATGTAGGGTGTAAGAGAAGGAGGGTTTCCACCCTCCTCTACTTTACCTCACCTTTCAAAACTATTGAAACTGGCATTTTTGGTTGAATCATAGTTTAGCAAGAAGGTTAACATAAAAGGAGGGTATCTACCCTCCTCTATTTTCCCTTTGTTTGAAAATTTTTGGGTTTAACAAGCATTTCACAAAGCAATGTAAAGAGGAGGGTGTCTACCCTCCCTCATTTATCCCTTAAAGTTTTTGGGGTTTTGAATAGGATTGATGTGAGTTCAAGGAGGGTTTCTACCCTCCTTCATTTTCCTTTATTCTTCAAAAATGTTGTCATTTTTCATGTTAATGGTTCTATTAACTAATCAGGCGGAGTGTCTACTCCGCCTGTCCCTATTCCGGCAACGTTTGCGTAAAAAATTCCTCTTTTGCCTCCATATTTCCGTAGTTTGACCCCCGCCGGTAGGCTAAAATTCCATGTTGATGAAAGTACTAGCCATTAGCATTTTTATACTCTTCTGCACTATCCTGCTGTCCGCACAGGACAAGCCATACAATATCGTTGTTGCTGCCGACGGAACAGGCGCATTTACTTCCATACAGGCGGCCGTTAACAGTATCCGGGATTTTACCCCGCTGGCTCCCATAAAGATCTTTATTAAAAAAGGCATTTACCATGAGAAGCTGGTTATCCCCAGCTGGAAGACAGGCATCCACTTTATCGGCGAAAGCCGCGACAGCACCATCATCACCAATGCAGATTTCTCCGGTAAGCCCTATCCCGGCAATGATTGGATGGGAAAGGACAAGTTCAACACCTTTAACTCTTACACCGTGCTTCTGGCAGGCGACGATTGCCGCCTCGAAAATATCACCATAGAAAATGCCGCCGGTCAGGTGGGACAGGCCGTTGCACTCCATGTGGAAGGTGATCGTTGCATCGTCAGCAACTGCCGCCTGCTGGGCGACCAGGATACGCTGTACGCAGGCCGGGAAGGCAGCCGCCAGTATTATACAGACTGTTACATCGAAGGCACGACCGATTTCATATTCGGCGCCTCCACCGTGCTTTTTACCAACTGTACCATCCACAGTAAAAAAGACTCTTATATCACCGCTGCTTCTACCACTAAACGCCAGCCTTATGGCTTTGTATTCCTGCATTGCAAGCTGACGGCAGATAGTGCCGCCACGAAGGTTTACCTGGGACGTCCCTGGCGCGCTTACGGAGCGGTGATATTTTCGGAATGCTGGATGGGTACTCACATCCTCCAGAAAGGATGGCATAACTGGGATAACGCGGCCAACGAACAAACCGCCCGCTATGCAGAATATAAGAATACAGGTCCAGGTGCCGGTACAACAGGACGGACGGCATGGTCGCAGCAGCTGACCGCCGCAGCAGCCCGGAAACTGACAGCGGCCAACATCTTCGGAGGCTGGGATCCATTGGTGCGTTAACAGCTAACAAGAGCCATGCTTTATTATAGAAATGTGAATATGTTTTTGTTTGATGAATAAGTGTTATTGCAACAATTATGTAAAGATTACCCTCGGCATATTACTATTATTCGCCTTGCCGATACACGCCCAGCAACAGCCTATTATAGATTGGGGAGGGGATAAGCTGCTGAACGCTTACCTGATGCAGCAACTGCATCAGCACTACGCGCTACGCGAACAGCAAGTACAACAGGCGCTGCAGTCTCCTGCAGGAATCCTGGGCTACCAGCAACAGTTGCGGGCAGCTTACCGCGAGCTGCTGGGAACCTTGCCTGTCAAGACGCCACTGCAGCCCGTAGTAACGGGATATGTGAAGCAGGAGGGATACAAGATTGAAAAGATCGTTTATCAAAGTTTTCCGGGACACCATGTTACTGCTAGTTTGTATGTGCCATCCGGTAAGGGGCCATTTCCTGGTCTGCTGTTGTTCTGTGGTCATGAACCGGAAGCGAAGGCTACGCCTTCGTATCAGCAGACAGCCATCCTCCTGGCCAGGAAAGGTTTTGTAGTGTTAATGATAGATCCGGTTTCACAGGGCGAACGGCATCAATTGACGGATAGTGCAGGACATCCGCTTACGAGAGGGGGCACCACGGAGCATACTTTGCTGAACGCCGCGGCGGCACTGGTAGGATCCAGCGTAGCGGCGTATGAGTTATGGGATAATGAACAGGGATTGGACTACCTGCTCAGCAGAAAAGAGGTGGATACCACACGTATCGGCTGCCTGGGCAATTCTGGTGGTGGTACGCAGACGGCATATTTTATGGCTTTTGACAGCCGGATAAAAGCCGCGGCAGTCTGCAGTTATATCACTACCAGGGAAAGAACATTTGAATTGGCTGGTCCATTGGATGGTTGTGTACAGATCCCGAATGAGGGGAAGATGGGAATGGAGATCACGGACTATATGCATCTGCTGGCTCCCAAGCCGCTGTTGGTACTTTCAGGCAGATATGATTTTGTGGATTATACCGGAGCGGAACAGGCTTACCAGGAAGCAAGACAGTGCTATAAAACATTAGGTGCGGCAGATCATGTGCAGATGGTAACAGTAGATGATGGTCACGGCATCTCCCAGCCCAAGCGGGAAGCGGCGGCCCGCTGGTTTAGGAAATGGTTCTATAAAGATGATCAGCCGGTACAGGAAGCGCCTGCTGCTGTATTATCACCAGCTTCGCTCTTTGCTACGAGGACGGGAGAAGTGAACAGCAGCTTTCCCCAAGAGATGACGGTACAGCAACATATACTGCATCAGGCAATAACGCTTTCGAATATACGACAACAGTTCCTGCGTAATGTTAGCGGCAAAGCTTTTGCGGATACCCTAAGGCATTTGTTGGGCGTCACGCAACAACGGTCGGTGGTACAGGCAGAAAAGATACAAGCAGTAGCAGGGCAGGTAGAAAAATTATTGTTGAGATGTAATGGCGAACCTCCGCTTCCGCTTGTTATTATTCGTCCTGTCCCGCAGGCGCCTGTGAAGGCCGTGTTGATATACCTGCATGATGAAGGAAAGAAGAAATTGCAGGACAGCATCGGGCTTATTCAATCCTACCTGCAAAGAGGATATACCCTGGTACTGCCAGATCTGCGTGGTATGGGCGAAACTACTGATAATCCTGCGTTCAATCATTCTAAATTTTATAATAAGGAATACCGGAACGCTATTTCATCCCTCCACCTGGGAAGGTCATTGATGGGGCAGCGGGTAACTGACTTGTTAATGCTGCTGGACTATCTCCAGGCAGACAGCTTGCTGGGTAAATCGGGTGTAACGGTGAGAGCATCCGGCCTGAGCGCACTGGTTGCCCTACATGCAGCGGCTATAGATGATCGTATCAATCATCTGCAGGTGGATAAATATCTACCTTCTTTCATGGATATCAACAGGAATGTGATTGAGAAGAACTGGTATAGTTATGTCATACCAGGTGTGTTACGATATTATGATGTTCCGGATCTGGTCAGGATAGTTGATAAGCGGTTTGCATTTCCGTAATTATCCGGTTATGTTTGTAAGTAGCATACTATAGCATAGATAACGTTGTGGAAATTCTTAATCTTTTTGATAGCAATCAATGTCTCTCAAATCTTTTTTACTGCCTGGAATAATAGCGCTTACAGTAGTAGCTTGCTCTGCACCTGATAAACCGGCGGATCGGATACAAAGCCTCCCCATGGAAGAGGTCAGCCTGAAAAACCTGGATGCATTTGGTTTGGCAGGCGACCAGTGGAAACTGGCAGGTAACGTATATGCAGACCGCTCTAAACAGTATAGCATGAGTATCGCCGAAGGAACCGGCATATTGGTTTGCACCCAGCCACCTAAGCTGGGTGATGCTGCCATCCACACAAAATGGAAGCACCAGGATATGGACCTTGAACTGGATTTCATGCTCTCTGCGGGCGCATCCGGTGGCATTTTTTTCCAGGACAGTTACTCCTTAAACATTAAGGACAGCTGGATGAAGGACAGCCTCACAGCAGATGACTGCGGCGGTGTGGCAGGTCAGGCGCCACGTCTCAATGCCTGCAAGGCACCCGGCCTGTGGCAGCATCTGGAAGTAAAGTTCAGATCTGTGCCAACAGCCGATAAAAAGTTCGAGGCCCGCTTCAATATGGTGAAGCTGAATGGCAGCATCATTCATGATACTACACTACACCAGGTGCTCCCTGGTACCGGTGAATTGACCTTCCGGGTACATGAAGGCAGTATCGCTTTCCGTAACATCCGCTATAAAACC
>Ga0102590_1003505_pt1 | contig 15441 bp, 15 predicted proteins | sample AraplaMF_Col_mMF_FD_76859 | JGI IMG/M metagenome (GOLD analysis project Ga0102590, IMG submission 76859) | Arabidopsis root microbial communities from the University of North Carolina, USA - plate scrape MF_Col_mMF | ecosystem: Host-associated > Plants > Roots > Endosphere | place: USA...
CTTGTCGCCGGCCAGCACGCGGATGCGGTTCTTGCGCATCTTGCCGGCGGTGTGGGCGATGATCTCGTGATCGTTCTCCAGCTTCACGCGGAAGGTCGCGTTGGGCAGCAGTTCGCTGACCGTACCGGGAAACTCGAGCAGTTCTTCCTTAGCCATCAGGCCTCTCAAAACGGGTTACGCCATGCCGGTAAAGCCCCCGCGACGATTGAGTCGGGAGGCGTCACGCGGCTGCGAGGCGGGGTGTATAACGCATTCACCCCCCAAACGTCGATGGCGCGCCGAAACGTTGTCGTATCGCCGTGGCCAGAGCGTCACGCACCTCGCGGTAGGCCGCCAACATGGCGTCGCGCGAGCCGTCCGCAAGGGTGGGGTCGTGGGTCGGCCAGTATTCGATGTCGGTGGCCCGATCGCGGGCCAGCTCGACGGCCCGGTGCTGGGCCTCGGGCGTCAGGGAGATGACGACATCGAAGCTGTCGTCCTCCAGCTGGGCGAAGCTCTTGGGCCGGTGGCCGGTGACGTCCAGGCCCATCTCGTCCATGACCACGGCCACGAACGGATCGACGCCGTCCTCGTCGGGATCGGGCTTCAGCCCGCACGAATCGACGAACGCCCGCGTGCCGTAGAAGTGCTTGAACAGAGCCTCGGCCATCGGCGAGCGCACGCGGTTGTAGTTGCAGGCGAAGAGGACGGCGCCCGGGAGGTCCGACGGCACGGTCCCTAACCCCGCCAGTGCAGCGCGCAGATCAGGGTGAACAGCCGGCGGGCGGTGTCGAGGTCGGTCTTGACCTTGCCCTCCAGCCGCTCGCGCAACAGGGTCGAGCCCTCGTTGTGCAGGCCGCGCCGGCCCATGTCCAAGGCCTCGATCTGCTGCGGCGACGAGTTGCGGATCGCCGCGTAATAGCTGTCGCAGATCATGAAGTAGTCCTTGATCACCCCCCGGAAGGGCGACAGGGACAGCAGGTGCCGGCGCTCGTATCCGGAGCCGGCGATGTCGAAGGCCAGGCGGTTCTCGACCAGCGACAGCTTCAGGTCGTACGGCCCGCCCGCCGCCTCGGCCGGCTCGAAATAGTTGCCGTCCAGCAGGTCGAAGATCGCCACCTGCCGTTCCTGCTCCTGGTCGCGCGAGGCGGCGGCCAGGCTGTCCTCGTCGATGAGGATGGACTTCAGGAACTGGCTGGCCTTGGCGTCGGACATCGTCGGCAGACTTGCCCCTTACGGCTTGGTTGGCAACCGGACCGCCGCCGACAGGGCGTGGGCCGGCAGGCCCTCGGCCTGCGCCAGGGCCACGGTGTGCGGGCCCAGGATCGCGAACGAGGCCGCGTCGCACTTCACGATCGAGGTGCGCTTGAGGAAGTCGTAGATCGACAGGCCCGACTGGAAACGCGCCGCGCGGCTGGTGGGCAGCACGTGGTTCGAGCCGGCCACGTAGTCGCCGATGGCTTCCGGCGTCAGGCGGCCCAGGAAGATCGCCCCGGCGTGGCGCACGCGGTCGGCCAGGCGCTCGGGCTCGTCGATGGCGAACTCGACGTGCTCGGGGGCCAGCAGGTCCACCAGGCGCGGGCTGTCGTCCAGCGGCGCCAGGATGATCGCGCCGTGGTCGCGCCACGAGGCGGCGGCGTCGACGCCGGTGGCCAGGGTCTTCAGGCGCGCGTCGACGGCGTCGGACACCGCCTGGGCGAAGGCCTCGTCGTCGGTGATCAGGATCGACTGGGCGGCCGGGTCGTGCTCGGCCTGGCTCAGCAGGTCGACGGCGATCCAGTCGGGATCGTTCTTGGCGTCGGCCACCACCACGATCTCGGACGGACCGGCCAGGGCGTCGATGCCGACCACGCCGTAGAGCCGGCGCTTGGCGGCGGTGACATAGGCGTTGCCGGGGCCGACGATCTTGTCGACCGGCTGGATCGGGCCGGCGCCGAAGGCCAGGGCGGCCACGGCCTGGGCCCCGCCCACGCGCCAGATCTCGGTGACGCCCGCTTCCTTGGCGGCCGCCAGCACGGCGGGCTGCAGCTTGCCGGGCGGGGTGACCATGGCGATGCGGTCGACGCCGGCCACCTGGGCGGGCACGGCGTTCATCAGCACGGTCGAGGGATAGGCCGCGCGACCGCCGGGCACGTAGACGCCCACGGCCTCCAGCGGCGTCCAGCGCCAGCCCAGCTGCACGCCGGCCTCGTCGGTCCAAGCCTGGTCCTGCGGCTTCTGGCGGGCGTGGAAGGCGCGGATGCGGGCCGCGGCGAAGGCGATCGCGTCACGGACCTCCTGCGAGCACTCGGCGGCGCCGGCCTCGATCTCGTCGGCGGTGACGCGGATCGTGTCCTCGGTCAGCTCCACGCCGTCGAAGCGGCTGGTGAAGCTGAGCACGGCCTTCAGCCCCTCGGCCTGCACGGCCTCCAGCACGTTGCGCGCGGCCGCGTCGACGTTCTCGGGCGCGCCCCGGCGCTCGTCGAGGAACGCCTTGAAGGCGGCGGGGAAAGAGGGGTCGGCGGAATTGAAGCGGCGCATGGGGCCTAGATGCGGTTTTTTGTGTGGGGTGCAAGAGAAGAGTGACAGTGCGGCGACCGCTTGCCCCCTACGGACCGCTTCGCGGTCGTCTTCCCCCGGAGGGGGAAGAGCGCCGGTGCGGCGGCTCCGCCCCCTACGGGGGCGGTCAGGTGGCGAAGCGGTCAGGTGGGGGCAAGGGGGTGTGATCCCACGCCAATTTGGCCGTGAGCTGATGGGGAGGCGCGGAGCGGGCCGGCCTTCGCCCGGAGACCGTGAGTTTTGTGTTTGCGTTTCGGCTTGGCTCGACCGCTCCGCGGAACCGTTCTTCTCAAGGGACGGCGACTGAGGGCCTGTTTCATCCCGATCGACGTTCCCCCTCGGGCGGGCAGGATCAGGTCGCCCGGAAGGGGCCGTCGGCGACTCCGACTGATCCTGGAACGGGCCGGTTTGAACTTCCCGGCCCCGTCGACCCACCGGTCTTCGCCGAGGTTCGTCTTGCGCCTTGGGACCTTCTGAGCCCCGCCGCCCAAGACCTCCCCCCAGCCAAGGCAAGCGGCCCGCTCGGTTCCATCCCCATCGCCTGCTTGGGCCGGTACCAAGAGCCCTCCCCGTGATGGTGACGGGTCTGATTGTGCGGGAGGTTTGACTACTGGCGCGTCGGTGACGCTGCTTTTTCTGCAGGGCGTTGGAATGGTTGGGGTTTGTCCCGCCGCCTACGGGGATAGAGAGCGCTCGATCCTCGCGCGGGGACATGCCCTTGCGGCGTGTCCCCAAGTCCAGGCGCGGCGCTAGCTGATGGGGACACGCCGCAAGGGCATGTCCCCGGCCTGCGCTCCCCCACCTCCGTCATCCTCGGACTTGTTCCGAGGACCCCTGCTTCAGCCGCGCAGAAGGACGATCCGTGGAGCGGCGAGCTCGCGGCCTCCCCCAACCGACAAACCCGCCGACAGAGGGGTCCTCGGAACAAGTCCGAGGATGACGGTTCCAAAATGGAGAAAGGTCTGAGCCCCTCGAACCTCCGCCGGGGACATGCCCTCGCGGCGTGTCCCCGACCGCCTGGCTCCGTGCGAAATCTGGGGACACGCCCACGGGCATGTCCCCGTCAGCGCTTCGCGTCGGCCGCCTCGAACAGCGCGATCTGGTCCGCCCGGGCCTTCCGGAAGGCCGGACGGTCCGTCACTCGGGCCACATAGGCCTCGGTCGCGGGGCGGTCGCCGAAGGCGCGGACGTCCGAAACCCGCAGCACGTCCGCCATCAGCAGGTCGGCGACGGTGAAGCGGTCGGCCGCCAGCCACTCGCGTTCGCCGAAGATCCGCTCGAGGTGGTCGAGGCGCTGGTCCAGCCATCCGGTCAGCTTGTTGTCCTTGTCGCCGCTGATCCCCAGGAACCACCACGGCACGCTGACCATCTCGATCGAGTTCAGCGCGGCGATGGTCCATTCCAGCGTTTCGGCCGCGCCGACCGGATCGGACGGCATCAGCCTGTCGCTCTTGCGGGCCAGGTGCAGCAGCCCCGCGCCGCTTTCGAAGATCTTCACCGCCCCGTCGTCCAGGTATGGAACCTGGCCGAACGGCTGGCGGTCGAGATGGTTGGTCGCGCGATCGTCGAAGGGGATCGTGCGGACGGCGTAGTCGAGACCGGCCTCCTCGCACGCCCATCGCAGCCGCAGATCGCGCACGAAGCCGCGCGGCCCTTCGGGGACCCAGTCCAAGGTCCAGATCGTCAGTCCGCTCATCGCGCCTTCACTCCACCGCCGAAGCCCGCGCCCCGTCGCCGAGCCGCATGGCCGCCACATAGACCGCCGCCGCGAGCGCTGCGCCGACGAACCAGGCGTAGTCGTAGAGCCCGGTCCACGGCGCACCGATCGCCGCCGCCGCCGGCAGGCCCGCCGCCTTCAGGAAGCCCGGCAGGTTGGGCGCCACGCCGATGACGAAAGCGCCGACGGCCGCCAGGTTCCAGCCCTTGAAATAGGTGTAGCGCCCGGCGCGGTCGTACAGCGCCTCGACGTCCAGCCGCGCGCGGCGCAGCAGCCAGTAGTCGGCGATCAGGATTCCGGCCACCGGCCCCAGCAAGGCGCCGTAGCCGGTCAGCCAGACGAAGATGTAGCCCTGGGTGCTCTCCAGCAGCTTCCACGGCATGATCAGCACGCCGATGCCGGCGGTGATCCAGCCGCCGGTGCGGTAGCTGATCCGCTTGGGCCACAGGGCCGAGAAGTCGTAGGCCGGGCCCACCAGGTTGGCGGCGATGTTGCACGAGACGGTGTCGAGGCTGATGATCAGCAGGCCCACCAGCACGGCGATGCCGCCGATGTTCCCCGACAGGGCCACCGGGTCCCAGACCGGCTTGCCGTAGATCAGCACCGTGGCCGAGGTGACGATGACGCTCATCGTCGCCAGCAGGGCCATCGGCCCCGGCAGGCCCACCGCCTGGCCCACGACCTGGTCGCGCTGGCTGCGGGCGAAGCGGGTGAAGTCGGGGATGTTCAGGGCCAGGGTCGCCCAGTAGCCGGTCATGGCGGTGACGGCCGGGCCGAAATCCTTCCAGAACCGGCCGGCCTTGGCTCCGCCGGCGTCATAGGCGCTGGGCTCGTGCAGGATCGGGCCGATGCCGCCGGCCTTGCTCAGCGCCCACCAGACCAGCAGGCCGCACACCAGCAGCTTGACCGGCGCGGTCCAGGTCTCGAGCTTGCGCACCGTCTCCAGGCCCTTGGTGACGAACAGCAGCTGGATCGCCCAGAAGGCGGCGAACGACAGCAGCTGGCCCACGCCGATGCCCAGGCCAGGGATCATCGGCCCGACCAGGCTCTTGCCGACCATCACGCCCAGCAGGGTCAGCAGCGCCCCGCCGCCGATCCAGGTCTGGATGCCGTACCAGCCGCAGGCGACGATGGCCCGGGCCAGGGCCGGGGCCCGCGCGCCGCGCCAGCCGAACGAGGCCCGGGCCAGCACGGCGTAGGGCACGCCCCACTTGGCGCCGGCGTGGCCGATCAGCAGCATCGGGACCAGCACGATCAGGTTGCCCAGCAGCACGGCCCATACCGCCTGGCCCGCCGACATCCCCTGCTCGATCAGGCCCGCGGCCAGCATGTAGGCCGGCACGGCGATGACCATGCCCAGCCACAGGGCCGCGAAATGCCACGCCTTCCAGGTGCGCTGGGCGGCCGTGGTCGGCGCCAGGTCCGGGTTCCAGAGCGTGTTGCCGGCTTGGTCGTGATCCATGTCGCCCCCGCGATCGTGTCGTGGGCGGAGCATGGGTCAGGGCGCGAAGGGCGTCACGGGGAAAGTGGGATTGATGGAGACGGCCCTGAATCGGCGTATTCAAAGGCGGCTAAGCGGGAAGGCCCATGAACAGTTTCGTTGATTCCGTGCGCTCGGGCCTGGGCGGCCTGTGGCGGTTCTCCGGTCGGGATCCGGCCAGGCGGTTCTGGCCCTATGCCGGCCTGGTGATCGGACTGGTGATGGCGGCGGCGGCGGCGATGGTTGTTCCGATCATGAGCACCACGTTCGGCCGCATGCAGCGCTTCGCCCTCGCGCATCCCGATCAGGCCACCATCACCCAGGGACCCGGCAGCTATTCGATCGAGATCCACGGAAACCATCCCGAACTCATGCCCGACATGACGCCGTTCTTCTGGACCCTGCGGGCGGCCGTGGCGGTCGCCGTCGTCCTTCTGGCGGGAGCAGTGACGCGACGGCTGCACGATCGCGGTCGGCGCGGCTGGTGGGGCCTGCCGCCGGTGCTGTTCCTGGCCGGCGGACTGACGCTGTTTCCAAGGCTGTTCGACAGCGCCGCAGGGGGGCGGACCGACGCCTCGACAATGGGGCTGTTTGGTTTGGTCTTCCTCAACAACATGCTCTATCTCGCCTCGCTGGGCCTGCTGATCTTCCTGCTGGCCGGCGCGAGCGAGCCGAAGGAAAATCGCTTCGGGCCCGCATCCTGAACGGCTCCGCCCGAACGCCGGCGTCCGCCCCCTACTTCACGATCCCGTCCACCGTCTGCCGCGTGACCGCGTGATAGAGCGGCCGGGTCCTGGCGTAGAGGCGCCTGGCGATCGGCTGGCCCCAGTCGCCCTGGGCCATCAGGTCCTTGAACAGCGGGGCGACGAACTTGCGGCGGCCCTGGTCGGTCAGGAAGGCCTGCAGCGACGGCACGGCCGGGTCGTAGCGGTTGGCCACGGCCAGCTCCAGCCAGACGAAGCGGATCTCGCTGTTGCCCTGGGCCGACAGGCCGAACGCCTTGTCCAGGGCGGCCAGCCGCTCCCTGGACAGCGCGCGCGGCAGGCTGGCGACGAAGCGGGTGCGCTCGGGCGTGCTCCAGGCCTTCCACCCAGCGGCGGGCGCCGGGCCGCCCTTCGCGTAGGCGGCGGCCAGGGCGTCGACCGCGGGGAAGGCCGCGGACTTCACGTGCACGGCGTTGTCCGGCAGGCCGACGCCGTAGACCCATTGGTCGATGCCGATCGCCGCTTCCAGCTTGGGGTCGCCCTTGATCAGGTTGGCCCGCAGGTCGGCGACGAAGCCGGCCGTGGTCTGCGACTGGAAGGCGTGGCGGGCGAAATAATCCTTCAGATAGGCGTCCCAGTGTTCGCGTCCGACGGCCTTCTCGATGGTGCGCAGGAAGGTCGCGCCCTTCTCGTAGGCGATGTCGGTCATGCCGTCGTCGGGATCGCGGTCGGCCAGGTCCAGGTGCAGGCGGGTGTCGGCCCCGGTCGGGCCGCCGGCGTCCTTGATCGCCGCCTGCAGGTCGCTCCAGCCCAGGTCGGCCAGCATGTCGGCGCGCGGCTTGCCGTACAGCTTTTCCATGATCCGGTTCTCGAAATAGACCGTGAAGCCCTCGTTCAGCCAGAAGTCCGACCAGGTGGCGTTGTTGACCAGGTTGCCCGACCACGAGTGGGCCAGCTCGTGGGCCACCAGGCTGACCAGCGAGCGGTCGCCGGCGATGATGGTCGGGGTGGCGAAGGTCAGGCGCGGGTTCTCCATGCCACCGAACGGGAACGACGGCGGCAGGACCAGCAGGTCGTAGCGGCCCCAGGCGTAGGGCCCGTAGAGGCTCTCGGCGGCCTCGACCATCTTCTCGACGTCGACCAGCTCGTTGGCCGTCTTCTTCATCACCGACGGCTCGGTGTAGACGCCGGTGCGCTCGCCCAAAGGCTGGAAGGCGATGTCGCCGATGGCGATGGCGATCAGGTACGAGGCCACCGGCTTGTCCATCCTGAAGCGATAGAGGCCGCCCCCCGCCACGGGATCGCCTTCGGGGGGAGTCAGCATCTCGCCGCTCATCACCGCCGTCAGGCCGTCGGGCACGAGGATCTCGGCCGTCCAGGTCTGGCGGATCCCCGGGCTGTCCTGGGTGGGGATCCAGGTGCGGTTGAGGATCGCCTCGCCCTGGCTGAACAGGTAGGGCTTCTTCTTGCCCGCCGTCTGGGCCGGGGTCAGCCACTGCAGGGCCGCGCCGCCGGGGGCGCTGTCGTAGCGGACGACGATGCGCCGGGCGCCGTTCAGTTGCACCGTCAGCGGCGCGCCGAGAATCGGGTCGGCCTTGCCCAGGGTCCACGGCAGGGCCGCGCCCTTGTCGTCGGTGACGCCGTGGATCACCAGGCCCTTGCTGTCCAGCACCACCTCTTTGGCGTCCGGCGCGGCGGCAATGTCGAGGGCGGCGGTCCCCTTCATCTGCTGGGCCTTGAAGTCGGCGGTCAGGTCTAGGTCCACATGGGTCACCCGCGCCACCAGGGGCTGGGCGTAGGAATGGATGTCGCGGGCTTCGGGGGTCGTCAGTATGGCCGGGATCGGCGGTTGGGCGGTCCCTTGGGCCAGGGCGGGCGCGGCGGCGCCGCAGAGCAGGAGCGCCAGCAGGGCCGCGCGGGCGGCAGTCTTCAGGGTCATGGACCGGTTCCGTGTTCGCAAAGGCGTTGGATCCGTCTTAGCCCAGAGCCTTTTGGGGCGCAGCCGCAAACGCCCGTCCTCGCATGCCGTGCGTCCTTCGAGGCTCGCCGTTCGGCGCGCACCTCAGGATGAGGACCTCAGCGAAAGCGGCCTGTTCCGACGTCCTCCTCCTGAGGCGCCCGCGCAGCGGGCCTCGAAGGACGCAAGGCGGCTCAGCCTCAGCTCAGATGTACTCCAGCAGGCTGGTCCCGCCGGTGTTGACGCCGCCGTCGCTGTTGAACAACGAGGCCAGCTTGTCCGAGAGGTTCTGCATCTGGACCATCTTGTCGTAGAGCGCCGGTGTCCAGCCGGCCGCCTGGCGCTCCTCGTCGCTCATGGCCGCGTACTGGGTGATCAGACTCTTGCCGAAGGCCGAGGCGTCGGAACCCTGGGTGCTCTGGTAGACGCTGGAGACGCTGTCGCGGTTGCGGGCCTTCACCTCGGCGGCGGCCAGGGCGACCTCGTGCTCGGAGAACTGGTCGCCCTTGTTCAGCGCCACCGCGGCCAGGGAGCGGTCGTCGAACTTGGAAAAGTCGATCTTGCCATCGTCGCGTGAGGTGGCCATGCCCTCGCCGGTCGCCGCGGCGTATTGCCTGTCAAGCACCGAGCGGACGTCGGAGGCGACCTTGCCGATGTCGCGGGTGCGGGGGTTGGCGACCACGCCGCCGACCTCCTTGAGGTAGGCCGCCACCGGATCGCCGTCGATGCCGCTGGGCGCGACGCCAGGCTTGGCGGTCGCCTGCTTGAGGCCTTCGGTCAGGGCAGCCTTGTCCTTGGCCCACTGCCCCATGGCCTTCTCCTCGGGGCCCGCGGCCTCGAGGTTCGCCAGGGCCGCCTTGTAGAGTCCGGCATAGTCGCCGGTCACCCGCATGGCCGAGGCCGGGGCGGACAGGGTCGCGTCGCGGTCGGCCTTCATCTGCAGCGAGGCGACCACCTGCTCCTCGATAGGGAACTGGCCGCCCTTGTTGCTGGCGATGGCGTAGAGGCTTCGGCGGTCCAGGCCCGAGACGTCGATCGTCGCCTTGCCGTCCTTCAGGGCGCTGGTCGCCTTGGCGCCGGCCAGCAGCTTGTCCAGCGCCGCGCGGGCGGCGGCCACGACCTGGTCGGTGGTGCGGCTGTCGGTCTGGGCGGCGAGCGCGGCCTGGGCCTGGGCCGACAGGGTGACATTGACGCTGGAGCCGCTAGCCTTGGCCGCCGCCGCGCCGGCCGCATCGCTCGCGCTCGTCGTCGGCGCCGGGGTGGCGACGGTGGTGGCGTAGGGGTTCGCCGCATAGCCGCTCGTAACGCTGCCGACCATGACGCCCTCGACTGGATCGCCGCGAGATTACGAATCGCGACAGGCCTGAAACACCGGAGCACAAGGCGCGATCAGGGTTAAGGGCGCATTAACCATGATCGCGGGCGAGGTCGGGCCAGGCCTGCGTGGGCCCCGTTCGCCCCTACCCCGGCGCGCTGACCTGGGTGATCGGCTGGATGTCGGTGAACTTGGCGACGTCGCCCAGCACCTCGGGGGCGCGGGGACCGCCCAGGCTGGCGGCCAGGGCCTCGGGACCGTCGAAGGTCATGTGAACCATCAGCAGGAACGGGGCCGGGCCGCCGTCCGGACCCGGCAGCCCCTTGAGCACCTGCACGTCCCTCAGCCCCGTCGGCGTGAAGGCCGCCTTCAACAACGGGATGTGCACGGCGTCGTAATAGGCCTGGTCGAACCGGGCGCCGGGCGTCGCCGGATAGAGCACGCTGAAGATGACCATGTCGCTTCCTAGGGATGCGGCGTCGCCGGGCGCGCGCCGTTCGGCTTCAGTTAGGGGCGCGAAGGCTGTCCCGCCACGATCCTCACCGCGCCGACCACAGGTTTCCGGCCGACGCCTGCAGGTCGCCCGAGACGCCGCGCTGGGCCAGGGACAGGCCCTCCAGCTCGACCTTGTCGGCCCTCAGGGTACGGCGATGGATGCTGTAGCCCAGCTGGTAGATCGCCCGGTCGGTCTTGGTCTGGCCGTCCTCGATGAACACCGTCAGCACCCCGACCGGCACGCGGCCGGTCCGGACCTCGCCCCCGTGCTTGCGCAGGCCGCCCGCGATCCAGTCGGCCTCCAGGCGCGGATTGCCGGTGGTCTCGACGCTGTCGCTGCGCAGCGCGGCCGGGAACCAGACGGTCTGGGTCTGGATCACCTGGCCGTCATTGACCGAGGTCAGGCGCACCCTGGCCCCGCCGTCCTCGCGCTGGCCGGTCATGACGAAGGTCATCTTGCGAGCGGCCGCCTGGGCCTGGGCCTGGCGCTCGCTGGCGGCGGCCGCGCGCTCGCGATCCTCGCGGACCCGTTCGCGGTGGCTGTCCCAGAAGCTGAGGCCGGTGATCACCAGGGCCGCCACCGCCACGATCTCGGCCAGGGTCAACCAGCGGATCGGCAGGCGCTTGGGGGACGTCTCTTCGGTCATCGGGCCTCCGGCGCGCGAGGCCGGAGGAAACACTGATCCTGCGACGGCGCCAAGCGCGCATGAACCGTAGAGCGCGCGCGCGTTCCCGTGAAGTCGCGGTTCAGGCCTTGGCGGGCCGGCGGCGGCGCGGGACGCGGACGACGGCCTCGCCGTCCATGACCAGGTCGTCGCCGACCAGGCCCTCGCAGCGCAGGGTGACCCGCGCGCTGGCCTCGTCGATGGCCGCGACCGTGACGCGGGCGGTCACGACGTCGCCGATCCGCACCGGTCGGTGGAACGCCAGACTCTGGGTCAGGTAGATCGCCCCGGCGCCCGGCAGGATGGTGCCGACCACCGCCGAGCCGAACGAGGCCGACAGCAGGCCATGCGCGATGCGGCCGCGATAGGCGGTCCTGGAGGCGAAGGCCTCGTCCATGTGCACCGGGTTGAAGTCGTCCGAAGCCTCGGCGAACCGCTGGATACGTTCCTCGGTGATAGGAACGTGCTTTTCGGCGACCATGCCGACGGCCAGCTCTTCGAGGATGTAGCCGCCGGTGGGATGAGGTTCGATCATCCCCGGCCGTTAGCCGCGATGCCGCGCCGTGGCCAGCGAAAATGCGCGAGATTCCCGAAGCAAGGCGCCCTGTCGCCTGCACTCGAAGCCTGCCGAGGTACACGCTGGCCAGCGACTCGGCACGAAGCCGCCCGGGCGATTTTCGCTTTCTTACAATTCCCGCCGAGCGCGCGCCGATAGCCTGCTCCCGTCAATCAGGACAAGGAGCCAGGGCCATGAACCGGCGTGAATTTGGCAAGACCATCCTCGCGGCGAGCCTTCTGAACGGCCTTGTCAGCCAACCCGCACGCTCAAAGGAAAACCGCGCCATGCAACAGCCGACGCCCTTCACGATCGCCATCCCGGACGACCAGCTGGCCGACCTGAAGTCGCGCCTTCAGCATACCCGCTGGCCCGACGAGCCGGCCGATGCGGCTTGGATGTTCGGGACCAGCCTCGGCTACATGAAGTCGCTGACCGACTACTGGCTGAACCAGTACGACTGGCGCAAGGCCGAGGCGCGCCTCAACGCCATGCCGAACTACAAGGTCAGGATCGACGGCGTCGACCTGCACTTCGTCCACAAGCCGTCCAGGAAGCCGGACGCCCCCGCGCTGCTTCTGCTGCACGGCTGGCCCGACAGCTTCTACCGCTATCACAAGGTGATCGACGCCCTGGCCGAGGACTTCCACGTGGTCGCGCCGTCCATCCCCGGAACGGGGTTCTCGGGCCGTACGGCGCTCTCGGCCGACAAGACCGCCGACCTGTTCGCTCAGCTCATGGGGACCGTACTGGGGCACGAGCGCTTCATCGTCGCCGGCGGCGACCTGGGATCGGTCATCGCCATGTCGCTGGCCCAGCGCCATCCCGAGAGGCTGCTCGGCAGCCACCTGACCGATGTCGGCTATCCCGACCACACCACCGACTTCAGCGTCCTCAGCGCGCCCGAGCAGGCCTATGCCGGCGCGATCCAGCAATGGTTCTTCGCCCATGGGGCGTTCAACCTGGTGCAGGCGACCAAGCCGCAAAGCCTGGCCTTCGCCATGAACGACTCGCCAGTCGGGCTGGCGGCCTGGATCATGAGCTTCATGGCCGGCATGGGGGTCGGGGACGAGGCGGACGCCCGCTTTGGCCGCGACGAGCTTCTGACCAACATCATGATCTACTGGCTGACCGAGACGGCGGCGTCCTCGTTCCGCCTCTACAACGCCAACGCCATGCAGCCCCCGACGATCAAGGGCAAGAACACCAAGGTTCCGGTCGCGGTGGCCACCGAGGCGCCGATCCCCGGCGGCGTGCGCCTGCCCCGCGAATGGGCGGACCGCCAGACCGCCGGCAATGTCGTGCAGTTCCACGACATGGAACGGACGGGCCACTTCGCGGCCTGGGAAGATCCCCAGTTCTACGTCGAGGATCTCAAGCGCTTCGCCGCGCTGCTGGCCTAGCAGGGCCGGCCGCCGGGCGCGCCCGCGCCCGGCGGTCAGATCTTGTGGACCGCGTCGAGATTGGAGGGCAGAGCGCCCATGATCTTCTTGATGGACTTGATCATGTGCGGCTGGTCCGCATAGCCCAGGTCGACCGCCACCCCGGCCGGCGCTTCACCGGCCTTCAACCGCCGCACGGCTTCCTGCGCGCGGCGGATCATCTGGAAGCTCTTCTGGGTGATCCCCGTGGTCTGCTTGAAATGCTGCTGCACCGAGCGCGCCGAGGCGGCCTTCGGGGTCTCGCTGAAGGCCCTGGCCACCAGGTCATTGGAAAGAAGCAACCCGGCCCCGATCATCGTGTCGACCAGCGGCTCGACGTTCTCGAACGTCGGCAACGGCAGCTCCACCCCATCCAGCACGAACGTCTCGCCGGCCACCGGCAGCATCCGGATTTCGGGACCGACCCGCGGTTCCTTGTCCTGTGCGAGATAGACATGGGCGGAGAACGAGATGACGACCGAGCTCTCGCCGTTTCGATACGGAACCTCGACGGGCTCGGTGGCCTGTCCGCTCAGGAACACCAGGGATCCGCCGTCCGGCGCGATGCTGCGGATCAGGTCCCACGAGCCGTCCGGCGTGGCCAGGTACACTCCGTCACTGAGACAGACCGTCTGCCACACGGTATCGATCCATGGGTGCGAGGATCGCCGGCTGGTGTGTTTTTGGACCATGGTCGTCGGTCTGCCGCGGCTTGGAAACACCCCATCGTGCTTCAGTTCCGGCGTCGATGAAATCCGCCGACGCTTCCATGCTCCGCCGGGCTGATCTCCGTGCGCCGGCTTGCGCGCCTCTACTCCGCGTGCCCCGGCCGGCGCGGCGTCGACCAGGCTTCCGAGACGTCGGCGAGGATCACGTCCAGGCAGTCGACGGCGACCTTCAGGTCGCCGCCGCCGGCGAAGGTCAGCAGCACCGCGCCGCCCGGCGCCTCGGCCGGCTCGAAGGCCACCGCCAGCAGCTCGACCACCGCGCCCTTGGCGTCACGTCGCAGCTTGCGGGCCTGGACGCCGGTGACGTCGCCCAGCTGCAGGGCCGAGCGGATGCGCTCCCCCCTCTTCTTGCCGCCCGCCTCCCAGCGGAAGCGGTTGCAGGCCAGGGTCAGGGTCCGCGCGGAGGCGTCCCAGCGGATGTCGCCGATCTTGGCCACCGCGTCCTGCAGGGCGGCCGAGATCACCGCCAGGTCGTCGGCGTCCTGGGCGAGCAACTTCAAAGGCGCGGCGTCAGCCATCCAGGTCGCCCTCGCTGTCGCCCTTGATCCGGCGCACCAGGGCCCCGCAGGCGCCCAGCTTTTCTTCCAGCCGCTCGAAGCCGCGGTCCAGGTGGTAGATGCGGCTGACGGTGGTCTCGCCGCGCGCGACCAGGCCGGCGATCACCAGGCTGACCGAGGCACGCAGGTCGGTGGCCATCACCTCGGCGCCTTCCAGGCGCTCGACGCCGCGCACGCGGGCCTCGCCGCCCGACACCGAGATGTCGGCGCCCAGGCGCATCAGCTCGGGAGCGTGCATGAAGCGGTTCTCGAAGATCGTCTCGCGGATGTGGCTCTCGCCCTTCGCGGTCGTCATCAGGGCCATGAACTGGGCCTGCAGGTCGGTAGCGAAACCCGGATAGGGCTGGGTCTCGACATTGACGGCCTCCAGGCGGCGGCCGTCGCGCCGGATCACCACGCCGTCCTCGGTGCGGATGACGCCGCAGCCGGCCTCCTCCAGCTTGACCAGCAGGCTGTCGATCAGCTCGGGACGGGCGCGGGTCAGCTGGACCTCGCCGCCGGCCATGGCGGCGGCCACGGCGTAGGTGCCCATCTCGATCCGGTCGGGGATCACCGAATGGGTCGCGCCGTGCAGCTTGGCGACGCCGGTGATGGTGATGGTCGGGGTTCCCGCCCCTTCCACCTTGGCGCCCATGGCGTTCAGGCAGATCTGCAGGTCCAGCAGCTCGGGCTCGCAGGCGGCGTTGTGGATGTGGGTGACGCCGTCGGCCAGCACGGCGGCCAGCATGGCGTGCTCGGTGGCGCCCACCGAGACGAACGGGAAGGTGATCTCCGCGCCCTTCAGGCCGCGCGGGGCCTGGGCGTAGACATAGCCTTCGTGCAGGTCAATCTTGGCGCCCAGGGCCTCCAGGGCCTGCAGGTGCAGGTCGACGGGCCGCGCGCCGATGGTGCAGCCGCCGGGCAGGCTGACCTTGGCCTGGCCAGTGCGTGCGATCAGCGGGCCCAGCACGTTGAACGAGGCGCGCATCTGGCGGACCAAGTCATAGGGCGCGAAGCCGCTGGTGATCTCCGGCGCGTGCAGCACCGTCTCCGAGCCGTCCGGCCCCTCGCGCTCGTCGACCTGCGCCCCCAGGCGCGTCAGCAGCTTGCCCAGGAAGCGGGTGTCGGCCAGACGCGGCATGTTGGTCAGGCGCAGCGGCTGGTCGGTCAGCAGGCTGGCCGCCATCAGCTTGATGGCCGAGTTCTTGGCGCCGCTCACCGGGATGATCCCGTTCAGCTGCGCGCCGCCGGTGATGGCGATGCGATCCAATGAAAGTCCCTCGTCGCGCGGCCTTCGGGGGGTGTCGCCGCGCGGTCACATGTGAAGGGGCGGTTCTAGCGGTTGCAAGA
>Ga0102590_1003507_pt1 | contig 15437 bp, 14 predicted proteins | sample AraplaMF_Col_mMF_FD_76859 | JGI IMG/M metagenome (GOLD analysis project Ga0102590, IMG submission 76859) | Arabidopsis root microbial communities from the University of North Carolina, USA - plate scrape MF_Col_mMF | ecosystem: Host-associated > Plants > Roots > Endosphere | place: USA...
GGCGTGCAAAAACTGTCGTGGCGGACCTCGACGACATGGCGCAGCGCGCGCCCCTCGAGCTTGCGCGGCAACAGCTCCAGGAACTTGCCGAAATCGGCACCGTCGAATTTCTTGGTCGGCGCGAACTGCCACAGCACCGGCCCGAGCCGGTCGCCGAGCTCTAGCACGCCGGAATCACAGAACCGCTTGATGGAATCGCCGGCCTCGCCGAGCACGCGGCGGTTGGTGGCAAAGCGCGGCCCCTTGACCGAGAACACGAATCCGTCCGGCACTTCGCTGGCCCATTTCCGAAAGCTCTCCGGCTTCTGCGAGCCGTAATAGGTGCCGTTGATCTCGATCGAGGTCAGCTTCGAGGCCGCGTAGGATAGCTCCTTCGCCTGCGTCAGCTTCGCCGGATAGAACACACCGCGCCAGGGCTCGAAGGTCCAGCCGCCGATGCCGATGAAGATGTTGCCGGAGTTTTTGGACGCGGTTTTTGCTTTGGCCACGGAGGATCTCGCATCGTCGGGGAGGGACCTCATCCTAATCAAACGAGTTGTGATTGGCCAGTTGCCGTGTCCCGTCTAAGCTCGCAAAAGGGTCTGCGAAAAAGGAGAACAAGATGCGGATGCGGATGCTGATGCTGGGAGCGGCGCTCGTTATGATGACATCTGCTGCCACGACACAAGCTGTCATGGCTGACGATGACGATGCGAAGGGGGCGCAGAAGCTCGCCATGCAGGGCCGCGACGATTACTGGCATTGCCTGGCGCGGGAATATTCGCGCGACAGCAATCAGGGCCTCTCGGAACAGGATTTTGGCCGCTCGGTTGCCGGCGCCTGTCCCTCGGAACGGCAATATTACCGGGTCGCCTTGCTGGATTATCTCACCACGCAATACCCGGCCATCGATGCCGGCGCCCATCTCGCGACCGCGAACAGGGCCGTGGAGTCGGCGCAGAAGGATGTCGTGACGGCCTTCGTCAAGCACAGGCCGCCTGCCAGGTAGGGAGTGGCGAATAGGGCACGAACACGGCCGCCTTATTCGCTGCTCGCCATTCGCTATTCGCCCCTTCGGGGCTCTTCCGGCCCCGCGCTCATCCATGATATCAGTGGCCGCATCTGGAATAGGGATGGATTTCCATGTCGTCTGAGTCGGTGGGTGGCATCTTGGGCGCGATCGTCGCGGCGATCGTGCTTGCGGTCGCCGTCGTCTTCGGGCCGATCGGCCAGTACGGCAAGCCGCCCAAACCGGCGAAAGTCGAGCCTGCTCCTGCTGCGGCGCCGGCGGCACCTGCCGCACCCGTACCGCGTGGTCCGGTGATCAAGGAAGTCCCGAACTAGCGGCGGCCCCAAAAATGGGTGCCTTGGCCCCCTTGAAAAGCGGTTTTACCGTCCCCATCTAGCTTGTAACGGCGACGTTGAGCGGAAAACTCCGGCGCTGGGACGACCTTGGAATAGCATGGGCTCGCGCCGGATGTACGCGCGGTCCGCCGTTCCGGGGTCGTTGGCATTTTAGGGCCCTTTTTGGGCCGTTTCCCCTCGAAAATCCCGGCTTCGCATCGCAGAACTTGGCAGCGCAGGACGCGGCGGATATACGCTGCCGTCATGAATGAAGCGATCAGACCGGGCACCGACAACACGCCGCAGGCCCATCAGGCATCTTTGCCGTCGCCGCAATTGTCGGTCGTCGTCCCGACCTTCAACGAGCGCGACAACGTCACGGTGCTCTACCGGCGGCTGGAGGCGGTGCTTGTCGGCATCGCCTGGGAGGTCGTGTTCGTCGACGACAATTCGCCTGATTGCACCTGGGACGTCGTGCGCGCGCTCGCCCAGCGCGACAGCCGCGTGCGCTGCATCCGTCGCATCGGCAGGCGCGGCCTCTCGGGCGCCTGCATCGAGGGAATCCTGGCCTCCAGCGCGCCCTACGCGGCCGTGATCGACGCCGACCTGCAGCACGACGAGACGCAACTGCCGAAGATGCTGTCGCTGCTCGCGAGCGGGCAGGCCGATCTCGTGGTCGGCAGCCGCTATATCGAAGGTTACAAGAGCGAAGGTTTCAACAAGCAGCGCGCCGGCGCCAGCGCGCTCGCGACCGAACTCGCCAGGAAGGCGCTGCGGGTCGAGATCGCCGATCCCATGAGCGGCTTCTTCATGGTCCGCCGCGATCGCTTCGAGCAACTGGCGCCGAAATTGTCGGTGCACGGCTTCAAGATCCTGCTCGATCTCGTCGCCAGCGCAAACGGCAGTCTGCGCGCCGTCGAAATTCCCTACACGTTCGGCGAGCGCCAGCACGGCGAGAGCAAGCTCGATTCCATGGTCGCGCTGGATTTTCTGGGTCTGGTGCTGGCCAAGTTCACCAACGACGCCGTCTCACTGCGCTTCATCCTGTTCGCGATGGTCGGCGGCATTGGCCTCGTGGTGCATCTCACCACGCTGTTCATCGCGCTTCGGCTGATCAAGGTGCCGTTCGCGGAGGCGCAGGCCGCCGGCGCCGTCGTCGCCATGACCAGCAATTTTGTCCTCAACAACTTCCTCACCTATCGCGATCAGCGGCTGAAGGGTTTTGCGCTGCTGCGCGGCCTGATCGCATTCTACATCGTGTGTAGCGTCGGCCTGCTCGCCAATGTCGGCGTCGCGTTCTCGGTCTACGACCAGGAGCCGATCTGGTGGCTGGCCGGCATGGCCGGCGCACTGATGGGTGTGGTGTGGAACTACGCGATGTCCGGACTGTTCGTCTGGCGCAAGAAATAGCGCCAGATGGGCGGGGCTGACGCGCGGATCGTCCGCAATACGGCGCTGGTGATCCTCGCGCTGGTGGCGCTGCGGCTCGTCGCAGCGGCGTTCACCCCGATCACGTTCGATGAAGCCTATTACTGGATGTGGTCGAAGAATCTGGCGGGCGGCTACTACGACCACCCGCCGATGGTCGCCTATGTGATCCGGGCCGGCACCATGATCGCCGGCGACACCGAACTTGGCGTTCGCGTGTTCTCGATCCTGCTCGCGCTGCCGATGAGCTATGCGATCTATCGCTCCGCGGCGATCCTGTTCGGTGGTGCGCGCGTGGCCGCGACCAGCGCCATCCTGCTCAATGTCACGATGATGGCTTCGGTCGGCACGCTGATCGTAACGCCCGATGCGCCGCTGCTCGTTGCTTCCAGCTTCGTGCTGTTCTTTCTCGCAAAAGTGCTGGAGACCGGACGTGGCGCCTGGTGGCTCGCGGTTGGCACAGCGGTCGGTGCCGCGCTGCTGTCGAAATACACCGCGATGTTCTTCGGGCTGGCGATCCTGATCTGGCTCGCTGCCGTGCCGAAGCTCAGGCACTGGTTCCTTTCGCCCTGGCCGTATCTCGGCGGGCTCGTTGCGCTGGCGCTGTTCTCGCCGGTGATCCTGTGGAATGCGGATCATCAATGGGTCTCGTTCGCAAAGCAGCTCGGGCGTGCGAAGATCGAAGACTTCCGCCCGGTCTTCATCGCCGAGCTGATCCCGACCCAGATCGCGTTCGCAACGCCGCTGGTCTTCATTCTCGGCGCGATGGGGCTGCACGCGCTGACCTGGCGCCGGGCCGGCGCGCTCGCCTCGCGGGTGCTGATCGAGACGATGTTCTGGACCATCGTCGCCTATTTCGTCTGGCATTCGCTGCATGCCCGCGTCGAGGCCAACTGGTTCGCGCCGGTCTACCCGCCCTTCGTCGTCGCAGCAGCCGCGGCCGCCAGCCTCGTGCAGTGGAAGCCGCGGCAGCAGCGCCTGGTGGAGTTTTGCCTGCGCTGGTCCGCGCCCGCGGGCATCGTGATGTTTGCAGCGCTGATCGTGCAGGCCAACACCGGCTGGTTGTCGGGCTATCGCCGCGATGCGACCGTGCGCAGCGTTGGTGTCGGCTGGCGCGAGCTCGCCGCGGAGATCGAAACCGTGCGCGCGCGCAACGGCGCGACCTGCGTCCTCGCGCCGGACTACGGCACCACCGGCTGGCTCGCCTTCTATCTGCCGCGCGGCACCTGTGTGGTGCAACAGAACCAGCGTATCCGCTGGGTCAACATGCCCGAGCCCGATGCAAAGCTGCTCGCGGGCAAGCTGCTCTATGTCGACGAGCTGCGCGCGGACGGCTCCGCCCTTGGCGATCGCTTTGCGAAGGTGACGCAGATCGCGCAATTGCAGCGCAAGCGCGGCCCGCTCGTGGTCGAGACCTACGGCATCGATCTGCTCGAAGGCGCCAAGGGGGACGTGCTGGATCGCTCGCCGCCGCCGGAAGCAAGATAAGCCTCCGCTGTCGTCCCTGCGAACGCAGGGACCCATACCGCGTGATCTATCGATGGGCGCAAGTGTTCGTACCGCCGTGACACCTGTGCACCACCAGTCTTCGCCAAACTTCTCCCTGTGGTGATGGGTCCCCGCGTTCGCGGGGACGACAGCTGAGAATGAGGCGCGCAGTTGCGGCTAGTCGATCATCTCGGCCTTGGCCGCGGTCTGGCTCGGCCCGTTCCGGTCGCGCCAGAACCAGACGGTTACGACGCCGGAACGGCCGCGGACCTGGGTGAGCAGCGGGCCTGTCAGAATGCCATCTGGATCGCCCTGGAAGTCGGCCGCATCCAGCAGCGTATCGGTCAGCGCGAGCCGCGCCTTGTTTTGCGCGGCGACCTCCATCAGCCGGCTCGCGACGTTGACGGTGTCGCCCGTCGCCGTGATGTGCTGGTGGCTTTCGCCGAGACGAGAGGCGACGATCGGACCGAAATGCGCGCCGATCTTGAAGCCGAGCCGGCCTCCGATCGCAGGGGGCAGTGCCGCGATCCAGCTTTCGACGCGACGATGCAGGTTGATCGCGCACCTCAGCGCGCGTGCGGCGTCGTCGGGCATCGCGCGGGGCAGGCCGAACAGGATCATGGCGCCGTCGCCGAGAAAGCCGGTGATCAGGCCGTCGCAGTCGACGGCCGCCTTGTCGATCAGTGCGTGAAACGTCCTGAGCAGATCCTGGAGTTGGTCCGGATCGATCTTTTCGCTGAACGCCGTGAAGCCGGAGAGATCGATGAAGACCACGGCTGCGTCCTGCCGCACGGGCCTGGACAGGAAATCGGGATCGCGCGCCAGCCACTCCTGCACCGCAGGCGCCTGGAATTGCGCGAGCGACCGGCTCTTGTCGGCGAAATATTGCGTGCGGCGGCCGCCCACCCACAGCTGCATGCCGGCGAAGACCACGACCGGCGGCACGGCGGCAGCGAGCGTGGTCGCGGCATTCAGCCAGACGCCATGCGTGAATGCGAACAGGTTCAGCCCGCCCCACGCGATCATCACCGCGGCCGCGGCCACGAGGCCGGGTGCACTGCGCCGCCAGGCCAGCAGGCCGACCAGCAGTATCGGCAGCAGGATCGCGGTGAGCGCATCGGCGATGCGGACCTTGCGGTCGCGCACGATGCCGTCGCCGGCGACGAGATGGGTGATCGCGGTCGAGACCACCTCCACGCCAGGCATCAGGGAATCGAATGGCGTCGGGTAGAAGTCGCCGCCGCCGGCGACCGCTGCGCCGATCACGACGATGCGGTTCTCGATCGCCGCGCGGTTGAGCGTGCCGTCGAAAATGCTCTGTGCGCTGACGGTGCGGATGGTGCGGCGCGGGCCGTAATAGGTGATCGGCAGTGCAAAGTCGGTATCGGTCGGCACCGCGCGGTCGCCGAGCATGAGCTGATCCGGCGCGATCGTCAGCGGCTTGTCGAGCGCACGGCTCGCGACGCGCAAGGGGAAAGAGAGCTCGACCTTGTCGGCCGTCCGGAACAGCATCGGCACCGAGAGCGGCGAGCCCGACTGCCCCGTTGCGACGTTGACGACGCCGACATCGGCGTGGTCGGCGAAAGCCGGAAGCGGCAGCAGGAAGCGCTCGGCCTGAGGCAGGACGGCGAGGGGGCCGTCGCTGCTCGGCTCCACGGTCTCGCTGGCGCTCGGGAAGATCGCCGCGGCGGCGAGCACCATCGGACCCGTGGCCAGCGTGTTCGCCAGCGTGGCGTCGCCGATCGCGGCGCTGCGGTCGACCAGCAGCAGGTCGATCGCGACCACCTTCGGCTTGAACTGCACGATGGTGTCGACGACGCGGGCGAGATCGGCGCGCGGCAGCGGATAGCTGCCGCCCCGCTTCACCACGGTGTCGTCGATCGCGACGATGGTGACGAGATCGGGCGGAACCTGCACGCCGCGGACCTGGGTTCGCCAATCCGTGAGCGTCGCCTCGAGGCGATCGAGAAAACGCAGGTGACTATTGGCATGGCCGGCATAGATGCCCGCGCCCCACAGCCCGGTGAGGACGAGTGCCGCCAAAATCTGAACGCGTATCTTCATTGCGTCGTACTGCAATCTTCTGTGTTGTCAGGGCCTGACGGAGCAGGCCTTACCGACCGGGCCTCATTGGCCCAGTCTTGCCATCAGCGCGTCGACGCGCGGCTGGCCCCATGTCTTGACGGTCAATGGACCGGTTGCCTCGACATCGACGCCTTCGCCGGGACCCAGCACGACGCTGCGTCCACGCGCTCTGCGGCTCACGCCGACGCGGCCGTCGGCGACGAAGACCGAAGTCTTGGCATCTGCGACATCGACCGCCCATTTGGTGCCGCGCACCGCGGCGATCGCTTGCGGCGTGAGTACCTTGAAGGGATTGCCGCCGGGCTTTTTGCGCACGTCGACCAGCAGCGCTTTGCTGCTCAACTCTACCGAGTCTATATGTCCGTCGCGGTTGGCGTCCTTTAGTTCAAATCTGGCACCGCTTTCGGCAACGATGGTGATGCCGTTGTCGCAGCGCCAGGTCTGCGTGCCCGCGGCCGTCGGCGATGCCGTGCATCCCGCCGTGGCGGCAGGCTGTGCACCCGCAGATCCAGTCAATAGAACCAACCCCGCCAGAGCGAAAAACCCGGCGCGCGCGAACCTTCTCATGCCAGCCTCCGTTTGCGTGCTCGGCACAGTTCAAGGCGATGTTGATACGGCACCGTATCACACGCAGAGGCTGCTGAATAGTGCCGCTCTGGGAGCTATTTCCTCGCTGCGGCATTTTCCAGACACGCGCGATCAACTTTCAGTCAGGGTGTCGCACGAGTTCGGCCTGCAGGGTTCGAGGTGCCCCGCCTTGGCGGCCACTCTCACCATGAGGTTCTGAATCTCGCCAGGGAACGCGCCCTCATCCCGAGGGTCGCCGGAGGCGGGCGTCTCGAAGGCTGGTCGTCTTCGGGAGGCGGATCCGCCAGCCTCGCACAACGCTTCACCGCTATCGTCCGGGCATTGAAGACCACGAAAACGACTTGGTTGGATGGCCTAGAGAGTCGGCCGGAGAGGTTCGCTGACCGTGCTGAACCGGCCGAGAATTATAGTTAATAGATGCGCCTAAGTCCGTAATTCTGCGGGCTTTTTCTCGAAATGGCACAGCGTTAACGAGTTGCCTCACATCCGCCCGAACTTAATCCGCATTTAACTAAAAGTCGCCTTAATGACGCTCCGGCCCTCTGCGAAATGCTGTTCCCGGATCGTGACCAGCGGCACTTCTAAGGGGGACTTAGTGACACCGTCCTGGACGCAAGGCGAATGAGTACGAGTATCGCGGCGCAAAGTAACGCGGCACGGAAGCCCGAGAATCTCTCCAGAAAGTCTCTTCGGAAACCTTCCCGGAAAATGACCAACACCAATTGGCTTGGCGCTGCCGCCATCGGCTGCGCCGTGCTTGGCGCCGGCTGGACCGTCTACAGCAACGTGCTCGGCGCCAGCGTCTATCCGAGCGTCGGCAGCACCGGCTACGACGAACCCGTGATCAAGCGCGCGCCCAAGGTGGCGCTGCGCGAGGCGGGCGACGCCATCAAGGAAGCGTTCGCGCTGTTGCCCGACCGGCTTCAGGTCGCAGCTCCGATCTCGCGCGAAATGTTCAACGAGCGCTTTGCCGCGGCCGCGACCCAGGGTGTGGCGTCGAATGCGGCGGGCGCGGTCCCCGCAACCCAAATTGCCGTCGCCAGGGAAACGTCGAAGGACGCCCCGAAGCAGAGCGTGATCGCGAAGGTCGCCGAGGCGCTGAAGCCGGCGGCTCCGGCCAAGATCGCGGATGCGGCCAAGGCCAAGCGCGGCGCCGATGCCCAGATACAGCTGGCCTCGGCCGATCCGGCCGAGATCGTCCCGGCGCCCGAAGCGAAGCCGAAGTCGTTCGCCGATCGCGCCAAGGCTGCGGTGATGTCGATCACCGGTCCCCGCCAGTCGATGGTGGAAAAGCTGTGGGGCAAGCGCGAGCCGTCCGGCGGCCTGCTCGCCTATGCCTCCGCCGATGCCAGCGTGACCGCCTCGATCGCACCGCGGGAGCAGAACCCCATGCTCGGCGGTTCGGCGCCCTATGAGCGCGACACCGCGGTCTACGACATCACCGCCAAGACGGTTTACCTGCCCGACGGCACCAAGCTCGAGGCGCATTCCGGCCTCGGCTCCAATCTCGACGATCCCCGCTCGTCGAAGGTGCGCATGCGCGGCGTGACGCCGCCGCACATCTACACGCTGAAACCGCGCGAGGCGCTGTTCCACGGCGTCCCGGCGCTGCGCCTGACCCCGATCGGCGGCGAGAGCGCGATCTACGGCCGCGATGGCCTGCTGGCGCACACCTTCATGCTCGGGCCGAACGGCGATTCCAACGGTTGCGTGTCGTTCAAGGATTACTACGCATTCCTCGATGCCTACCGCAACAAGGGCATCCGCAAGCTCGCGGTGCTGGCGCGGGTGGACTGATCCCGGCTCGTTCTCGATGATGCAAAAGGGCCGCTCGCAGCGGCCCTTTTCTTTTTTCGCTTCAACCCGGCCAGCACTGTCCGCCGCCGTCGATCCGCAGCACCTGGCCGGAGACGAAGGCACCCATCGGGCCGGCGAAAAATTCGACGACACGCGCGACCTCGTCGACGGTCGCGATGCGGTCGAGCGTGCCGGTCTCGACCATCCTGTCGGGGTCCACCGCGCGGGTGCCGAGGAAGCGGCCGGTGCGGGTATCGCCGGGCGCGATGCAGTTGACGGCGATGTCGTAGGGGCGGAGCTGGTCGGCGAGGCATCGCGTGTAATGGGTCACGCCGGCCTTCGACACCGCATAGATCGCGCCATTGGTGCGTCCCTTGAACGCGGCGACCGAGCCGAGCGTGACGATGCGGCCGCGCCGCCGCTCCATCATGCCTTTCGCGACCGCCTGGCAGGTCAGGATGGTCGAGAGCAGGTTGCGCTCCAGCACCGCGCGCACGTCGGCCTCCTTGATGTGCACCGCGTCGTTCGGATCGGGCTTGCCGCCGGTCGCCGCAATGTCGCCGCCGGCATTGTGCACGAGAATGTCGATCGGTCCGAGCGCGGCTTCAGTCTCGCCAATCACGCGCGCGATGTCCTCGCCTTTGGTGAGATCGCCGAGCACGCGCTGGCTGCGGACACCGAACTGGCGGCCGATCTCCGCGGCCACCGCGGTCAGCGAGGTGCCCTCGCCATATTCCGCGGGCCCGTTTTCGCGCATGCCGTGAATGGCGACGTCGGCACCGAGCGCGGCGAGCTTTTCCGCGAAGGCGCGGCCGAGCCCGCGCCCCGCGCCGGTGACGAGCGCAACCTTGCCTGCCAGAATCTTCGCCGTGTCATGCGATGCCATGATCTTGTTCCTATCGTGAGACGTCGGTCCGCCGCGGGATCGAGGCCGATCGCCAGCGCCTGCGCCCGCGTGATATCGCACGATCAGCGTTTGACGAAAACCAGATTGCAGGCCCGCGCCTCGTTGCGCTTGCCGCTGCCCCGGCTACGGTCGAACTGCGCGTCGACCGTAAAGGCGTAGGGCGAGCCGGGCGCGACGTTGTTGAGGGTATACGTGCTCGCCCCCGTCGTCCCGCGCGCGCTCAAGGTCGTCTTGCCGTCCGCCGGGATCTGGCCGTCGATCTCCAGCCGGTTGACGCCGCTCGGCCCCTGCACCTCGGCGTGAAACACGCCGTTCGTCACGGTTGCCGCGAGGGCCCTGGTGAAGCCCTGCGCCTTGCCCGTGGCCTGGCAATTCAAAGTCACGTCCCAGTTGCCGTCAAAATCCTTGCTGCCGCCGACTCGGGCATTGCCAGCCGCCGGCGCAAGCGCCGTCTTCTGTTTCAATCCTTCGACTCGCGCCCTGGCGAGGGTCGCGAAGATGCAATTCGGGAATCTGGCGAGATGGTCTTCGTAGGCCCCCAGCGTGCCGATGCCGTCCGCGGCCTTCCAATGCGCCTCTGCGGCTGCGCAGGGATCAGCCTTTGGCGTGGCCTGGGGCGCGGCTGGCGCCACCGTGACCGACACCGGCCCATTCAGATAGAACTTGCCGATGATCGACAGCGACAGCTCCGGGAGCTGGGTCTTGCCGCTGCTGTCATAGACATCGCTGCTGATGTCGCGGAAGACGTCGCCGATTTCCTGCGGCTCCTCGATGTGCTTGAGGAACGCGGTCGTATAGGGACTGTTGCGGCCGGTGCCGTCGGCGGCGGTCTGCCCCGATTGCGTCGAGAACGACACGATCGTGCCGCGCGGCGCCTCGACCTTCGACAAGCCGCGTCCGACCGAGGCGGCCCGCGTCGCGGAGCGCTTGAGGGTTTCGGCCAGCGGATTGTCGCGGCAGGAATCCAGCACGAGGATGCGAAGGTTCTTGGCCTGCTGCAGATCGCTCACGATGTCGTCGACCCGCACGAAGCGCTTGAGGTCCGCTTCATCGGTCAGCATGGCGTCAACCGGCATCAGGTAGTTCACGCCGTTGTACTGCATCGCATGTCCGCTGTAGTAGAACAGCGCGACATCGGCCCGGCTCGCGGCGCGCGCGAAGCGGATGGTCAGGTCCTGCATGTCGGCCTGGCGCAGGTCGATGCCCTGGAGCACCTCGAAGCCGCTGCGCTTGAGCGAGCCTGCCACGTCCTCGGCGTCGTGCGCGGGGTTCGGGAGCTGCGCCGTGGAGGCATAGGCACCGTTGCCGATCACCAGCGCAACCCGGGTGTCGGCTGAAGCGGGAACAACGCAGAGCCAGCAGGCGAGGAGGGCCAGAGAGAGTCCGGGCAAGAATACGGGCGAGTGAAATCCTGAAAGAGCGCGCATGAATACCGTCCGAGGAATAATCGAAAAATATTCCTCAGATTAGCGCATGCGGCACCGACTTCAATGTCCTTGTCGGGAACAGCTCGGATCTGGCGACCATGGCATCCCGTCACGCCGGGCTCGCGGCCACCGTCTTGCGCAGCGCCATCTCGGTCGCGATCGCCTCCCGCACTGCGGGGCGCGCCTGCATGCGGCCGAGATAGGCCGACAAGGCTGGCCATTGCGCGATGTCGACGCCGGCGGGGCGAAGCAGCAGCAAGGCCCAGGTGAGGTGAGCATCCGCGACGGTGAAGCTCTTGCCGACGAGGAATTCGCGGTCCTCGAGATGTGCCGATGGCACCGCCAACGTTTGCGTGATCCTTGCGCGCGGCTTGGCCAGCGAGCCGTCGTCCTTGTACCAGAAGGTCGGAAACAGGAACGCCTTGTGGATCTCGGTGCCGATGAAGCTCAGCCATTCCTGCAGGCGGTAACGGTCGGGATCGCCGAAGCCTGGCGCAAGGCCGGTCTCGGGCTTCACATCGGCGATGTATTGCAGCACCGCGGCGCTCTCGGTCAGCCGTTCGCCGTTCTCCAGCACCAGGACGGGCACTGCGCCCTTCGGCGAGATGCCGCGAAAATCGCTGCCGTCATCCGCGACCTTCTTCGTCCAGATGTGGGCGAGGTGGTACTGCGCCTCGATGCCGGCCTCCATCAGCGCGATGCGGCTGGCGAGCGAGCAGGCCATCGGAAAGAAATAGAGTTTCAGCATCGCTCACGCTCCGTCAGGTCAGCACATCGCCTTGCGTGATGATCGCAAACCGGTCCGACAATTCGGCCAGCGCGACCTCGTGAACCGTGCGTGCCGACAGCGCGCCGCCGCGGCCGTCGGGCAGGTCGCGGGTGGCGCAGGCATCGGCCGCGATCGTGGTGCGCAGCCCGAGGTCGAGCGCGGCGCGCGCCGTTGAGCTGACGCACATGTGGGTCATGAAGCCCGCCAGCACGATGTTGGTGCGGCCGGTCGCAGCTATGCTTGTTTGCAGGTCGGTGCCGGCAAAGGCGTTCGGCAGTGCCTTCTCGATCACGGGCTCGCCCTCAAGGGGCGTCAGGCTCGACACGATCGCCCCGCGCTCGGCCTCGCGATCGAACAGGCTGCCGGCGCGACCCCGGTGCGCGATGTGGAAGATCGCAGCGCCGCTCTGCCGCGCGCGGGCGAGCAGTTTTGCGGCGACCGCGATCGCAGGCTCGGCGTCGGGCAAGGCGAGGGGACCGGAACGATATTCGTTCTGGATGTCGATCAGCACCAGGCAGGAATCAGCGAGCTTGGGCGGATTGAGATCGGCGCCGGAGAGCTCGAGCAGGGTCTTGGGAGCGGTCATGCTGGTCAGGCCTTCTAAAAGGGTATCGGATGGCGCGACACTAGCGCAGCCGCGGCCGGCCATTGTGCAGGACTATTGCAGCAGATGGCTGCAAATTTGCAGGCGACGGCCGCCCTTGCTATGCTTATCGCCATGAACTGGGACGATCTGCGCATCATCGCCGCGGTGAGGGACGAGGGCACCTATGCCGGCGCCAGCGCGCGGCTGCGCATCGACGAGACCACGGTCGGCCGCAGGCTTGCGCGTATCCAGCGCGATCTCGGCGTGCCGCTGTTCGACGCGGTGGACGGGCTGCGCCGGCCGACCCGCCATTGCGAGGCGGTGCTCGAACATGTCGGCGCGATGGCCGCGCATGTCGCCGCGATCGATCGCATCAAGGAGAGCCAGGTGGGCCCGGTCGGCCGCCTGCGCATCGCCTCGACCAATGCGGTCGCCGAAGAGCTGCTGGCGCCGCACGCCAGTGCCTTCCTGCGCGATCATCCGGGGCTGACCCTCGAATTCCTGACCTCCAGCGGCAACGTCAAGTTCTCGCGCTGGCAGGCCGACCTCGCCATTCGCCTGCGCAAGCCGGAGAAGGGCGACTTCACCATCTCGAAGCTCGGCGATGTCAGGCTGTATTTCTTCGAGCCCGCCGACCGCAGCGGCGGCGAGCCGGTCACGTGCGTTTATCCGGACGAGCTCGACGCCATTCCGGAGCAGCAGTTCCTGCGCGCCAAGCGGCTGACGAACATGCGCTGTGTCACAGACAATGTCCGCATCATCAAGACACTGATCCAGTCGCATCAGGCCGTCGGCGTGCTGCCCGAGCACAGCTGCGGAGATCTGCTCGCCGACCGTGGCCTGCACGCGACGCTGCTGCCGAAGCGGCGTGATGTCTGGTTGCTGGTGCAGAATCATCTCAAGCGCGATCCGGCGACGCGGCTCACCATCGCATGGGTGCGGCAGTGCTTCGGGGATTTTTCGCGCGGCTGACGGCCGGTGGCCTTGCCGTGAACGCGGTCCGCCCATGGCGCGACCAAGTTTTGGGAGCGCAGGGATTGCACGCGCGCGAAGGTTGCGTAATCTCGCGGGCAAAAGTTGAGATCAGGCAGGCATGACCACTCTTGAACAAACGATCAGGCCGAGTGCCAGACCGCAGGAGTGGAAGGCGATCGTCGTCCTGATCCTGCTGATCCCGGTGCTGTGGTCGCCGCCGTTCCTGTTTCGCTTCTTCCTGTATCAGCCGTTCAGCATTCCCTCGAGCTCGATGATGCCGACGCTGATGACCGGCGATTACGTGTTCGCTTCGAAGCGCGCCTATGGCTACGGGCCCTATTCGTTTCCCTTTGCGTCGTCCCTGATCTCGAGCCGTGTCTTTGCCGCCGAGCCCGAATATGGCGATATCGTCGTGTTTCGCACGCCACAGGACACGTCGGTCGACTATGTCAAGCGCGTGGTCGGGCTGCCTGGCGACCGCATCCAGATGCGGCACGGCCAGCTCTTTCTCAATGAGAAGCCGGTCGCTCGCGTCGCCCTGAAGGAGACTGACGGTGAGGCCGCCTGTGGCACCGACGACGCGAAAGTCAGGAACTGGCGCGAGACGCTGCCGAACGGCGCGTCCTACGTCACCTACGACTGCGTCGACAGCGGCTACTACGACAACACCAGCGTCTACACCGTGCCGCCGGGCCATTTTTTCGTGCTCGGCGACAACCGCGACAACTCCACCGACAGCCGCGTGATGACCGCCATAGGCTTCGTGCCGATGGACAATCTCGTAGGTCGGGTGACGCGGATCGTCTGGTCCCTCGACGACGACGGCGAGCCGCGCTTCGAGCGGATGGGAAAGGTGCGGTGAGGCCCCCGTCATTCCGGGGCAGCGCGAAGCGCTGAGCCCGGAATCCATTGATCCGCAAGCTCAGTTGGCAATTTGCGGATACAAATCAATCCAATCGGGATTCTGTTTTTCGATCAGCTGGATCTTCCATTTCCTTCGCCATTTCTTCAATTCCTTCTCCCGCTCTATGGCTGTAACGGGGTCATCATAGATTTCGAACCAGACCAGCCTATCGACGGAGTATCGCTTGCTGAAGCCCGCAACGATTTTGCTCTTATGTTCGTGAATGCGGCGAACGATATCGCTGGTCACGCCGATGTAGAGCGTGCCGTATTTTTTGCTGGCGAGAAGATAGACGTAATAGGCCATGACCTAGTGGTGAATGGATTCCGGGCTCGGCGCTATGCGCCGCCCCGGAATGACCAATATTGCGACTTTTGCGTGCACTTTTCAAAAAACAAAAACCCCGGCATCGCTGCCGGGGTTTCGCATGTCGTATCTTGCCTGAATGGCTGGACCTTAGAAGTCCATGCCGCCCATGCCGCCGCCCGGGGGCATTGCGGGGCCGGAGCCGCCCTTCTTGGGCAGCTCGGCGACCATGGCTTCCGTGGTGATCAGCAGGGCCGCAACCGAGGCTGCGTTCTGGATCGCGGTGCGGACCACCTTGGTCGGGTCGATGATGCCCTTCTTGACGAGGTCACCGTATTCGCCGGTCTGGGAGTCGAAGCCGAAAGCGTACGACTTGTTCTCGAGCACCTTGCCGACGATCACAGAGCCGTCTTCACCGGCGTTGATCGCGATCTGGCGAGCCGGAGCCGACAGCGCCTTGCGGACGATCTCGACGCCGGTCTTCTGGTCGTCGTTCTTGGTACGCAGGCCCTTGAGCTGCTCGGAGGCACGGAGCAGGGCGACGCCGCCGCCCGGGACGATGCCTTCCTCGACAGCGGCGCGGGTCGCATGCATCGCGTCATCAACGCGATCCTTGCGCTCCTTCACCTCGATCTCGGTCGCGCCGCCGACGCGGATCACCGCGACGCCACCGGCGAGCTTGGCCAGACGCTCCTGGAGCTTCTCGCGGTCGTAGTCCGAGGTGGTTTCCTCGATCTGCGCCTTGATCTGGGCCACGCGCGCCTCGATGTCGGCCTTCTTGCCGGCGCCGTTGACGATCGTGGTGTTCTCCTTGTCGATCATCACCTTCTTGGCGCGACCGAGCATGTTGAGCG
>Ga0102590_1003510_pt1 | contig 15418 bp, 14 predicted proteins | sample AraplaMF_Col_mMF_FD_76859 | JGI IMG/M metagenome (GOLD analysis project Ga0102590, IMG submission 76859) | Arabidopsis root microbial communities from the University of North Carolina, USA - plate scrape MF_Col_mMF | ecosystem: Host-associated > Plants > Roots > Endosphere | place: USA...
GTGCTGCTGCGGGACGGCGAGCGGCCGGTGACCGACCTGGCGCGGGACCTGGGGATGACCCAGCCGCAGGCGTCCAAGCACCTGCGCGTCCTGCGGGAGGTCGGGCTGGTGCAGGTCCGCGGGGCGGGCAAGCAGCGGCTGTACGGCCTGGACGCCCGCGGGCTGCGGCCGATCCATGAGTGGGTGGGCGGCTTCGAGCGATTCTGGAACGAGAGCTTCGACCGGCTGGACGAGTACGTGCAGGAATTGAAGCAGGCAAAGCAGGAGGGACCACAAGATGGCGACGACCAGTAGCGGCGGCGAGGCTGCGCGCGAGACCACGGACCGCGAAGTCGTGATCTCCCGGGTGATCGGCGCCCCGCGGGAGCTGGTGTTCGAGGCGTTCACGGGAGTCCGGCACCTGTCGCGGTGGTGGGGACCGGAGGGCTTCACCACCACGACACGGACCTTCGAGTTCCGCGTCGGCGGAGAGTGGGACTTCGTGATGCACGGGCCGGATGGGATCGACTACCAGGAGTGGATCACCTGGCGGGAGATCGTGCCGCCGGAGCGGATCGCGCTGCTCCACGGCGAGTCCCGCGACGACCCGAACGCCTTCGAGTCGGTCCTGACCTTCGAGCCGGCCGGCGAGCAGACCCGGATCGTGATGCACACGGTGTTCCCCACCAAGGAACTTCGCGACGAGGCCGTGGAGAAATACCACGCGATCGAGGGCGGCGAGCAGACGCTGCGCAACCTGTCGGCCTACGTCACGGAGGTCGTCCGGGAGCGGTCCACGGGCCACGGGCCGGCGACCGCCGGCGAGACCACGACCGAGCCGGATACCGGGCAGGAAGGGACGGTGCGCTGATGGCCGGCAAGGTGTTCTTCAGCGTGACGATGTCACTGGACGGCTTCATGGCCCCCGAGGACGTGCCCGTCGCGGACGTCTTCTCACCCGAAGGTCGGAACGACCCGAGGGTCCAGCGCTGGATGACGAAGTGGTCGGAGTTGCAGGCGTGGGCGTTCCCGCTGCGGTGGTTCCGGGAGAACCTCAAGCTCGGCGAGGGCGGTGAGGAAGGACTCGACAACGACATCGCACGGGCGACGTACGAGCGCACCGGCGCGAGCGTCATGGGCAAGCGCATGTTCGACGGCGGCGAGCTGGCCTGGCCGGAGGAGGCGCCGTTCCACACCCCCGTGTTCGTCGTCACCCACACCAAGCGTGACCCGTGGGAGCGGCCGGGCGGCACCACCTTCCACTTCGTCAACGACGGCATCGAGAGCGCGCTGCTCCAGGCCCGCGAGGCCGCCGGGGACCGCGACGTGCGCATCGCCGGCGGTGCCGAGACCATCCAGGAATACCTCGACAGCGGTCTGATCGACGAGTTCTCGATCACGCTCGCGCCGGTGCTGTTCGGCACCGGTATCCGCCTGTTCGACCGCGTGGACCCCGCCCACCTCGCGCTGGAGCAGACGCGCACGGACGCATCGTCCCGGGTTACCCACCTGACCTACACAGCCGGGAAACGCTAACCCGCGTTCCCGCATTGCGCGGTGCCGGCGGGGTCGACGGACCCAGCCGTCCCTCGATCCGGGGCGGTCCCAGATGCTTCTCGGGGCGAAGGTGGACGGTCCTGCGCACCATCGGGTGTGGTGTAAGCGACGGACTCCGGTGCGACCGCGGGCCGCCGGGTTTTCGGGGCTCGCCCTCGCCAGACTGCGGCGGAGCTCCGGTGCCGTCGACTGTCATCCTGGCATCGGAGCTCCGCGCGTGATGGCTGCGGATGCCGGATCAGATGCTGAAACCGCCGTCGACGGTCAGCAGCGCGCCCGTGATGTACGAGGCCTTGTCGCTCGCGAGGAAGGTGACCGCCTTGGCGATCTCCTCGGTGGTGCCGAAGCGGCCGAGAGGCGTCCCGGCGATCTGCGTGGCCGCGAAGGGACCGTCCGAGGGGTTCATGTCGGTGTCGACGGCTCCGGGGCGGACGACGTTGACGGTGATGCCGCGCGGGCCGAGGTCACGCGCCCAGCCTCGGGCGAGCTGGTCGACGGCGGCCTTGCTCGCCGCGTACTCGGCGACACCAGGAGCGGCGATGCGCTCCGCGACGATGCTCCCCACCAGGACGACGCGCCCACCGTCCGGCAGGAACCGCGTCGCGGAATGCGTGGTGACGATGGTCCCCAGCACATTGGTGGCCATCATCTTCCGGACACCTTCGAGGAGTTCGACCTCCAGCTGGTCCACCGTCCCCATGACGGCGATGCCGGCGGAGTTCACCAGCACGTCGATTTGCCCGCCCAGGAACTCCGCAGCCTGCTCGACGGCGGTCGACGCCTCATGGGGATCCGTCTGGTCGGCCTGCACGGCGAGCGCCTTCGCGCCGAGAGCGGTCAGTTCGGCGACGACTTCGTCAGCCTGCTTACCCGCCTTCTGATATGTGATGACGACGTTCGCGCCCTCGCGGGCCAGTTCACGGGCAATCCCGGCACCGATGCCCCGAGACCCTCCGGTCACGAGAGCGGTCTTGCCTTCAAGAGCCTTGGACATGGTGATCTCCCTGTACGTTCAGCCGATCTGCGCTACCCAGCCGAACCTAAAGATTGACACTAGTGTGAAGGTCAACCGCTGCAGACGTGACGCCCTTCACGTCGACGGGCGGCGCCTGGGTCTGCCGGTTCGGCGCAGTGGCGTCGCCCTCCGCAGAGGGATTCCGGGCCAGGCTTCCTTCGTCCGGTCGGCCGCCATCGACCGTGGCGAATGGGACGAGGTCCAGCGGTTCAGGGAATGAGAGGCCGAGCGCGCAGGGGGAAGGAGAAACGACCTACCCGCCAGCTTTTGTGCGGAGCGGTGCTCCTCGAACGCACTCGGGTGCCGCACAACGGCCTCGGTCGCCCTCGCCGTCGTATGGACCACGGAATGGCAGGAGGCATCAGGCCTGGCGGGCGTAGGAAGCGAGGCGATCCGCGAACGCTTCGATGAGGTCGCGCAGTTCATCGGGGCGCTCGACGACGAAGGGCCGGTCGAGTGAGGCGAGTACCGGAGGCAACCAGTCAAGCCGCTCCGCCCGTAGCTCGACGCGTAGCCAACGCTCGGCAACCCGGTCCTGGCCCACCTGGGACTCGTGCTCCTCCAGGCTCGCGATGCTGGCGGGAAGGTGGGCGCGGATCTGCTGTGCTGTCCCGTGGATCCGCAAGGTCACCTCATGCTGGTACTCGGCCGTGGCAAATCCCGACAACACGCGCTGCGCCGGACCGGGGCCTACGGGGGCTTCGAATGAGCCGGGCAGCGTCCTTGCGTCCATGATGCGATCGAGCCGGAAGGTTCGGTCCTCGCCGATCTGAGGGTCCTTGCCGGTGACATACCACCGGCCTGCATGGGCGACGATCCCGTACGTATGGAGCGTGCGTTCGGTGCGCCGTCCGTTGCGGTCGGTGTAGCGGATCGAGACCGGTCGGCGGTGGCGCACCGCATCGGCGAAGGTGAGCAGGACCCCAGTGTCCGGGGCTTCGAACTCGCCGGGCTGATCCGTGAAAGCGAGATCCTCCAGGAGTGCATCCAGTCGGCGGGCGACGTGGTTGGGCAGTACCCGCCGGATCTTCGCCGAGGCCGTCTCGTTTGCCGTGTGCTCCGTCGTCGTCAACCCTGCTCGCCGGCCGGCGACCAGGCCGAGCAGTACGGCCAGCGCTTCGTCTTCGGTGAGCATGAGCGGAGGCAAGCGGTACCCGGGAGCGAGGCGGTACCCGCCATAGCGGCCCCGCACCGATTCCACGGGGACGCCCAGGTCGGTCAGATGCTCCACATACCGCCGCACGGTGCGCCCTTCGACGCCGAGCCGGTCGGCGAGCTCGGCCACAGTCCGGGTGCCGCCCGATTGCAGTAGCTCCAGGAGTGTCAGCACGCGGCCGGTGGGTCGGGGCATGTGCACACCTTAACGCGAATACAGGACCGATTCTGTCCGCTATCTCTCCTAGCCTGCGAAGTGCATGCCTTCAGCACAACCGAGGAGATCCCATGGACTTCGTCTCGATCCGCATCATCACCAGCGACGTGGCGCGCCTTGTCGAGTTCTACGAGCGAGCCACAGGGGTGCAGGCGACGTGGGCCACCGAAGACTTCGCCGAACTGAAGACTGCGGGCGCAACCCTCGCGATCGCCGGCACCCGCACCGTCCCGCTGTTCGCCCCGGGCTCTGCCCGGCCGGCGGACAACCAGAGCGTGATCACCGAGTTCCTCGTCGACGACGTGGACCGCGTTCACCAGAACCTGACGGGCTTCGTCACCGACTTCGTCAACGAGCCCACTACGATGCCCTGGGGTAACCGGTCGCTGCTGTTCCGCGACCCCGACGGCAACCTCGTCAATTTCTTCACCCCCGTCACTCGTGCGGCTATCGAGAAGTTCGCACGTTGACGCCACGCGCAGCGGCGTTCGGGAGTCAAAGGGCTGTCCCGTTGTCGACCTCCGCGGCGTAGGGTCGGCGGGACGGCGCGGCCAGTGGCGCCGTCCCGCCGACCTGAGAGGGCATCGTTGAACCCGAACCCCATCTGCTGCTTCTGCTACCGCTCCATCGATCTCGACCAGGACGGGGCAGCGACCGAGCTCAGGCTTGGAGCACTGGACTCGGGACGCGGAGGCCAGGTGCGGCAGAAGGCCTACGCCCACTCAACCTGTCTGCGCGAGCGAGTCCATCCGAGCATCGACCTCTGGTGGGAGTTGTGAGGCGGTTCGACTTCCAGAGCTGCCGGTGGCGGATGCGATGATCTTGGGGTCTCTTGTGTGATCTCGGCGTCGGAGCCTTCCTGGATAGCCCATTCACCGGGCTGAGTCCGCGAGCGTTCGGAAAGCTGCTCGCCCTGCTGTGACGGGAGGGGGCCGACGCGGCTCGACCGGGCCGGTCCTGCGGCCTGCCGCCGGACGACTGGGTGCTGCTCGTCGCCGCGTGTTGGCGCACCAATCTGACTCTGCGGCAACTCGCCCCGCTGTTCGGGGTGTCCAAGTCGGCGGCGGATCGGATCGTGGACCGCACGGGGCCACTGCTGGCACTGCACCAGCGCAAGCGATTCCGTCACGGCACTGTGCTCATCGTGGACGGGACGCTGGTGCCGACGCGTGATCATTAAGGTAGCGGAGCAGCCGAAGAATTGCGGCTACTCAACCAACCGCCAGGTGGCCATCGACGCCGATCCCTGCGTGGTCGTTGCCTCGGCCGCCCGGTTCCGGGCAACCGCAACGAGTGCAAGGCGTGGTCCGAGTCGGGTGCCGCGGGGGCGGTGGGCAGGACGACCACCGTCGCCGACGGTGGCTACCGGGGGACCGGACTGATCATCCCGTACCGTCGCCCCGCCGACGGCGAGATGTGCGACTGGAAGAACCTCCGATGATCACGCGATGCCCGTCCCTCTTGCGCGCTGGGCATCGGCGTGGTTTCGAAGTCGATCTCTGGTGTCAGGCCGTGAAGCCGCCGTCGACGTGGATCGAGGCTCCGGTGATGTAGGAGCCGTCCGCGCTTGCCAGGTGGGCGACGGTGGCCGCGATCTCGGCCGCTTCCGCATAGCGGCCTACAGCCGTGAAGCCGGCGATCACCTCGGAGTTCGGCCCGTCGGCGGGGTTGGTATCCGTGTCGGTGGGGCCGGGATGCACCAGGTTGACGGTCACTCCACGCGGACCGAGTTCTCGGGCCAGGCCTTTCGTCATCCCGGCCAGAGCCGTCTTGCTCATCGAGTACAGCGCCAGTCCGGGGAAGACCGCACGCTCGGCGACATTGCTGCCGATGCTGATGATGCGGCCACCCTGGCCCATGTGACGCGCTGCCGCCCGGGACGCTGTGAACGGTGCCCGGACGTTCACCGCCAGGGTGCGATCGATCTCTGCCGGCCCCAGGTCTTCGAGGGGACCAACGAGGAAGACGCCGGCGTTGTTGACCAGGATGTCGAGTCTGCCGAATACGGCGGCGGCCTCGTCCACCGCGGTGGTGAGTACCTCAGGGATGGCGCTGTCGGCCTGGATGGCCAATGCTCGGCACCCTCTGGCTTTGATCTGCTCCACCACCTGGGTGGCGCGTTCCGCGCTGTTCTCATAGGTCAGGGCAATATCGGCGCCCTCTTCGGCCAGCCGTAACGCCACAGCGGCACCGATGCCCCGGCTGCCACCCGTGATCAAAGCCACGTTTCCTTCAAGTCGCCTCATGACGTTGAGCATTGCTGGCACCAGCGCCGGAAGCTGGCGGGAATCCGACCTGGCGTTCGGCCTCCCGGAGGCCGATACCACTCTGATCACGAAGCCGCGTTGGAGTAGTACTCCAGCTGTAGATCGCGGTCCTGCTGTCCAGTGCCACGATGCCTTGAGTGGATGCCGCCGAAGTCCGACTGCAGGGTGGCCGGTGTCATCGAAGTCGGGTTTCCGCAGCCGCAGCCGCAGCCGCAGCCGCAGCCGCAGCCGCAGCCGCAGCCGCAGCCGCAGCCGCAGCCGCTGCTGAGCGCCCGTTTGAGAGTCGACGGATGGCCAAACTTCGGTGGCAAAGGACAGTTGCTGGTCGGCGCGACGGAGCGCGAGCGTGGGCCCGAGGTGGAGCAGGCGTCAGGGTCCCATCTTCACAGAGAGTAGAAGAAGATCGTCAGTCCCAGGCAGAATGGACTGCTGCCTCCACCCTGCGCCTCCCGGGAACTGCCACAAAGGCGGGACGACGTCTGACCTCCTGTCGCGCGGAGTTGCGGGTCAGGTCTTAGAGATCACGGGGCTCCCGATGAACGCCGGCGCGAGTCCGTGAGCGCCACGAGTAAACTCCGTTCGCTACCTGGCCAAGTGGCACTCCCGCTGGGGCACACCGCGAGAACGGACTGCTCAGCGACTCCTCCCACCTGGCAAGGCACCGCGCGATCCTGAGCCGTCACTCCTTGACCGCCCCCGCATTGGCCCCCTGCACGAAGTAGCGCTGGAAGCAGAAGAAGAGCGCCGCCACCGGCAGTGTGGATAGCAGGGCCGCTGCCAGTTTCAGCGGGTACTGGGTGCCGCCGCCGAGTCCGCCCGACACGAACCGTGCGAGTCCGGTCGTGAGCGTCTCGTACTGGCTGGACTGAGTTGCCACCAGGAAGTGGGTGAACTCGTTCCATGAGCCCTGGAACGACAGGATCGTCAGGGTGATGAGTGCGGGTCGCGCCATGGGCAGTACCACCGACCAGAAGATCCGGAAGACGCCCGCACCGTCCACCCGGGCGGCTTCCTCCACTTCACGGGGGATCGACTCGAAGAACTGCTTCATGATGAAGATGCCCGCCGCGTCGACGAGCAACGGAAGAATCATGCCGGTGTAGGTGTCGAACAGCCCGAAGGTGTTCAGGACGAGGAACTTCGGGATCAGCAGCGCCACGCCGGGTACGGCCATCACTGCCAGGACGAAGCCGAACAGCAGTGACCGGCCGGGAAATCGCAGCCGTGCGAGCGCGTATCCCGCCATCGAGTCGAACAGCACGCGACCGGCGGTGACCAGGACAGCGACGAACGCGGAGTTGCCCAGCCATCGGAAGAACGGTACCCCGTCCCCGGCCCGACTCAGCCCGAACAGCCGCTGGTAGGCGGCGGTCGTCGGGGTCGACGGCACCAGCGCCAGAGGATGAGAAGCCGCGTCCGGGTCGGTTTTGAACCCGGTCACCAACTGGATGACGAACGGGAGCACGTACAGCAGGCCGAGCGCCACGACCAGTGCGTAGCCCAGAATCCGCAAGGGCAGCCGGAACCTGCCGAGAACCGGACGGCTCGGCTGCCGGACGGCTTCGGTCGTGGTCGTCATCGGGTCCTCCCGGGGCCGGCGTTGCGCTCTCGCAGGGCCCAGCGTTGCAGGGCGGTCATGCAGAGGATCAGAGCGAGCAGCACGAAGGCGATGGCCGCGCCCTGTCCGAAGTCGGCGTCGTCGAATGCGGACGAATACGACAGGAAGGCAGGTGTCAGCGTCGTGTTGCCGGGGGCGCCCTGACCCATCACGTACACCTGGTCGAAGACCTGCCAGGTGGAGATCAGCCCCAGGGTGAGGACGAGGAAGAGGACAGGTCGCAGCGCGGGCAGGGTTACGTACCGCAGCATCTGGAAGCGGTTGACGCCCTCGATGGCCGCTGATTCCTCCAGCTCCCGTGGGATGTCCTGGAGGGCGGCGAGGAAGATCAGCATGAAAGTGCCGGAGGTCGTCCAGACGGCGAGCAGGATGAGCGTGCACATCGCGACGGACGGGCCGGACAGCCACTGATACCAGGACAGGCCCATGAACGAGTGGGCGGCGAGCACGCCGGTGGGATGGTCGGGGTCGACCAGGCCCAGCGCGCCCAGCAGTAGAGACAGCACCCCGCGCGAGTCTGCGAACCAGTTCGGGCCCTTGATCCCGATCCAGGACAGCATCGTGTTGACGGCGCCGCTGCCTTGGAACAGGAAGAGGAAGACCGTGGACACCGCGATCGAGCTCGTGACGGAGGGGAAGAAGAACACGGTGCGCAGAGCACTGCGACCGCGCAGCATGCGCTGGTTGACGACGAGCGCCAGCATCAGGGCGAGGGCGGTCTGGAGCGGCACTGTGAGTAGTACGTAGTAGGCGGTGTTGCGCAGTGAGGTCGCGAACAGGGTGCGGTCGAGGCCGTCCTGGGTGAGCAGCGAGCGGTAGTTGTCGAGCCCCGCGAACTCGGCCTGCCCACTGAACGGGTTGGACTGTCCGTCCCAGTGCAGCAGGCTCACCCACAGCGCCATCAGGATGGGCAGGACGAGGAAGAGGCCGAGGACGAGCACCATGGGGCTGACGAACAGCCAGCCCCATCGGCCGTCGCCGCGCCGGTGCCCCGCACGCGGAGCACGGCCCGCGTGGGGCGCTGTGGTGGGACCGGACCCGCCGGACGCGTCAGGTGCGTCCGGCGAGCCGGTCGTTCCAGGGACTCCGCCCTTGTGTGGGCGGGAGGCGGGCGAGGTGTCACCGGGGGGATTGTGCGTTGCGCGGGTGGTACGGGGGGACATGACGGCTCAGTTGCCCTTCGTCAGGGCCTGCTCGCCGTTGCGCTGGAGGGCTGCGAGGATCGTCTTGGGGTCGGTGGTGCTCAGCGTCTGCAGGTCGGTGTTGAACTGGCTGAGCACCTTGTCGAATCCGGCTATGGTCACGGGGCCCTGCGCGTATGCGGCGGAGTCGACCCACGCCTTGGCATCCGGCTCCTGCCGGGCGTAGGTGTCGAGGGTGCTGGTACGTGAGGGCATGACACCGAAGGTGTCCGCGAACGTCAGCTGCTGCTTTGCGGAACTGAGGTATTTCACGAGGTCCACGGCGGCCGTCCGGTGGGCGCTCTCGGCGGCCACGCCCCAGCAGGTACTGAAGGCCAGCGTGCCTTTTCCGGACGGGCCGGCCGGCAGTTCGACCATCTTGTACTTGACGTTCGGATAGTCGAGCTTCATGGCTCCGCTGAGCCAGTTGCCTTCGATGGTCATGGCGGCCTTGCCCTTGCCGAGGGCCTCGCCGCCCCAACTGGTGTCGACCTGCTGCGCGTACTTCAGCGCACCCGACTTCAGCAGGGACTGTACGAAGCCGAGTCCTTCGGCGTTCTGTGGGCTGTCGGAGGTCATCTTCGACTGGTCGGGGTTGGTGACCCATCCGCCCGCCTGCTTCATGAAGACGCCGAGCCGCTGGTATTCGTTGGTGGTGACCAGCCCGGTGACGCCACCCTTGGTGAGCTTGCCCGCGACCGCCTTCAAGTCGGCCCAGGTGGTCGGGTAGTCGTTCTCGGTCAGTCCTGCCTTCTTCCACAAGTCGGTGTTGACGGCGAGCGCGAGGGTGGAGGTGTCCTTCGGCAGGCACACCAGCTTGCCGTCGTACGAGAAGGAGGAGCGCAACTGCGCGGAGAAGTCATCCGCGTCCTTGATCCGGTCGCCGTAGGCGTACAGCGAGCCGGCCTTCGCGTAGTTCGCGAACTGGTCGGAGTTGACGTAGAAGACGTCTGGCGGCTTGTGCCCGGCGAAGGACTGGGCCAGTTGCTGGTTCATGTCCTTGGCGACCTCGACGGTCACCGAGTTGCCGGACTGCTTCGCGTAGGCGGCCGCCGCCTCCTTGACGGAATTCGTCTCGGCGTCGCCCGATGTGGCGATCAGCACCGTCAGCTTCTGTCGACTGCCGGTGTCCTGCTTCGTCTTGCTGCCGCTGCCGAAGTTCGACGAGCAGCCCGTTGCGGCGAGCAGTGCTGCACAGGTGAGGATGGCGGCGGCCGTGCGGGTGGTCATGTGTGCCTCCGGGGATTCGAGGTGGGGACGTGCGGCTCCACCCGGGCGGCACGGCGGGCAGTGGGCCCGGGGTGGGTTGGCAAAGGGAAGAAGAGGGGGCGGGCCGGGGGATCGGTGGCGGCTGTCTACCGGTCCGCCGTCGAGGTCGTCGGCCCGCTCGGACCGGGATGCACCGCGGGGGTGCTGTCCCGGACGACGAGGAAGGGTTCCAGCAGGACCCGTTCAGGTGGCGCGGAGGCGTCGGCCATCCGTGCCAGCAGCAGCCGTACGCACTCCCGGCCGACCGCCTCCATCGGCTGGGCGATCGTGGACAGGGTCGGGGAGAGGATCGCGGCAGTGGGCGAGTCGTCGAAGCCGATCACGGACACGTCCCGGCCCGGGGCCGACTCTCGCTCACGCAGCGCGTGGTAGCAGCCGAGAGCCAGCATGTCGCTGGCCGCCACGACGGCTGTGACGCCCGCGTCGAGCATCGGCTTTATCGCACTGCGTGCGGAGTCGATGTCGTCCACGCTCTGCGCACGTCGCCCACGTGTCGGCAGTCCGTGCCTTCGCATGGCTCGCTGCCAGCCCTCGGCGCGATCGTCACCGACACCGGAGCCGCGTGGCCAGCCGAGAAAGGCGATTCTGCGGTGCCCGAGGGCGACCAGGTGCTCGACCGCGGCGTCCGTGCCCGAGGCGCCGTCCACGTCGACCCAGTCGCCGATCTGGCGACCCGACCACATGCGGCCGAAGCCGACGAACGGCACGCCCCGCTGGGCGAGCCACGCCTGGCGCGGGTCCTGGCGTGCCGTGCCGCTCAGCACGAATCCATCCACCTCGTGCTGCCCGAGCAACTCCTCGTAACCGTCCAGGGTCGGGCCGCCGGGCGGGCACGCGAACAGCAGGATGCGATACCCGGCCTCGTCGGCTGCCTGGGACAGGGCATGCAGGAAACGATCCATGACGGGGGTCGCGAGGCCCGCCGGGGTGGGCTGGACGCCGTAGCCGATCAGCTTGCTGGAGCGGGTGCGCAGCGTCTGCGCGGCGCGGCTCGGGCGGTACCCCATCACGTCGATCGCGTGGCGGACCCGTTCCAGGGTCTCCGGACGCAACAGGTCCGGCGAGTTCAGGGCGTTGGAAACGGTCTGCGGGGAGACCCCGGCCCGGCGGGCGACCATGGCGAGCGTCACCGGGCCGCCCTTGGACGAGGAACTGCTGGTGGAGCGGGGCATGCGGGTCTCCGACATGAGAGGACGAGCAGGGTCTTACCGGTCGCATTAGAGCGTTCCAATGGCATTGCCAGCGCCTTGACTTGGCCATTAGTGTCATTGGAACGATCTAACGCTGAGAGGTTCTTCTCTTTTGGACAGCACTGTCAAGACCCAAGACACCAACGGTCCGGTCGCGGGGGCTGCGCACACCACCGAGGGCCTGCAGCCGTTCCTGCACGACGCGGTCGTCTCGCTGTACGCGCCGAGCTTCGTGATCTCACGTGGGGACGGACAGCTCGACGGGGGAGCGGACGGCTTCTTCCACGGTGACGGCAGGGCCCTCTCGCGACTGACCACCACAGTCGACGGCATCGCCCTCACGCCGGTCGCGGGCGGATTCAGGGAGGCTGATCGGGCGGAGTTCCAAGCGATTCTGCGCGGGCTGGGCGAGGTGACGCCAGACCCGGCGGTCGCTCTGCACCGCCGCCGCACGGTCACGTCCGGTCAGCTGGAGGAGGAACTCGAGGTCGTCAACTCGGGTACCCGGCATGTGAGTTTCCGGCTGAGGGTCACGGCCGGCACCGACCTTGCCACGATGGAGCAGGTGAAGTCGGGACGCCGCCCGGCGCTCGTACCGGCGCGGTCGCAGGACGGCGCCGAACTGGCATGGTCCCGGGACACCTTCAGCGTGCGACTGGTCAGCGAACCGGCCCCCGACGCACTCGACGCCGCAACGGGCCGGCTGTCCTACGACGTCGAACTGGCCCCCGGTACCTCATGGACGACCAGGCTCCGGTGCACAGCGGCGTATGCGGAGGGCGACCAGTTCCCGGCACCCCCGGCGGACACCCTGCCATGGCGGCACCCCGTCCTGCGCAGCGCGGACCGCCGCTTCGACCACTGGCTGCAGCAGTCGGTCGCCGACCTCGATCGACTGCGTCTGACGGATCCGCAGTCGGGCGAGGGGCAGACGGGCACCGGCGGCCGTCTGGACCAGTTCCTGGCCGCCGGCGCCCCGTGGTTCCTGACTCTGTTCGGGCGGGACTCGCTGTGGGCCGCCCGTATGCTGCTCCCGCTCGGTACCGATCTGGCGCTCGGTACGCTGCGCACACTCGCCCGCCGCCAGGGCACCGTCCTCGATGTGGTCACGGAGGAACAGCCGGGCAAGATCCTGCACGAAGTACGCCGTGCGACACAGGACTTCACGGATTCGTTCTCCCTGCCGCCGGTGTACTACGGCACGGTGGACGCGACACCTCTGTGGATCACGCTGCTGCACGACGCCTGGCGCTGGGGCCTGGTCCCAGAAGAGGTCGAACAGCTACTGCCGCACGCCGAGTCGGCGCTCGCCTGGATGCGCGACCACAGCGCCGCGGGCGACGACGGCTTCCTGAAGTACGTGGATGGGACCGGCCGAGGCCTGTCCAACCAGGGCTGGAAGGACTCCGGCGACGCCATCCGGCACCAGGACGGCCGCCTTGCCGAACCGCCCATCGCCCTGTGCGAGGTACAGGCCTATGCCTACGAGGCCGCCCGCGCCGGAGCAGCCTTGCTGAGGGCGTTCGGACGGCCCGGAGCCGACGCATGGGAAGAGTGGGCCGAGCAACTCGCCGCCCGTTTCCGCAAGCGATTCTGGGTCGAGGACGCGAACGGCCCGTACCCGGCGGTCGCATTGGACCGGGAGGGCACGCCCGTGGACGCGGTCACCTCCGGCTTCGGACATCTCCTCGGCACAGGCCTGCTGAACCAGGAGGAGACCGCGCTGCTGGCGGCACGGCTGACGGCCCCCGACCTCGATGCGGGTCACGGCCTGCGCACACTCAGCAGTGCAGCGGTGGGCTTCAACCCCTATGGCTACCACATCGGTTCGATCTGGCCGCACGACACGGCCATCGCCGTGCACGGCCTGGTGAGGGCGGGCTTCGCCGACGCGGCCGCACCCCTTGCGGCGGGCCTGCTGACGGCATCGGCCACCTTCGACGCACGCCTGCCCGAGCTCTACGCCGGCCACGGCAGCGAAGCCGTCGCCCGCCCAGCCCCCTATCCGGCGTCCTGCCGCCCTCAGGCCTGGGCGGCGGCGTCATCGGTACAGGTGCTGCGCGCCGCGCTGGGCCTGGAGGCGAACGTCCCGGGCGGCACGGTCACGGTGGCCCCCGGATTCGCCCGCTCCTACGGCCCTCTGACGGTGACGGGACTCCAGGTCGGCGGGGGACCGTTGGACATCACGCTGGCGGCGGACGGGACGGTGAGTGTGACAGGTCCGAAGGGACTGACCGTGGCCACGACTGACCGGTAGGGGCGATTGCACGTGATCCGCCCTCTATGAAGGTCATTCCTCGGGGCGGAATAGGGCCAGGCCCGGGCCGAAGTGACGGTCGTGCCGGCGGTAGGGGAGGGATGGTGTGACCGTCTTTTGCCGCCGGCCGACTCACGGCTACTGACCCGGGTGGACAGCCTGGACGCCGGTGCCTGAGCACGCCTTCGGCGTCACGGTGAGCAGGAAGCGGCCGTGGGGTGGGCCGCGGAGGGTCGGGCGGCGTGGATGGCGTGGACGGCAGCCCAGGAGTGCGCGAAGCGCAGCAGCTCGGCGGCTGTGACCGCGGCGTCGGGGTCGAACGTCTCGATCCCGATGAACCGCAGCCTCTCGATGTAGCCGAGCAAGCCCGGCCGCTCGACGTCGCCGGCCGTCAGTGACAGCACCGGCGAATTGCAGAGATCACCGAGTCCGTCGGAGGCCTGGACCAGAACGCGGCGACCGCCTTGTTGAACGGATCCTTCCGGTCCTGCAACGCCGCGGCGGATGTGCGGTCCGGGCCGACCGCGATCGCCGCCACTGCACGGCCGACCGCGGACCGTGCGAGGCGGCGCCCAGGCGCTCCAGCAGAGTCCAAGCCGCCGCCTCCGGACTCGGCGCGTCACCGAGCGCGGAGGCAAGCTCGGAGCGGGGCGGCTCGGCACGCTCGGCGTATTCGGCCTGCGTCGGCGTGCGTTGCGCCAGGTCCTCGACCAGGCCGTGGATGGTCGTATCGCGCTCGGCCGCCGTCCGGGCCGTCGGCTCCTGCGCGGCAGGCGCGGATACGGTGCGCGTGTCCAGGGGCGGGCCATCTGGACCAGTAGGCGAAGAAGTGAAGGTTCGGGTCTTTGAGCTGCGGCCGTGATCTCGATCGACACAGCGACTACGACGAAGGCGAAGTCCGCCGATGAGTTCCGCCGGCCGGGCCGGTCTACCACGACGCACGCCATCCAGGCACTGAAGGAGACCCACCATGTCCAATCCCGCACACCCCGGCCGCATGCTGTTTGTGAACATGCCTGTAGCGGACCTCGAGCGCAGCAAAGCGTTCTTCTCCAAGCTCGGGTTCAGCTTCAACCCGATGTTCACCGACGAGAGCGCAGCTTGCATGCCTGTCGGCGAGCAGGCCTTCGTCATGCTCCTCGGCCGCGAGAAGTTCGCGGAGTTCGCGAAACTGCCGATGGCCGATCCCACCACGCACACACTGGCGCTGTACTGCTTCAGCGTGTCATCCCGCGACGAGGTCGATGCGGTCAGCGCCGCTGCGCTCGCGGCGGGCGGCGCCGAAGCCGATGGCGCCGAAGACCACGGCTTCATGTACTCACGCAGCTTCTTCGACCTCGACGGCCACGGCTGGCAGGTCATGTGGATGGACCCGGCGGCAACGGCATAGGGTCGGAGGCGTTCACGGCCTCCATGCAGGACACCGACGTGCCGGCCTGATCGACCTCCGTGCTCCGCACGTGTGCCGTCGTCGCGTGGTGCGGGCAGCAGCGAGGCGCTTGGGCAAAATCGGCGGGCCGGTAGTCGTGGTCGTGGGTACTGTCTGCGACCACGACGTAGGCGACAGTCAGAGTGAAGTTCCACCCTGTTCGTGGACAGCGGGTGGTTACGCTGCGGGGGTGAGGTCTTGCGTCGCCAAAGCTCTGGTTTCGAGCGGGGTGACATAGCCGTACTCGGGGTGCTTGCGCAGGCGGGTGCGGTTGTACTCGACCT
>Ga0102590_1003511_pt1 | contig 15416 bp, 20 predicted proteins | sample AraplaMF_Col_mMF_FD_76859 | JGI IMG/M metagenome (GOLD analysis project Ga0102590, IMG submission 76859) | Arabidopsis root microbial communities from the University of North Carolina, USA - plate scrape MF_Col_mMF | ecosystem: Host-associated > Plants > Roots > Endosphere | place: USA...
TGGCTGCCGTCGACCACGTCGTCGTGCAGCAGGGTGGCGGTGTGGATGAACTCGACGGCGGCGGCCAGCTTCAGGCAGGTGTCGTTGTCCGACCCGGCCAGGCGCGCGGCGGCCACGGTCAGCAACGGACGCAGGCGCTTGCCGCCGGCGGCGATCAGATGCTCGGCCAGGGCGGGGATGACCGGAACCTCGCTTTGCATACGCGCGGTGATCAGGGCGTCGACCCCGGCCATGTCGGCGGCGGCCAGCCGCACGAGACGATCCACCGATCCCGGCTCCCGGGCGAGGGTCGCTGCAGCTGCGTCCAAAACCATACTCTCCCTGCTGACGCCCGCCGGCGGTCGGCGTACGCCTCGCGTCCCTTGGGCTTGATCAGCCGTTGCGAGCGACAATGGTGGCGGGATAGGTCAGGGTCAAGGCGAGCACAAGGCTTGAAACGTTGCCGAACGAGATACCCGCGCCCATCAGCCCGCCAAGCGTCACCGAAGACGCCATCCTGGACGGCCGCGTGCAGTTGCGCCAACCCGTGGCGGGCTACCGGGCGGGCATGGACGCGGCCCTGCTGGCGGCGGCCTGCGACGCGAAAGCCGGCGAGCGGGTGATCGAGGCCGGCTGCGGGGTCGGCGGCGCGCTGCTGGCGGCGGCGACCCGGCGTCCGGACGCCCGATTCGTCGGGCTGGAGCGCGATCCCGTCGCCGTCGATCTGGCGCGGGGCAATGCGGCGCTCAACGACCTGCAGGATCGCGTCGAGATCGTCGGCGGCGACGTCCAACGCGGCTTCCGCGCCCTGGACCTGCCGGTGTTCGATGCGGTCATGAGCAATCCACCGTTCTTCGACGACCCCGCCGCCCTGCGCGCGCCCGCGTCGGAGAAGTCCGGCGCCTGGATGGCCGACGGGGGACTGGCGGCCTGGACCGCCTTCTGCCTGAAGGCCGTGCGCGAGGCCGGAACGATCACCCTGATACACCGCGCCGACCGCCTGGCCGACCTTCTCGCGCTGCTGGCCCCCAAGGCCGGCTCGTTCCGGATCCGCCCGATCGCGCCCTTCGCCGACGTCCCGGCCAAGCGGGTGATCGTCCGGGCGATCAAGACCGGCAAGGCCCCGCTGGTCCTGCTGCCGCCCCTGGTCCTGCACGACCGCGAGGGGACGGGCCATTCGGCGGCGGCCGAGGCGATCCTGCGGGGGGACGCCGCGCTGGGGTGGTGACGACGAAGGTCCTCCCCCCGTGGGGGAGGTGTCGGCAAAGCCGACGGAGGGGGGATTGATCGGCAAATGACCGAAACCGGATCGACGATCTCAAACTCCCCCACCGATCGCTACGCGATCGCTTCCCCCACGGGGGGAGGAGCGAAACACCCCCTACTCCGCGTACAGCGCCAGCGCCTCCAGGCACATCTCCAGCCCGGTCAGGTCGTGCAGCGGATTGTCGGTGATGATCACGAACAGCCTGCGGGCCTCGGCCCATAGCATCAGGGTCTCGGGCAGGCCGAAATCCTCGACCACGCAGCCGTCGCCGTCGCGCCAGACGCCGTGCTCGTCGCGCTGAGCGCCGACATGCACCTCGACCCGGTCGACATATTCGGCCTCGCTCTCGTCGGCGACGTTGACATAGGCCATCAGCGGCCGCCCCAGCCCGGCCAGCACCCCGGCCTCGAAAGCGGCGGCGCTGGCGCAGGAAGGACCGCGGAATGGGGTCAGATTGATGATCCCGGCGTCGGCCTGCCGCAGCTTGGCCATTCTCTCGGCGTAGAGTTCGCGGGCCTGGACCTCGACATTGTCGGCCTGGGTCTCGACGATGGCCGGGGCGGTCAGGCCGGTGAAGCCGTTGTCCGCGCAGAAGGCGCGCTGGCGCGCGGCCTGGGCCTCGGCGTCGGGAAGCCAGGGCTCGGGGCCGGCCAGCCAGATGGAACGTACGGGTCTCATGCCCCTTACAACTTGCTGAAACGGGACGCTGTCAACCGCCTTGAAGACCATGATCGCTCCAGACCGCCGCACCCTGATCGCCGCGGCCGCCGCCGCCCTGGCCTCACAGGGCCTCGCCCCCACCCTCGCCTGGGCCGCCGCGAGCGACCCGTGGCTGGCCTATGACCGCCGCCTGCGCCGCCAGCTGGCCGAGAGCCGGGGCGACTTCGACGCCGATTTCGAGGCCGACCTGCACGACCTGGGCGACATCTTCCGGCGGGGCCGAGGCCTCGCCGAGCTGGCGCCCGATCCCGGCCTGACCCTGGCGGCCCGCGCCCACGCTGCCGACATCGCCCGCACCGGGGTCTTCGACCACATGACCCGCGAGGGCTTCGGCCCCGCCGCGCGGGTGGGCCTGCTGGCCCGCGACCTGGTCGGCGCCCCGGCCGAGAACATCGCCGAGCGCCTGAACGCCGACGGCGCCGTGCGGCCCGACCAGATCATGGGCCAGTGGAAGGGCAGCGCCGGCCATCGCGCCAACCTGCTGGCGCCGGGCTTCACCCATGTCGGCTACGGCGTGCTGCGCCGCGGCCGCGAGGTGATCGCCGTGGGCGCCTATGCCGAGGTCTCCGCGCGGCTGGCCATCCCGGCCCCGCTGCGGGCGGCCTCGGTCGCCGCCATCGCCGCGGCCCTGGCGAACGCCACCCCGAGCATCAGCCAGTTCTCGGTCTCCGAGCCCGGCGCCGAGGCCCTGATCGAGACCTATGTGGAAAGCCCCGGCGCCCGGACCCTGCCGCCCGGCGCCTGGCAGCTGCGCCCCCACCTGTCGACCGGCGCGCGCAAGTACCAGGTGGCCTGGGGGCCGGTGTTCGTGCTGAGCTAGGGAGCTACTGCGCCACGCCGAGCGTCTCGATGTGGATGCCCCGGCGGCGTCGCGCAAGCCGCAAACCAAACCCCCGGCCGCGAACGGCCGAGGGCTTCGCCGAGGTCACGCATTGTCGCCCAGGTCGATCAACAATGCGTCCAACTGCTCGAACTGCTCGGGCAGGCCGGCCGCCGAGCCTTGGATCGCCTCGTCGCAGGCTTCCTTGGTGGGGTAGAGTTCGCTCAGCGTCAGCAGCGTCCTGCCACCCTGGTCGGCGAAGGTGACGGTGGTCACCGCGCCGGCGTCGCCGCTTTCCTCGTTGGTCCAGACGATGCGCGAGGGCGGCGTAACCTCGATGTACTTGCCGTAGAACGCCATGGAATTGGCGGCGTCCAGCCCGAACTCGAGGCGATAGCCGCCTCCGGTGCGGACATCCATCTCGCAGGACCGCAGAGGCACGCCCAACGACTTCGGAACCCACCACCGCTGGAACAGCTCGGGCTTGGCCCAGGCTTCGAACACGATCCGCGGCGGGCCGTCGAAGACGCGCGTGACGACCAGCTCCAGGTCCGACTTGCGCTCCACCACCGTGCGATTCTTCCTGGGTGCGAGTTCGCTGCTATTTTCGTCCATCCAAGTCCTCCTTCTGTTTCAAGTCCTCGACGATCTCGTCCAGCGCCTCGAAGCGGAGGTCCCAGCGTCGGCGGTAGCGTTCGATCCAGGCGGCCTCGTCCTCCAGCCCGCCCGCGTTCAGCCGGCAGGTGCGCACGCGCCCGATCTTCTCCGTTGTCACCAGCCCCGCCCGCTCCAGCACGCTGACGTGCTTCTTCATGCCCGTGAGAGTCATGTCGAACCGATCGGCGAGATCCGTGATCGACGCGTCCGCGCGGCCGAGCTGCTCCAGCACGCCGCGCCGGGTGGCGTCCGAGAGCGCGGTGAACGAGACGTCGAGGCGGGCGGCTGAATACTGAACCATACGGTTCAGTGTGCGACTTGGATCGGCGACGCGCAAGCCACAAATGAAAAGCCCCCGACCTGTGAGGTCGGGGGCTTAGTGGGATCTACCGGGTCGTGAAGCCTAGTTCTTGGCCACGTCCACCAGCTTGTTCTTGGCGATCCAGGGCATCATGGCCCGCAGGCGGCCGCCGACCTCCTCGATCTGGTGCTCGGCCGAACGGCGGCGCGTGGCCTTGAAGCTCGGCTGGCCGACCTGGTTTTCCAGCATGAAGTCGCGGACGAACTTGCCCGACTGGATGTCGTCCAGCACGCGCTTCATCTCGGCCTTGGTCTCGGCGGTGATGATGCGCGGACCGGTGACGTACTCGCCGTACTCGGCCGTGTTGCTGATCGAGTAGTTCATGTTGGCGATGCCGCCTTCATACATCAGGTCGACGATCAGCTTCAGCTCGTGCAGGCACTCGAAATAGGCCATTTCCGGCGCGTAGCCGGCTTCCACCAGCACTTCGAAGCCGGCGCGGACCAGCTCCACCGTACCGCCGCACAGGACGGCCTGTTCGCCGAACAGGTCGGTTTCGCATTCCTCGCGGAAGTTGGTCTCGATGATGCCCGAACGGCCGCCGCCGATGGCCGAGGCGTAGGCCAGGCCCAGGTCCAGCGCGTTGCCGGTGGCGTTGTGGTGCACCGCGATCAGGCAGGGCACGCCGCCGCCCTTCTGGTACTCGCCGCGCACGGTGTGGCCCGGGCCCTTGGGGGCGACCATCAGGACGTCGATGGTGTCCTTGGGCTCGATCAGGCCGAAGTGGACGTTCAGGCCGTGGGCGAACAGCAGGGCCGCGCCGTCGCGGATGTTGGGCGCGATGTCGTTCTTGTAGATCGCGGCCTGGTGCTCGTCGGGCGCCAGGATCATCAGCAGGTCGGCCCAGGCGGCAGCCTCGGCCACGGTCATGACCTTCAGGCCTTCGCCCTCGGCCTTCTTGGCGGTCGGCGAGCCGGCGCGCAGGGCGACGGCGACGTTGGTCGCGCCCGAGTCCCGAAGGTTGAGGGCATGCGCGTGACCTTGCGAACCATAGCCTACGATCGCGATCTTCTTGTCCAGGATGCGGGCGAGGTCGGCGTCGCGATCATAATAGACGCGCATGTTTTTTCTCCAGGACTTGGTCAATATGGCCACCCCGCGCAACGGCGGAGCGACAAAGGCCGGGCGTTTGAGCGTTTTTTTGCCGTTTCGTCAAGGCGATGACGACAGAACGTTGTGACAGGAAAGCCTCTGTGGCGACGTTTTAGACGCTGGGGCGTTTCCCCGCCATGGCCAGCCTCGAAGAAGCGCCCGACGGCGCCCAGACGATCGCCCCCCAGCCGACCGAGGACCGCGCCCCGCGGGTGCTGGTGGTCGCCGGCTCGCAGCGACGCCACAACAGCTGTCCGGGCCTGGATTCCAAGGCCCGCGCCTTGATGCTGCGGATGGCCGCACGGCTGCCGGCGGCGTGGCAGATCGACACCGAGGACCTGGGCAACCAGCATGGCAGGCCCAAGATCCAGGCCTGCAACGCCTGCGTCAGCTCGTCGATGGCGTTGTGCGTCTGGCCCTGCAACTGCTACGGCCCGCGCAGCACTACCCAGCCCGACCTGATGTGGGACCTGGACCGCTACGGCCGGCTGGCCCGGGCCGACGCCTGGGCCTTCATCGGACCGACCAACTGGTACGGGCCCTCCACCAATTTCAAGCTGATGTTCGATCGCCTGGTCTGCGCGGCCGGCGGCAACCCCCGCCCTGACCTGATCGACAAGAAGGACACGCTGAAGGCCCAGGCCCTGGAGCGCTCGCCGCAATGGCGGCGGCTGACCCGAAACCATCTGGAGGGCCGAACGGCGGCGTTCTTCACCTATTGCGACGGCGGGGCCGACGAAATGGACGAGGACGGTCGCCCCCGGCTGGTCAGCCGCAAGGACTGGTTCGATCCCGGCCAGGAGCCCTACGAGGACGAGCGCCTGGCCTATCAGGGCCTGGTCTGGCAGTGCCGCTACAGCGGGATCGAGGTCCCCGACCGCCTGTGGACCGCCGGGGTGTTCGGCGAGGGCAAGCCCTACGCCGACGACCAGGCCGACGACATGATGGCCGAAACCGACCACGTCGCCGACTTCGACGCCTGGGCCGATCGCTTCATCGCCCACGTGGCGTTGAAGGGACTGGTGGCGACCAAGGACGACGAGCGCGCGGCGAAATCGACGACGAACGTCTAGGCCGGGGGCGCCCGCGCGCGGGCGCCCCCGTCAGTCACCAGAACAGGTCGTAGTAGACGCTCAGCACCTGGCCGCTCCAGACGTCGACCAGCACGGCGTCGTCGCCGACCCGCACCCACTCGCAGCCGACCGGAGGATACGGCAGGCCGTACCGCCAGGCGTCCAGATAGTAGGACGAGCCGTACCAGCCGCCCGGCAGATAGTCGCCGAACGACCAGTGGCGCGCATAGAAGCCGCGCGGATAGCGGTAGGCCGGAACCCGGTAGCGCTGCGTGGCGCGATAGGACGGCCGGTAGCGGCGCTGGTCGTAGCGCTGGCGATCGTTGTCGCGATCACGCCAATGGCCGTTCTGGCCTGGACGGCCGTAGTCGGGACGCCCCTGATCGGGCCGCCCCGGACCCCGGTCCCAGCCGCCGTTGCGGTCGCCACGGTCGCCACGATCGCCTCGGTCGTTCCAGTTCCGGTCGCCGCGGTTCTGGTCACCCCGATTCTGGTCGCCGCGGTTCCGGTCGCCGCGATCCCAGCCGCCGTCGCGGCCACCCCGCTCCTGCCAGCCGCCGCGGCCCTCCCGCGGGTTGCGGGCCTGGGGCGCGGTCGCCGGTTGCTGGGGCTGCTGAGCCTCGGGCGCCGGCCGGGCGCCGCCGTTCCAGTCGGGACGACCGCCGCGATCACCGCGATCGCCACGTTCCCCGCGCGACTGGCGCCAGGCGCCGCGATCGCCGCCGCCCGAAGGTTGCTGTTGCTGTTGCGGCTGAGCCTCGGACTGCTGAGGCTGTTGTTGTTGTTGCTGACGCCAGCCGCCGCCGTCGCCGCGCCCGCCGTCCCGGCTCGCGCCGCGTTCGCCGCGACGATCCAGACGGTCCTGCCCGGCGCCAGCGGCTTCCACCGCGGTCCCGCCCAGCAGCGACAGGATCATCGCCGTCGTGATCAGACGTTTCATGTCTTTCCAAGTGCTCCAAGGGGCCTTGTGCTGGCCCCGTCGCTCATCCCTTGTATTGAAGTGTCGGCCTTGCTCCATGAACCGCGTTTGAACGATGTCGCCTATCCAAGATTGTCCGAAGGGGGATCCGCCATGACCGCCAAACCACAGGACGTGCTGGGCTTCTGGACCGCCGCCGGTCCCGACAAGTGGTTCACCAAGTCCGACGCCTTCGACGACGCCATCCGCCTGAAGTTCGAGCCGGTCCACCTGGCCGCCGCCCGGGGCAAGTACGACGCCTGGCCCGCCGAAGCGTCCAACGGGGCCGAAGGCGCCCTGGCCCTGGTGATCCTGCTGGACCAGTTTCCCCGTAACCTCTACCGCGACAGCGGCCACGCCTTCGCGACCGACGGCAAGGCCCGCGCCATCGCCGCGGCCGCCGTGGCGGCCGGCCACGACAAGGCCGTCGCGCCGGAGCTGCGGCCGTTCTTCTACCTGCCCTACGAGCACTCCGAATCCCTGGCCGACCAGGAAACCAGCATCGCCCTGTTCGAAGGGCTGCTGAAGGACACCGGCGACGCCGACAGCCTCAAATGGGCCATCGCCCACCGGGACATTATCGCCCGCTTCGGCCGCTTCCCCCACCGAAACAAGGCCTTGGGCCGAAGCACGACGGCGGCCGAGCAGGCCTTCCTGGACGAAGGCGGCTTCGCCGGCTGACGCGAGCTTGGCCGAGCCCTCCGCGCAAGCTAAGGTTGGCGCTCGAAGTCAGGGATTACTGGAGCACATCATGAAACTGCTATCGGGCCTGCTCACGGCCGGCGTCACGCTGTCGATCCTCGCGCCGAGCGCGGCCCTGGCCCAGGCCAAGCCGAGCAACGCCCAGAAGCTCCAGACCCAGGCCGTCGCCGAGATCCCCCACTGCGCGCGCAAGCTGGGCACCCTGTCGATCATGGACGGCGACGATACCCGTGGCTGGATGCAGTACAACCTGGCCTCGCCGCAGAAGCTGCTGAAGGCCATGGTCCAGAAGTCCGGCTGCTTCAACCTGGTCGACCGGGGCGCGGGCCTCAACGCGGCCCAGATCGAGCGCAACATCGGCGGCAACCTGGGCATGCAGCGCGGCTCCAATGTCGGCCAGGGCCAGATCAAGGCCGCCGACTACGTGCTGGTGGCCGAGGTCCAGGCCAGCGACAGCAACGCCGGCGGCGGCGCGGTGGCCGGCGCCCTCGGCGGCCTGATCGGCGGTCGCGTCGGCGGCCTGGTCGGCGGCATCAAGACCAAGAAGCTGGAAGCCAACACCGTGCTGTCCCTGACCAACGTGCGCACCACCGAGACCATGGCGGTGCAGGAAGGCTACGCGGCCAAGAACGACATCGGCTGGGGCGCGGGCGGCGGCTGGGGCTTCGGCGGCGCCGTCGGCGGCGGCTACGAGGACACCGAGATCGGCCGGATCATCACCCTGTCGTTCATCAACAGCTACACCAAGCTGGTCACCGACCTGGGCCTGCTGTCGACCACCACCACGGCCGCCGCGGCCGCCCCATCCAAGACCTTCGTGGCCACCCGCGTGACCAACATGCGCGCCACCGCTGCGGCCGGCGGCAAGCTGATCCGCGCCCTGCCCGCCGGCGCGATCGTCTATCCGACCGGGACCAAGAACGGCCTGTGGTGGGAAGTGGCCGACGAGAACGACAATGTCGGCTGGGTGCTGAACACCGGCCTCGAACCGGCGCGATAACGCCGGCGACAGGTTCACGACAAGGCGCCCCGCCCGAGACCTCGAGCGGGGCGTTTTTGTGATTGGCCATCGCTGCGATTCGCGTAGGACAGTGCCGCCATGAACGCCCTCGCGCCCATCCACGCCGACCCCGCCGCCGCCGACCATCCCGAGCGGCAGTACCTGACCCTGCTGGCCGACATCCTGGAGAACGGCGTCCAGCGCGGCGACCGCACCGGCACCGGCACCCTGGGCGTGTTCGGCCGGCAGATCCGCTTCGACCTGTCGAAGGGCTTCCCCGTCCTGACCACCAAGAAGCTGCACCTGCGCTCGATCATCGTCGAGCTGCTGTGGTTCCTGCGCGGCGACACCAACGTGAAGTACCTGCAGGACAACGGCTGCAAGATCTGGGACGAGTGGGCCGACGGGAACGGCGACCTGGGTCCCGTCTACGGCAAGCAGTGGCGCTCGTGGGCCGCGCCGAACGGCCAGTCGATCGACCAGATCGCCAACTTGGTCGAGGGCCTGAAAACCAATCCCAACAGCCGCCGCCATATCGTCAGCGCCTGGAACCCGGCCGATGTCGAGGATATGGCCCTGCCGCCCTGCCACTGCCTGTTCCAGTTCTTCGTTGCGGACGGCAAGCTCAGCTGCCAGCTCTACCAGCGTAGCGCCGATGTCTTCCTGGGCGTGCCGTTCAACATCGCCTCCTACGCCCTGCTGACGATGATGGTCGCCCAGGTGACAGGGCTGGAGCCGGGCGAGTTCGTCCACACCTTTGGCGACGCGCACCTGTACCTGAACCACCTGGACCAGGCCCGCGAACAGCTCCAGCGCGAGCCCAAGCCGTTCCCCGTCCTGAAGATGGCCGACAAGCGCGACCTGTTCGCCTTCGCGTACGAGGACTTCCAGCTGGAAGGCTACGAGGCCCACCCGCACATCAAGGCGGCGGTCGCCGTTTGACCTGGGCCACCGCCCGGCTCGACCAGATCAAGGGCGGTGACACGCCCCTGCCGCCCGTCGTCCAGACCTTGCGGCTGGGTGGCCTGGACGACTGGGGCGAGGGCTGGGCGCGCAAAGCCTGGACGCCGGCCCCGGATCTGCTCAACAGCGACGGCTCGCTGTTCGGAGGCTATATCGCCGCCCTGGCCGATCAGGTCCTGGCCTTCGCGGCCATGACCGTCGTCCCCGCCGACGCCCTGTTCCGCACCAGCAACCTGAAGGTCGACTTCATCCGCGTGGGCAAGGCCGAAGTCCTGGCGATCGAGGGCCGGGTGGTCGCCCGGACGAGGGGCATGATCCATGTCGAGGCCGACTTCCGCCGCCCGGACGGCGAGTTGATCGCCCGCGCCAGCGCCCAGCAGATCATCGCGCCGTTCGGCGGCTGATCCGTCCGCCAACGTCGCAAGTCCGACAGACCGGGTGGCCGCAGGGCGCGACGCAGGGTAAAGATAGTTCCATGTCCGTTATCCTGACCGTCGGCCCGGTGGCTCGCTCCCTGAACGGCGTCATCGGCCGCGACAACGACCTGCCGTGGCGGCTGAAGTCCGACCTGGCGATCTTCAAGGCCTGTACGATGGGCAAGCCGGTGATCATGGGACGCAAGACCTGGGACAGCCTGCCGCGCAAGCCGCTGCCCGGACGGATGAACATCGTGCTGTCGCGCGACGGCTCGTTCGAGCCGCCCCAGGCCGTGGTCTGCGAAAGCTTCCTGGAGGCCGTCCAGATGGCCAAGGAGCAGGCGGCCGAGGACGGCGTCGACGAGGTCTGTGTGATCGGCGGCCGCGCCCTGTTCGAGACCGCCCTGCCCAAGGCTCGGCGCCTGTACCTGACCGAGGTCCAGGCCGAGGTTCAGGGCGACGTCAGCTTTCCCGCCTTCGACGAGGCGGCCTGGACCGAGGTGCGCCGCGAGGCGCACCCCGCCGGTCCGGACGACGACCACGCCTTCGTCTTCCGCGTCCTGGAGCGCCGCTGATGCACCCGCTGACCGCCCTCCTCTGCGTCTTCGCCCTTTCCCTCGGCGTGGCCCACGCCGCCCAGGCCGATATCGGCCTGGGCCAGGGCGACAGCCTGGCGCGGGCCGCGGCCACCGACGTGGTGGTGTTCAACGTGGTCAAGGTGCGGCCGCTGGACGGCGGCGAGGTCGCCAGCTGCCGGGTGTTCGGCCGGGCGATCCGGGCCGAGCGCGGCAAGCGTTTCCAGCCGCGCCAGGCGGTGCGGCTGACCGTTCCCTGCGCGACCCAGGGGGCCGACGCCTCGGACGCCACGCCCAAATGGGTGGACCGCGAGGCCCTGGTGCGCTCGGCCCACGGCCGCGCCTTCCTGGGCGGCGACGGCGGGCTGATCGCCTATGAGCTCTACGACCTGAACTGAGGTTCTCCGCGTCCTTCGAGATCCGCTTCGCGGGCGACTCGGGATGAGGACGCCGTCGGCCTGAATTGCTCATCCCGAGGTGCGAGCCACGAGCGAGCCTCGAAGGACGCAAGGCGCTTGCCGCGCCGTTCAAACGCTCGTTTACTCGCCGGACACGCCCGCCAGAGGCGTCATCCAGGGAGAGACGCATGGAGCTGGAACTCGTCGCCGAGGGCCTGCAATTCCCCGAAGGTCCGATCGCCATGGCCGACGGCTCGGTGATCCTCGCCGAGATCCAGGGCCAGGTCCTGACCCGCGTGCGCCCCGGCGGCCGCAAGGAGACCGTGGCCCGGGTCCCCGGCGGCCCCAACGGCGCGGCCATCGGTCCGGACGGCGCGATCTACGTCACCAACAACGGCGGCAGCTTCCAGTTCTTCGACATGGGCGGCCTCAACGTGCCCGGCCCGACCCCGCCCAGCCACCAGGGCGGCTCGATCCAGCGGGTCGACCTCGCGACAGGCGCGGTGACCACGCTCTACACCGAATGCGACGGCAAGCCGCTGGTGGGGCCCAACGACCTGGTGTTCGACAGGCAGGGCGGCTTCTGGTTCACCGACCACGGCTGCAGCACGCCGGACGGTCGCCGGTACGGCGCGCTGTACTACGCCCTGCCCGACGGCTCGCGGATCACACGCTGGCGCGACCACTTCGTCTCGCCCAACGGCGTGGGCCTCTCGCCCGACGAGAAGACCGTCTACATGGCCGACACGATGCTGGGCCGGCTGTGGTCGTTCGAGGTGACGGAGCCGGGCGTGCTGGCCGATCCCGCGCCGCTGCAGCCGGGAAACGTGGTCTGCAACCTGCCGGGCTACCAGATGCTGGACAGCCTGGCGGTCGAGGCCGGCGGCAAGGTCTGCGTGGCGACGATCATCAACGGCGGGATCACCGCCTTCTCGCCCGACGGGACGACCGAGCACCACGCCGTGCCCGACGTGATCGTGACCAATATCTGCTTCGGCGGCGCCGACATGCGCGACGCCTGGATCACCGCATCGGGGACGGGCAAACTCTATAGGACGCGGTGGCCGAGGCCGGGCCTGAAGCTGAACTTCAACGCCTGACATCGATCGACTTATGAATTGAAATCACAAGCCATGTGCCGGGTGCGAGCCTGGCCGCGCTGCTCGCGCGTCCCCAATTAGGGCGTCGAAAGCAACGGAGTCCTTCGATGGATCTCAAACTCAAAGACAAGACCGCCCTGGTGACCGGCTCGACCGCCGGCATCGGCCTGGAGATCGCTCGCGCCCTGGCCGTGGAGGGCGCCACGGTGTTCGTCACCGGCCGCACCCAGGCCAAGCTGGACGAGGCCGTCGCCGACATCCGCGCCTCGGGCGGCGCGAACGTCTCGGGCGTGCTGGCCGACGCGGGCACGGCGCCGGGCGCTCAGGCCATCCTGAAAGCCGTTCCGCAGGTCGACATCCTGGTCAACAACCTGGGCATCTACGAGATGAAGGCCTTCGCCGACATCCCGGACGAGGACTGGCTGCATCTGTTCGACGTCAATGTGATGAGCGGCGTGCGCCTGTCGCGCGGCTACTTCCCCGGCATGCTGGCGCGCAACTGGGGGCGGGTGATCTTCATCTCCAGCGAAAGCGGCCTGGCGACGCCCGGCGAGATGGTCCACTACGGCATGACCAAGAGCGCCCAGCTGGCGATCGCGCGCGGCATGGCCCAGCAGACCAAGGGCACCGGGGTGACGGTCAATTCAGTCCTGCCCGGCCCGACCCGCGCCGCGGCCATCGCCGACTTCCTCAAGAGCGTGTCCAGCGACCCGGACGCCTCGCCGGCGGAACACGAGGCCGAGTTCTTCGCCAAGCACCGCTCGGCCTCGCTCCTGCAGCGGATGATCGAGCCGCAGGAAGTGGCCAGCCTCGTAGCCTATGTCGCCAGCCCGCTGTCGGCGGCGACCAACGGCGCCTCCCTGAAAGTGGAAGGCGGGCTGGTGACGACGATCGCGTGATCTTGTCCCTCCCCCCGTGGGGGAGGGCCTTTCGCCTAGTACAGCACCCCCAGCGCCGATCGCTCGAAGCTCTTCAGCTCGGCCTCGCGGCCGTCGCGGATCTTCACGACCCATTCGGGGTCCTGCAGGATCGCGCGCCCCACGCCGACCAGGTCGAACTCGCCGCGCTCCAGGCGCTCCAGCAGGCCGTCGATCGAGGCGGGCTGGCTGCCCTCGCCGCCGAAGGCCGCGATGAATTCGCCCGACAGGCCCACCGAGCCCACGGTGATGGTCGGGGCGCCGGTCAGCTTCTTGGCCCAGCCGGCGAAGTTCAGATCGGAGCCCTCGAACTCCGGCTCCCAGAACCGGCGCTGGCTGCAATGAAAGATGTCGGCGCCGGCGTCGGCCAGCGGCTGCAGCCAGGCCTCCAGCAGTTGCGGGGTCTCGGCGTTCTTGACCGCATAGTCCTGCTGCTTCCACTGCGACAGGCGGATGATCACCGGATAATCGGGACCCACGGCGGCGCGGACGGCCCTCAGGATCTCAGCGGCGAACTTGCTGCGCTCGGCGATGCCGGGACCGCCGAAGGCGTCGTCGCGGACATTGGTGCCGTTCCAGAAAAACTGATCGATCAGGTAGCCGTGGGCGCCGTGCAGCTCGATGGCGTCGAAGCCCAAGGCCTTGGCGTTGGCGGCGGCGCTGGCGAAGGCGGCGATGGTGTCGGCCACGTCCTCGTCGGTCATCGGCTCGGTGAACGGCGAGCCGCCCGGCTTGGACAGGCCCGAGGGGCTGTCGATCTTGCCCAGCACGTCCTTGCCCTTGGCCGAGCCCACGTGCCACAGCTGCGGGGCGATCAGGCCACCGGCGGCGTGCACCTCGTCGACCACCTTCTTCCAGGCCGCCAGCTCCTTCTCGCCGTGGAAGCGCGGGATGTTGGCGTCGTTCAGCGAGGCCGGCCGGGCCACGCCCGTGCCCTCGGTGACGATCAGCCCGACCTGGTTCTCAGCGCGGCGGCGGTAGTAGGCGGCGACATCGTCGGTGGCCACCCCGCCGGGCGAGAACGACCGCGTCATCGGGGCCATCACCACCCGGTTGGGCAACTTCAGCGACTTGAATTCGAACGGCTTGAACAGGGCGTCGAGGGCCATGGGGCGGCTCCGGCTAGGACTGGGTTAGCGAGGTTTATAGAGGTGGGTTGCGTTTGAGGACTATGCAGAAAAACTGCAATCGATCTTGTGTCTGGTGGAGGTCTTGCGGCGCAGGTCGCCATCACAGGCCTTGGCGATCCCGTCGCGGACCTGCTGCTGGAAGGCCGGGGCCTCGGGCGAGAAAGCGAGGTCCAAGGGCCCCTACTCCACCGCGTCGAGATATTCGATCTCGGGGCGGCCGGCCATGAACGGGCCCATGGCGGCGCCGGCGGCCTTGAAATAGTCGGTCCCGCCGTGATGCTTGAGCGCGTCTTCCGAGGCGTAGAGCTCCAGCGCCTTGTAGGTCCCGGCCTCAGTCTTGCTGCGGGTCAGCTGATAGACGAGGCAACCTGGCTCGTTGGCCTTGACCTTGTTCTGCAGGTCCAGGAACACCGCCTCGAAGTCACCCGCCTTGTCCGGTTGCACCTTCAGCACCGCCACCACGCCGATCATGTCGTCCTCCCGAGGCCCCAGCGGCCAAACATTTGTTTGAACGCAGTGTCAGGGAAGCGGGGCCGAAGGGCAAGAGCCAGGTTCCAGACGCGCTCTAAGTCGGAACGTAGAAGCCCCAGACGCCGTTCGACAGCTCGCCCGCCGCGAAACGGACGGGCTTTTCGGCGTCGCCAATCTCGTACACGTCGTACCCATGGATCTGGTTGGGATAGGCGGGATGCTGCAGTTCGACCCGATCGACGTCAACCCCGCGCCAAGTCCACCGCCAGACGTCGAGGCCCTGGATCTGAAGGTCGTCGTTTTCAAAACCGATGTGGACGACGCGCCACGTCAAGGCTGGCGGTCCTACCGCCGCTCGTTCCAGCCGTAGGCCACCCACGAGTGGCCGCCCATGTGGCGGGCTTCGATCAGGCCGGGGTCGCCGCTGGGCGCGGCGGCGGCCGCGCCGCGGCCGCGCAGGGCGAAGGCGGCGAGGCCGAGCAGGGCCGTGGCCATGAAGCCGATGACCACCAGGGTGGCGGCGAACACCACCGCGAGCACGGCGGCGACGGCGACGGCGATGGACGTCGCCACGGCGCCGGCGAGCGTCACCAGGCTGCGCCAAGCGATACCGGTAGCCTTACCTGTCTCCATGGTCGTCCTCGCCAGGCGTGCCCCGCCCAATGAAATCAAGATGGGGCGCCAGTACTGAACGTCAACTGAACACCCAGCCGATCGTTCCGTAAAATGAATTCGGCGCTAACCATGGCGAATTGGCGGCCTCAGGACGCCGCGAGACCGGCCAGTTCGCGACGTTCGCGCATCACGGTGCTGAAGG
>Ga0102590_1003516_pt1 | contig 15376 bp, 9 predicted proteins | sample AraplaMF_Col_mMF_FD_76859 | JGI IMG/M metagenome (GOLD analysis project Ga0102590, IMG submission 76859) | Arabidopsis root microbial communities from the University of North Carolina, USA - plate scrape MF_Col_mMF | ecosystem: Host-associated > Plants > Roots > Endosphere | place: USA...
GGGGGCAGCGGGCTTGGCCTCGCCATCGCCGCCGAGCTGGTCCGTGCCCATGGCGGCGACATCCACCTGGTCGAAGGCACCATCGGCGCCACCTTCCGGATCGTCATTCCCGACCGCCCCGTGGAACTCCTTTCGATCCGCAACGAGCGGCAGCGGGCTTAGCGGGCCAGAGGCCGAGTGGCGGCCGCGGCCAGCAGTCTGCCGTCTCTCCGGGGCCGGCGCAGCGCGCCGAACCCGGAATCCAGAGGTTTGGGGTCGAGATTCCAGGTTCTCGCTCCGCGAGCCCCGGAATGACGGTGGAGAGACCGTCATCACCGTGCAAAATCTCCGCATCCCGGACCTTGCCAATCCCGGCAAGAGCGGTTAGTCAGAGCGCTCTTTCGCACCGCTCCGGCTTTGCCGGGGGCTGCCCCGCGGGCCCCGCCCGCGCTGTTTGCGAAAAACGCGCCCGTAGCTCAGCTGGATAGAGCATCAGACTACGAATCTGAGGGTCGGACGTTCGAATCGTTCCGGGCGCGCCATTTCGCGATTTTCTACGAATTTGTCCTGTGCAGCTCTGAAGCGCGCCCGGGCCCGCGCATTCCGCCGGCCGGGGTGCGTACCTCGACTCAATCGCGCACCGCGATGAGGGGGATTTGCTTGCTTTGATTAACCCAATTGGGTCATGCGCGATCAGAGCCGAAAGACTATGAGCGCCAATGTATTGGGGTGCATACTTTTGGGGTTCGAAATGAGGTTGCGCGGCCTGGGGGCTCTGAGTCTGGGATTGATCATCGCCGGTTCCGCATCGGCGCAGACCTTCAATCAGCTAGTTGGATTTGGCGATAGTTCGCTCGACAGCGGATACTTTCGATACACCAGCACCGGCTGGAACAATGAAGCCCGGTTTGTAACCGCGCGCGCCAACGGCGCCGCGATTACGGGGTCCGCCGGCCTGATGAACACCGATTTCCTGGCGGCATCCTTCGGATTGACTCTGGCGCCGAGCAGCGCGCCGGGCGGAGGAACCAATTTTGCGGTCGCTGGGGCCGAGAACAATTCGCCCAACATCGGAGGAGGCCCCAGCCCATCCACGGTGCAGCAGATCAACAACTATCTTGCTTCGACCGGCGGGCAGGCCAATCCGGACGCCCTCTACATCATTCGGTCCGGCGGCAACGACCGCACCGCGTTCGTGGCTGCTTACAAGGCCGCCAATGGCGGCGCCTCGCCGCCGCCCGGTCTGTTCAACGTGGCCGTGCAGCCCAGCTTGGCCGCGCTGGAGGCATCTATCAAACAACTGAGCGCAGCTGGCGCGCGCTATATGATCTTGCCGACCTACTTCGGCACTAATTCCGATTTGAAAGCCTACCAGCAGCAGCTTTGGAGTGATCTCTCTGCCGCGGGAGTCAAATTCATTCCCGCGGATTCCAATGCTATTAGGCAATACGTCGCCGCGAACCCGGCGGCGTTCGGCTTCACATCGGTTTTGCCCACAGGATTCGGCGGCGTTTCCGCGTGCAACCCCCAAATCGGCTTCCCCGGCGCCTCTGGCTACGGACTCATTTGCGTTCCCTCGACTACGCCCGCCGGTGGCGCCGTGAACGGGACGGCGTACCTCAATTCGCAAAATTCGCTGCAGACCAGTCTGTTCTCGGACGACCAGCACATTTCGCCGGCAGGACAGAAGATCGAGGCCGATTATTTCTACGGCCTGATCGTCGCGCCGAGCCAGATGTCGTTTCTGGCGGAGGCGCCGGTAAAGACGCGAACCAACGTGGTCAACGCGATCACGAGCCAGATCCCGCTTTCGTTCAGCACGCCGGGCGCGTTCCACGGTTGGGTCAGCGGCGATGTCTCCTGGCTGAAGATGACGAACAGCTCTCCAGGTTTTCCGGACGACCCGGGAACGCCGGTGGCGGCGACGGCCGGATTTGACTACGCGATTACGCGCGACTGGCTGGTCGGTGCGGCCTTCTCCGGCGGCACCACCAGGCAGACCTTCAGCCTTGGCGGCGATTTCCGGCAGACCGAATACGCGATCAGTCTCTACAGTGCGTATCGCAAGGATGCGTTCTGGCTGAACGGCATCGCGACGTGGGGCGCGTTGAGCGATGGAATCAATCGCGTGGTCCCGCTCGGCATCACGACGCAGTCCAACCAAGGTAGCACCGACGGCACCAACATCTCGGTTGCGGCGGAGACCGGTTATCACTTCCGGACCGCTGTCGGAGCTCTTCCCGATGGAGCCGGCAGGGCCTTGAAGGCCCCGGCGGTCGCGCCGGTCTATCTCACGCATGGGCCCATCGTCGGAATCATCGCCCAGCAGGTGCACATCAATCCGTTTGCGGAAACCAATGCGAGTGGCGCTCCGACCAACCTGGCATTCGCAAGCCAGCTTCGCAATTCGGCAGTGAGCGAGCTCGGCTATCAGGCGAGCTTGAACCTCGGTATCTGGGAGCCTTACGCCAGAGCGACCTGGAATCACGAGCTCGCCGGCAGCGGCCGGCTTGTTACGGCTTCACTGCTCAGCATCACGGCCCCGAGCTATTCGCTGCCGGCTGTGTTGCTCGGAAAGGATTGGGGCTCAGCGACCGTTGGCACGCGCGTCAGGTTCGCGCCGAATGCGACCGCGTTCGCGGCGCTCTATTCTCAATTCGGCCAGAACAATGTCACCACCTATGGCGCACAGTTTGGACTGAATGTTGCGTTAGAATCCTCTGCAGTTCGTGCCATGTACTGAGATTGGCAGGAACTTCTGATGCGATGCGGTCTGGTCATGCCAGCTGCGATACCAGGCTGACCAATTCTGCCTGGCGGTGCGTACCGGTCTTGGAGAACGCTGATTTCAGCTGATTCCGTGCTGTCTCTCGTGCAATCCGTAGCTGTTGTGCCGCTTCGTCCAGAGACCTGCCGCTCGCCAACAGCGATACCAGCCGGGATTCAGCCGAGGTGAGATCGAACACCTGCGAAATCAACGCGGGTTCGAGCGTGCGTGGAGTGAGGTTGGACAAGACAAGCATCATCCGCGCTCCGAGAAAGACGCTACAGGCCGCACCATCGACGGGCAAGACGCGGATGACGACCGGTGGCTTTGCCGTGCGACGAACCACCATCGGGGCGGCAGGCAGTGCGGCGGTATCAGGCGTTGATCGGATCATGTCGATCAGTTGATCAAGCTCGGCGGCCGCCTTCTTGTCACGTAGGAACAGTTGCCGATCTCTAATCCGGATTTCCTCGTCAAATCCGGCATCGGCCGCAGCGTTCGTGCTCAGCACCATGCCCCGCCGGTCGATAACCAGTGCGGCCTGGCGGACCCTGCCCAGCACGTCCGTCATGGAGGTGAGGGCGACCCGGCCCACTGCCGTCGAAAGAGTGGCCGTCTCCGTCAAGCGCGGCGCAAGCCGTGCAAGCAAGCGCTTGTCCCCCGCCTCGAACGGACCCTCGTGCCCGGTCCGCTGGATGGCCAGCGCCCAGGCGGCGGAGCCTGCCCAAAAGCCGACACCCGCGAACCATTGCAACCCGAACGGATAAAGCACTTCGTTGTACATGGGATCGGAGCGAATTTGCTCCGGTGTCAGGATATCGTGGTCGGTGACGATCTCGCCGGACATCATGCGCGGAAATCCAGCGGCTCGCGGATCACTCAGGTGCCAACCTTCCTTGAAGTAGAGCTGGGTACCCTCATCCATCGATTGCGTCCGCGGGACGTCCGGCGTCCGGACGTCGCTCTGGAGAAGGACGGCAGCCGATGCGCCGACCGCCCGGCAGATGTCGTCCATGATGGCGGGCCAAGCGGCGGGATCCACCGCAGCTTCCCCAAATCGATCGATGACTTTCGACAATTGATCTTGATCAATTCCATTTGTCCCCAAGAGCGGGCCCCTTTCCGCTTATTCCAGTGGCGTCCGTTTCCTCCAACGGCTGCACAGCTATTTGGTTTTCCGATGCAGCAAGCCCCACCAGACACAAGAGCCTGCGTGCCGGTCCGGCTCACACCTTGCTCCAAAAAGTTGGGCCGGCAACTTGGAACTCTGTCGCGACAGCACGGCGAATTGCAAGAGTGTTAGAGATTGTTGCGGGAAAATCTGGAACGGCCAGTTCGCAACGTCTTCTTGTACCCTACAAGCGCTGAGCCCGTCAGCGGCCGCGCCAGGCCTTGGCCGAAATTATAACGAGATTTCAATCGTATACGAGTTCGCAGCTTTATTTCGAATGGCGCGCCATTTCGCGATTGCCGCTTTTCCAATCGGCGGCGCGCCAGCGCTCGTCACTGCGGAGCGCGAGTAATGTGCGGCGTTATTCCGTTAGTCCCGGCCGGATAATGGGTGTCACCGTTATTTCCCGATTTTGCAGTCGACTTTCTCCAAACGTCGGCGCCTCGAGCGTCTCCGTCGGACGACAGAAGTGGAAGTCGCATCCTTAACGTGGCTCTAACGAGTGCTCCGTACGGTTCCCGCGCCACAATCCCGGCACCGGAGCGCAATGATGAAGCTGATCAACAATCTCCCCATCGCGGCAAAATTGGGGGGGCTTATTGTCCTCGCGTTGCTGGGCTTGGCGGTTGCGGGCCTCCAAGCTGCTCGCCTGATGAGCGATCAGCTCCTGGCCGACCGGACCGAGCAAGCGCGCACGATCGTGGATATCGCCAAGAACGTCGCGCTGGAGCTCCAGAAGCAGGTCGATGCCGGTCGGATGACCAAGGAGCAGGCAATCCAGGAATTTGCCAAGCGCACGGCAAGCATGACCTATGACAAAGGCGAAGGTTACCTCTTCGTGTACACGATGGACGGCGTGTTGCTGGCGCATCCCGACGTGAAGCTGATCGGTACCGATCGGCTGGATGCCGTGACCGGCGGCCGCAAGCTGATTCGCGAGTTGCGCGACGGCGTTGCCTCCAAGGGCGAAATCACCTTGAGCTATGAACACACAAAGGCGGGCGAGACCCGTCTGTCGCGGAAGTTGACGTACGCGGCTGGCATTCCGGGATGGAGCGTGTTCGTCGGCACAGGCGCTTACCTCGACGATTTGGAGGCCAAGCTTTGGCCGATCATCCGATCGTTGGGCTTCTCGATGCTCGTGATCGCCTGCGTCACCGGGCTCGCCGCCTGGCTCACCGCGCGCGGAATTACCGTTCCGCTCGGGCAGCTGCGAGACAGCATGCGCAAACTCGCGAGCGGCGATCTTCAGGTAACGGTCTCCAACGGGGACCGGCGTGACGAGATCGGCTCGATGGCCGAGACCGTTCAGGTGTTCAAGGACAACGCCATCCGTATTCGAGGGCTCGAGCAGAAGGAGGCTGAAGCGCAGCAGCAAGCCATCCTCGATCGCCGTGCGGCCATGGCGGCGCTTGCCGACGGGTTCGAACGCAGTGTCGACGGCGTGGTGCGCGCTGTCGGCCTCTCCACGGGAGAAATGCAGACCGCCGCAGAATCCATGACCGTGACTGCCGGCGACGCCAGCCAACGCGCGGCTACCGTAGGTCAGGCTTCCGAAAAGGCCCTCGGCAACGTGCAGGCCGTTGCCGCGGCGGCCGAGGAGTTGTCGGCCTCCGTCGCCGAGATCTCACGCCAGATGCTGCAATCGAGCGAGATCGCGCGCCGAGCTGTCAGCGAGGCTGAGCAGACCAATTCGACGGTGCAGCAATTGTCGGGCGGCGCCGAGAAAATTGGAGCGGTGGTCCAATTGATCCAAAGCATTGCCGAGCAGACCAATTTGCTGGCACTCAACGCCACCATCGAGGCAGCGCGCGCCGGTGATGCTGGCCGCGGCTTCGCGGTGGTGGCCTCCGAGGTCAAGGCGCTGGCCACTCAGACCGCCAAGGCGACGGAGGAAATCTCGGCGCAAGTGTCGAACATGCAGGCGACAACCGGTGAAGCGGTCGTGGCGATCAACGGTATTGCGGGGACCATTGGCAAGATGAGCGAGATTGCGATCGCGATCTCGTCGGCGGTGGAAGAACAAGGCGCGGCGACGCAGGAGATCGCTCGCAATATCCAATCCGCCGCGCAGGGCTCGAGCGAGATCACGAGCCATATCGGCGGGGTGAGCAGAGCGGCCACGGCCACCGGTTCCGCTGCGTCCGAAGTGTTGCGCGGCGCGCGCGAACTCGACCAGCAGGCCGGAACGCTGCGCGCGGCGGTCGACGGATTCCTGCGCCAGGTTCGAGCGGGCTAGACAGGCGAGGCGCCAGGTCTGAGAGCTCGCCGCGGTTCCGACCTGGTCAACCGGACTCGCCGCCTCGAGAGTTTGGCCGGCGATTTCGAGGGCTCGACGCGGGCCGCGCTACGTGAATGCACTAGACGATCCCAAGTCTTGCCGCTCAGTCGATGGGGCTTCGAGGGCTGCGGACGCCGTCGCGGTCCGGCAATCGATCACGGATATCTCGGAAGCTTCCAGCAGCGTGATCCTGCTCTGGAGCCGCGCGGCCTCGCCGGACAGAAAGTGAAGCGCGGCACACATGTCCATCAACTCGGCTTGGTCTGATTTGTCGATGGCGCGCCTGGCGCGGCGTTCGCACTCGTCGGCTTTTTTCCGCAATAGCTCGATCGCTCCGATCATCGCTCGCTCCTGCCCGTTGGATTCACAAGCTTCGTCGCCGGTTAACGAATGGGTAAGGCTCTCAGGTTGTCCCATGTTGCCAATAATACCAGGGCGAGCAGCGCAATCTTTGTCGGAGATCAAGCTCGGGGGCGAATGGCGCCGTAGTTTGTGTCCAGACAAAGAGCTGCTGCCGGCACGATGCATCTGCACCGGCGCCATCGCAGCCGAGCTTGAACACAACGTCGCCCATGACGAGCAGCAGCATATCTGCGGCACACGCGTGATGGCCGATGTCACCGTCACGCCCGGCCGTAGCGCATGACGACCGCGGCGAGCGGAAAGTGGTCGCTGGCGCTCGGCATCGACGTGAAGAAGGACGATCGCATCGACATCGCTGCGCCGATCCTCATCGAGTAGTCTCGATTGCGTGCGTCACCTGAAGCCGATTGAATTCGACAATGCGTGCTTAGCCCGCACCTTCATCAGCCGCTTCGAACCACCGCTCGATCTGAACCCTCCAGGTTTCGATCATCTGGCTGAACGCATCATTGGTCAGATTGGCGAGGTCGATCTTCCCTTGTTCCGTCAGGGCGGTGAAAGTGTAGCTCACCGAAACCTCCGTCTGCGCGGGGCGGGCCTTCTTGCAACTCACCTCCACGAATCCAAAGCGTGAACTCGGGGTCACGCGCGCATACCGGACCCGGTAGTCAGACGGCTTCCATTCAATGCAGGACCAGAGCGTCTCGTCTTGGTCGCGGCCGGTTCGAAAAACCATGCCTTCGCAGGTCTCTCCGTTCTCGGGGTGGATGAAATCCGGATTCCAGCCCGGCACCCACAGGGTCTCTCCCTTAGGCGTGAAAAGCGGAAACACCTCATCGATGGATCGGGCAACCGTGATGTTGTGACGTCGCTCGATACGGTTCATCAAAGACGCTCTTCATCTCCATACGACCGATGACTATCGGCGGCTGTCAGCTCCAAGCCGTAGATCCGCTTCAGCTGTTCGATCACGCTGAGCGTCTCTTGCGAGAAGGGAATGCGACCCTCGAAGGCGTGCAACACGATACCTTCGATGAGATCGCCCAGGCTCATGTCGCGATGCTCGGCTAATGCCTTGAGCACCTTCAGTAATCGCTTTTCCAGGCGGACGCCGGTCTGTACCCGTTCCAACTCCATTCCCCAATGTACCATGGTACATTGGTACAATAAAGCATGTTTTTGTCCGGTATCGCGTTGCTCGTGGCCCCCGTCGCCATCGCATCAGGCTTACGAGGGCGTCTCCGCGACAGCGGCAACGGAGGCGAATGCCTCGGGGTGCGCCGGCGCCTTCTTCCGCCGCAGCTTGTCCAGGATCAGATACATCGCCGGCGTCGAGTACAGCGTGAACACCTGCGCGACGACGAGGCCCCCCATGATGGTGATGCCGAGCGGCTGACGGATCTCGAAGCCCGGGCCGGTGCCGAGAGCGATAGGCACGGCGCTCAAGAACGCGGCCAGCATCGTCATGGTGATGGGGCGGGCCCGCAAGCGCGCCGCGAGCAGGATGGCGTCGCGGGCGCTGAGGCCGCGATGCCGCTCCGCATCGAGAGCATAGTCGACCATCATGATGGCGTTCTTCATCACCATGCCGACCAGCAGGATGCAGGCGATCGTGGTCACCAGCGTGAACTGGGTGCGCGTCGCCCACAGCGCGACCAGCGCGCCGAAGGCGGTCGGCGGCAAGGTCGAGAGAATGGTCAGTGGATGGACATAGCTCTCGTAGAGCATGCCGAGCGCGATGTAGATCGCGATCAGCGCCGCTGCGAACAGCGCTGCCTGCTTGGCGATCGACTTGTCGGCTTCCTTGGCCTCGCCGCGGAATTCCGCCTTGACCTCGTCGGGCAGCTTTGCCGCTGCCTCTTCCCTGCGGATCGAGGCGATGGCATCGCCGATCGACGTGCCGGGCTTGATGTCGAAAAAAATCGTGGCGGCCGGAAACTGCGCGCTGTGGCGGACCCACATCGCCGCGTGCGCGCGCTGCGGCCGGGTCAGGGCCGTCAGCGGCACCGCTTTGCCGCTGGCGCTCGGGACGTAGATCTGGCTCATCGACTCCGGGCCCGTTGCCGCTTGCGGCTCGACCTCGAAGATCACGCGCGAATAGTTGGTTGGAAAATACAGGAGATTGACCTGGCGCTGGCCGAAGGCATCGTTGAGCGTGTTGTCGACCGCCACAGGCGTGACGCCGAGCATCGCGGCGCGCAGGCGGTCGATGGTCAGGCCGGCCTGCAAGCCGCCGGTCTCCCAGCTCGGGATGATGTCGATGACCTGGGGAATGCCGCGGACGCGGCGGATCATCGTCTCCGCGGCGCGCATCACCTGCTCCTCGTCGATACCCCAGAGCGTATATTGAAAGCGCGAGCCGCTGGACTGGACGCCGAGATTGAGATCCTGGAGCGGCACGAAGAACACCCGGACGCCGTCGATCTGGTTCATGCGCTCGCGCAAGCGCGTGATGACCTGCTGGATCGACTGCTTGCGGATCTCGGGCGGCTTGAGTGCCACCAGCATCTGTCCGACGCTGAGCGCGTTGCCGTTGCCCTCGCCGATGTAGGACGTCAGGCCAGAGATCGCGGGATCTTGCAGGATCGCCTCGCCGACGGCGCGCTGCCGGTCCTCCATCGACAGGAACGAGATGTTCGAGGGCGCAATGGTCCGCACGAACATCACGCCGGTGTCCTGCGTCGGCATGAAACCCTTGGGCAGAAGAAGATAGAGCCAGACGCTGGCCCCGGTCAGCGCGGCGATCATCAAGGCGGTCAGGAAACGGTGGCGTAGCGTCCAGTCGAGGCTGCGGGCATAGAACGTGCGGCGACCCGGGTCTGCATCGGGATTGTGCAGCCGCTGCCGGCCGCGATCGAGCAGATGGCCGCACATCATTGGCGTCAGCGTCAGCGAGATCGCGGCGGAGGACACGATGGCGACCACCAGTGTCACGCCGAACTCGCGGAAATAGCGGCCGACGACATCAGGCATGAATAGGATCGGGATCAGCGCCGCGATCAGGGCGACGGTGATGGCGACGACCGTGAACGCCATCTGCCTGCTACCGTTGATGGCAGCCTGGAGCGCCGGCTCGCCTTCGGACATGCGGCGGATGATGTTCTCGATCATGACGATGGCGTCGTCCACGACGAAGCCGGCCGCGATGGTCAGCGCCATCAGGGAGAGATTGTCGAGGCTAAATCCGCACAGGCTCATCACGAACAGGGTCGCGGCCAGCGAGACCGGAATCGTGACGCTCGGGATCACGGTCGCCCAGAATCGCCTGAGGAATAGCGCGATGACGAGCACGACCAGCGCCGAGGCGACCACGAGCGTGAGCTTGACGTCGTTCACGGCTGACCGGATCAGCGTGGTGCGATCGTAGATCGTATGCAGCTTGATGCCCGGCGGCAGCCAGCGCTGGATCTCCGGCAGCTGCGCCTTGATCGCATCGACCGTCTCGACGATGTTGGCGTCCGACTGCTTGTAGATGAACAGCACGACGCCGCGCTCGGTGCCGTACCAGCCGGCAAGGCGGTTATTGATGACGCTGTCAGTGACCGACGCGACGTCGCCTAGACGAATAGGCGCGCCGTTGCGCCAGGCCAGCACGATGTCGCGATATTCGGACGCCTGGAGCAACTGGTCGTTGGCCTCGATGGTGAAGCGCTGGCCGTCGACCGAGACGGCGCCCTTCGGCAGGTTCTGCGATGCGCTGATCACGGCGACGCGGGCCGCCTCCAACGACAGGTTCATCGCGGCGAGTCGCGCCGGGGACACCTGGATGCGCACCGCGCTTCGCTCGGCGCCCGTCACGTTGATCCGCGCGACGCCCGGCAGCTGCGACAGTTTTGGCGAGATCACGCCATCGGCAAGGCTGTAGACCTCGCCGGAAGTGAACACGTCGCTGGTGAGCGCCAGCGCCACGACTGCGGCGCCCGCCGGATTCGCCTTCCAATAGACCGGCGGCCACGGGCCTTTCGGCAGGTTCGGTCCCGCCGAGTTGATGGCGGCCTGCACCGCGCCGGCGGCGGCATCGAGATTGACCGAGAGCTCGAACTCCACCGTGATGCTGGTGCCGCCCATGGCGCTGAACGAGGCGATTTCGGTCACGCCCGGGATCAGCGCGAGCGTGGTCTCGAGCGGCTGCGCCAGTGCGCTCGCGACCGTGGCCGGGCTCGCACCGGGGAATGGCGCGTAGATCCCGATCGTGGGCCGCTCCACCGCCGGCACCGAGGCGATCGGCAGGCGCACATAGGCGACACAGCCGAGCAGGAATACGCCGATCATCAGCAGCGTCGTCGCCACCGGCCGCAGCACGAATTGTGCGGTGATGCTCACGGCGCCGGCCGTTCGGGCTGAGCCAAGGCCGCCACCTCGGATGCGGGTCGCCATCCGAACCGGCTGCGCAGCGAGGCGAATGCCAAATAGACGACGGGGGTCGTGTAGAGCGTCAGCACCTGGGAAACGATCAGGCCGCCGACGATGGCGATGCCGAGCGGCTGGCGCAGCTCGGAGCCGGTGCCCGAGCCGATCGCGAGCGGCAGCGCGCCGAACAGCGCCGCCATCGTCGTCATCATGATCGGGCGGAAGCGCAGGATGCAGGCCTGCCTGATCGCGTCGAACGAGGACGCACCGTCCTCGCGTTCGGCGGCGAGCGCGAAATCCACCATCATGATGGCGTTCTTCTTGACGATGCCGATCAGGAGGATGATGCCGATCAGCGAGATCAGGTTGAGATCCTGCCGGTACAACATCAGCGCCAGCAGCGCGCCGATGCCGGCGGAAGGCAGTGTCGACAGGATCGTGATCGGGTGGATGTAGCTCTCATAGAGCATGCCGAGGATCAGGTAGACCGTGACGATCGCGGCGAGCAGCAGCCATTTCTCGTCGCTGAGCGAATTGGCGAACTCGGCGGCCGTGCCGATCAGCCTGGTGGTGACCGCGTCCGGCAACCCGATCTCGCGTTCGGTCTTGCGCAGCGCCTCCGTCGCCTGGCTCAGCGACACGCCGTCGGCGAGGTTGAACGAGATCGTCGTGGCCGGAAACAGGCCCTGGTGCGAGATCAGCAGCGGCGCGTGCTGCCGCTCGATCCGTGCGAAGGCCGATAGCGGCACCGGCGTGGAGGCCCTGCTGAAGGCGCCGCTGAAGCCGCCGGTTTGCTGATCGATGGTGCTGGCCTGGGCCGCGGCGGGAGTGAGGTAGATCTTGCCGAGGATGTCAGGATCGTTGCGAAGCGCGGGATCGACCTCGACGATGACGTGATACTGGGTGAGGGGGCCGAACACGGTTGCGATCTGACGCTGACCGAACGCATCATAGAGCGTCTGGTCGATCGTGTTCAGGCTGATGCCGTAGCTCGATGCGAGCTGGCGATCGATGGTGACGGACATCTGCAGGCCTTCGTCCTGCCGGTCATCGGCGACGTCGGCGAGCTCCGGGCGCTTGCGCAGTGCCTCGACCAGGCGCCGGCCCCAGAGGCGAAGCTCCTCCTCGTCGAGATCCTGCAGCGCATATTGATATTGCGTGCGCGCGACGCGCGATTCGATCTGCAGATCCTGCGCGGGCTGCAGATGCAGCGCGATGCCGTGAACGCCCTCGACAGCATGTTGCAACCGCGCCATGACGGTGGCGGCGGACGATTTCCGCACGTCGGGGCTGCCGATATCGATATAGAGGCGGCCGCTGTTCAGCGTCGTGTTGACGGAGCCGATGCCGACGAAGCTGCCGACGGTGACGACGTCGGGATCCCCAGCGATAACCGCCGCGAGTTGCTGCTGCCGCTCGGCCATCGCCGCAAAGGAGATGTCCTGGGCGGCATCGGTGGTGCCGATCAAAAGGCCGGTGTCCTGCAGGGGCAGGAATCCCTTCGGGATGACGACGTACAGCATCCCCGTCGCCACCAGCGTGAGCACGGTGAAGGCCAGCGTGAGGTTGCGGTGCCTCAGCACCCAGTCGAGCCCCCAGAGGTAGAAACTCGCGGAGACGTCGAAGCCGCGTTCGCTGAGGCGGAACAGAAAGCCGTGCTGCGCATCAGGGTCCTCGCGTTGCAGCAGCTGCGCGCACATCATCGGCGTCAGCGTCAGCGAGACGAGACCCGAGATCACGACGGCAAGGGACAGCGTGATCGCGAATTCCCGGAACAGCCGGCCGACCACGCCGCCCATCAAGAGCAGCGGGATGAACACGGCGATCAGCGACACCGTCAGCGAGACGATGGTGAAGCCGATCTGCCGCGCGCCTTTCAGTGCCGCTTGAAGCGGATCCTCGCCGTCCTCGACATAGCGCGCGATGTTCTCGATCATCACGATGGCGTCGTCGACGACGAAACCCGAAGCGATCGTCAGCGCCATCAGCGAGAGATTGTCGAGGCTGAAGCCGCACAGCGCCATGACGCCGAAGGTCGCGATCAGCGAGACCGGCAGCGTGACGCTCGGGATCACGGTCGCCCACAGCTTGCGCAGGAAGATGAAGATGACGAGAACGACCAGCGCGACCGTCAGCACCAGCGTGAACTGCACGTCGTGGATCGCGGCCCGGATCGTCGTGGTGCGGTCGCTGACGACGGAGATCCTCAGCGCCGCGGGCAGCGAATCCTGCAGCTTCGGCAAAATGCTCTTGATCGCGTCAACGACCTCGATCGTGTTGGCGCCGGGCTGGCGCTGGATATCCAGCAGCACGGCGCGCTCGCCCTGGAACCAGGCCGCCTGCTCGGCATCCTCGACGCCGTCGATGGCGGTGCCGACGTCGCGCAGCAGGACCGGCGCGCCGTTGCGATAGGCGATCACCGCATCCTGGTAGGCCTCCGCGGTGAACAGCTGGTCGTTGGTGTCGACGTGGAACGCCTGCCTCGGACCGTCGAGCGATCCCTTGGGATTGTCCGCGGTGGTGGCGGCGATGCCGCGGCGGACGTCGTCGAGGGACATGCCGAGCCCGGCAAGCCGGGTCGGGTTCATCTGCAAGCGCACGGCTCGCGTTTGTCCGCCCTCGATGCTGACGGCGCCGACGCCGGGGATCTGCGACAGCTTCGGCACGAGGATGGTCGCGGCGTGATCATTGGCCTCGTGCAGGGCCATCGTCTTCGACGTCAGTGCCAGGATCAGCACCGGCGTATCGGCCGGATTGACCATGCGATAGGTCGGCGGGCTCGGCAGCTGCTCGACCGGGATCCAGCCGGCCGCCGCATTGATCCGCGCCTGTACGTCCTGCGCGGCCGCGTCGATCTTGCGCGACAGGTCGAATTGCAGGGTGATCTGGCTGTAGCCGTAGGAGCTGGTCGAGCTCATGTCGGTCAGCCCGGAGATCGTGCCGAAATAATGCTCCAGCGGCGCGGTGATCGAGGTCGCCACGACATTGGCCGAGGCGCCGGGATAGCGTGTCACCACCTGGATGGTGGGAAAGTCGACATTCGGCAGCGGTGCAATCGGGAGCTCACGATAGCCGAGCATGCCCAGCAGAACGACCGCGACGATCATCAGCGTCGTCGCGATCGGCCTCGTAATGAAGGGCGCGGACATGGCGGACCTCAGTCAACGCGCGGCTCGGAGCGCGGCTGGGTCGTGGACTGCGCCTTCGCGGTCGGCGTCTGGCCTTCGATCGTGATACGGGAGCCGTTCTCGAGCCGGTAATAGCCGTCGGTGACGACGCGCTCGCCCTTGGCGAGGCCGCGCTCGATCATCGCGCGTCCGTCGAAGATCTGCCCGACCACGACGGGGCGAAAGGCCGCGGTGTCGTCCGGATTCGCGACCCAGACGAAATCTCCGCGCGGTCCGTGCCGCACGGCCATTGCGGGCGCGGTGATCGCGTTCTTGCGCGTGTCCACCGTGATCCGCCCGTTGGCGAAATTGCCTGGCCAGAGTTTCAGCGCCTTGTTGGGAAAGCTCGCCTTCAGCTTGATCGTGCCGCTGGCCTGGTCGACCTGGTTGTCGACCAGCGTGATCGTGCCCTTGTCGAGCTCGGCCGTGTTGTCGGCCGTGAGCGCGACCACCGGCGCCTCGGTCTGGCCGAGGCCGAGCCGGGTCTGGCCGACGGCGGTCGCGGCAAGGGTGAAGACCACCGAGATCGGCTGCAATTGCGTGACGGTGACGATGGTCGCCGGCGACACCGCGCGCACGTAATTGCCCTGGTCGACCTGGCGGATGCCGAGCCGTCCGCTGATCGGCGCACGGATATTGGTGAAGCCGAGCTGCGTGCGCGCATATTCGATCTGGGCCTCGTCGTTCCTGACCTGCGCCTTGTACTGCTCGACCAGCGCATGCTGCTGGTCCACGACCTGCCGCGAGATCGCGGCGGTCTTGATCAGCGCATCGTAACGCTCCATGTCGATCTGGGCGCCGTCCAGCAGCGCCTGGTCCTTCTGCCGGATCGCGATCTGCTGATCGAGCTGGGCCTGGAACGGGCGCGGATCGATCACTGCGATGATGTCGCCTTGTTTGACGTCCTGCCCCTCCTGGAAAAGGATCTGGACGATCTCGCCGTCGACCCGGCTCTGCACGTTGACGGTGTTGGAAGCCTGGATCGTGCCGATACCGGTCAAATAGATCGGGACGTCCTCCGCTTTCGCGGCGGCGACCTTGACCGCGACCGGCGGCCGTGGCGGAGGTGCCGCAGGGCTTTGCTCGGCTTCCGCCGTCCGCATGAAGGGCAGCGTAAACGGGAGCTTGAAATCATGGCCGTAATGATAGGCCGCATAGCCGGCCGGCACTGCGACCATAGCCCCGATGAGGAGTTTTGCTGCGCGTTTCACGTTCAAACTCATCACCTTGGCCGGGGCACCGATGTCAGAGACTATCGTCCCGCGATTGAAAACCACTCGGCATGAAGAAGCAACCTG
>Ga0102590_1003524_pt1 | contig 15340 bp, 14 predicted proteins | sample AraplaMF_Col_mMF_FD_76859 | JGI IMG/M metagenome (GOLD analysis project Ga0102590, IMG submission 76859) | Arabidopsis root microbial communities from the University of North Carolina, USA - plate scrape MF_Col_mMF | ecosystem: Host-associated > Plants > Roots > Endosphere | place: USA...
CACCATCGAGCACAACGGTGGAGTCCTGGAGGACGTCCGCACCACCGAACGGGGCGACAAGCGCCGCTACTGGATCACTCTGTAGGCGGTGGCACGGACCGTTGCCGGTACGGCAGACCGGCGCCTCCCCTGGCGCACTCGTGGTCGGCCGCGACCTCGGGGTGTCCGCGCCCCGTCCCGGAGGAGGCCTCGGTCCGCGATGTGTCTACGGCTTCTCAGGGGCGGGGCACGAGTCGTTCGACTGCGTCATCGTCCACCCCTTCCCGAAGACCCGGACACTCGTGGGTGCGGGGGACTGCGTCGTGGAAGGCGGGGGAGCCCCGTCGACGCCGGCCCCATCGGCGCCCCCGATCGTCGTGGTGAACGTCGATCTCACCTGGGCGACCGTGCACACCAGCTGCATCATGGCCAGACGACCGAAGGGCGGGACGGCTTCGGGCAGGCGTATGGAGACGGTGTTGTCGCCGGCGACCGTCACCTCCGGGTTCGCCGTCAGGTGGGGCAGGTCCGTGGTGGCCGTCGTGGCCTCGATCTTGCTGGGTCCGTCGAAGAGCAGGCTCACGACCGCCGCGTAGCTCACCGGCTTGCCGACCTTGCGCAGATGGGCCGTCAGCTCGCCGTTGTGCAGGAAATAGAGGGAGGTGACGGTCGGTATCGAGGGCTCCGGACCGGCGGAGGACATGCCGCCCGCCGGTTCGCCGGCCTCGATGACGCCGGACGGGGGGACTCCGCACGCGGCCAGTGTGAGCGCGGCCGTGACCCCGACCAGCAGCGCCCCCACGCGCGAGCCCTTCACCGGCCGGCACCCACGGCGGTGTCGCCGACGCCGGCGGAGTCACGGTGCAGGGGGAGTTCCACCGTGAACACCGCGCCGCCCCCGGGCAGGTTCGCCGCACCGATGCGTCCTCCGTGCAGGCGCACGTTCTCCACCGTGATGGCCAGGCCCAGACCGCTGCTCTCGCTTCTGGTCCGTGAAGTGCTCGCCTTGTAGAAGCGCTCGAAGATGTGCGGCATCGCTTTCTCGGCAATCCCCGGTCCGTGGTCGGTCACCTCGATGACGGCCCACGCCACGTCGGCTCGTTCCTCCCGCACACTCATGGACAGCCGCACCGGCGGCGCTCCGTGCCGCAGCGCGTTGCCGATCAGATTGGCCATCACCACGTCGAGCCGGCGCGGATCCACCCGCGTCCTGAGCACCCCCGGCGGGGGCACATGGGTCTCCACCTGGCCCTGCCATCCCCGGGAGGCGAGAGTGCGCTGCACGGACTCGGCCAAGTCGATCTCGTCCAGGTTGAGTTCGACCGCGCCCGCGTCGAAGCGGGAGATCTCCATCAGGTCGTTCACCAGTCCGCTCAGCCGGCCGGTTCCCTCGCTGATGAGCCGCAGCGCGTCGCCGGTCTCCCGGTCCAGGCGCAGCGCGTTCTCGTCCAGTACGTCGGTGACCGCCGTCATCGCCGCCAGCGGCGTGCGCAGTTCATGGGAGACGTCCGCGACGAAGCGGCGGGCCTGGGCCTCCAGACGGCGCAGCTCCGCGACCGACCGTTCCAGGGCGGCCGCCGTGTCGTTGAAGGACTGCGAGAGGTCGGCCAGTTCGTCGGAGCCGTTGACGGCCAGGCGGACGTCGAGGTGGCCCTCGGCCATCCGGCGCGTCGCCCGGCGCAGCGCCCGTACGGGACGCAGCACCCCCCTCGCGGCCACCAGCGCCAGCGCGACGGCGAGGCACAGTGCCACCAGGGTGGCGCGCTCGATGCCGCTGATCATGGCCTTGACGTAGGCCTCTTCGGTGTTCTGCGGCACCACCAGGAACATCACCATCCCCGAGAGCCTTGGCTCCGTGTCCGGACCGGCGGTGTACGTGACCGGCATGCCGACCACGAGATAGGGGTGCCCGTCTGCGTTCACCCGCTGGAACACCGCGGCGCGCTTCGTGTGCACGGACCGGAGCAGTTCGGGGCTCAGCCTGTCGAAGTCGGCACTCGGCGTGTAGGCGCGCAGGCCGCCGTACGTGGCCATGACCCGCCACCCCTGCGACTGGTTGGCGTAGAGGACGTTGTTCACCGCCGAGTCCAGTTCCGACTGGTCCGGCGTCGGCGGGGTGTAGACGGCCACGTCGTCGACGCTCGTCCGGAACTGCCGGATGACGGCGTCCTGACTCTGCTGCAGCACCCCCGTACGCGCCTCCCGGAAGGCGAGGGCTCCCGTACTCAGGGCGCTGACCATGGCCACCAGGACGAAGGACGCCAGCAGGCGGGGGCGCAGGCCCCGCAGCGGAAGCGGGAGGCGTGCCAGGACCGCTCGATGAAACCGCACCGGCACGGGGCCCTGCCCGGCCGCTGCGGGATCGCTTTCACGTACGGTTTTTTGTGCGCGCACGGATCTCCGGCCGTTCACGAGGTACCGAAGCGGTAGCCGAAGCCGCGCACGGTCTGCACATGGCGAGGGTCCCTGCCCTCACCGAGCTTGCCGCGCAAGCGCTTCACGCATGCGTCCACAAGTCGTATGTCGCCGTGGTAGCTGTGCTCCCAGACCGCCTCGAGCAGTTGCTGGCGGCTGAACACCTGGCCGGGCGAGGCCGACAGGGTGAGCAGCAGCCGGAGTTCGGAGGGGGCGAGTGCGACGCGTTCGCCGCGATGGGTCACCACGAGGCCGGCCCGGTCGATGACCAGCTCGCCGTGTGCCTCCGCCCTCGGCCGGACGCCGTCCGGGACCGACGAGTCCTGTCTGCGCAGCACGGCCCGTATTCGCGCGTCGAGCACGCGGGCCTGCACGGGCTTGACCACATAGTCGTCCGCACCGGCCTCCAGCCCCACGACGATGTCGATGTCGTCCCCCTTGGCCGTCACCATGATGATCGGCACCTGGTCGCGAACCCGGATCCGCCGGCACACGTCGAGGCCGGACATGCCAGGCAGCATGAGGTCGAGTACGACGACGTCCGGGTGGAAGGGGCGGAGCTGCTCCAACCCCTCTTCACCCGTTGCGGCGGCGTGGACGTCGTGCCCCTGATGTCGTAGCGCCAGCTGGACGGCCTTACGGACATCTGGGTCGTCTTCGACAATCAGGACTCGTGGCACTTCGACAGTGTAAGCAGAACGTGTTCGGTGGCCGTCCCGGGAAAGAGCCTCCGATAGGGGCTGTTACAGAACGATCACAACGGGCCGAGGTGTCCGCCCGGCGGCGGTCCGAACCGAGGTGACGCGTGGGCGCTAGGAGGTCACTCGTTACCGTTTCGTGATGATGCGAGCTCATGGCGATCATCTGAAATGACCAGTTTGAGCTGCCATGCATACGGCACGAGAGCGGGAATCCGCATCGCCCACCGGCAGCGCCGTGGCCTTCGAGCGTGGTGGCCGCCAGGATCGGTCCTCCCACCGTGGTCGCAGTCGGCACCGGTCCTCCCATGGCAGACGGCGTCCGCGCCGCCGCGGCCGGAGATTCCTGGTAGGCATGCTGGTGGCTGCCGGCCTGCTCGGGTCCGTGACGTACTTCCTGGACGGCGGACGAAGCGATGCGTCGAGCGGTGTGCCGCGCCCGCGGAACACGAGGCACACCGCCGCCGCGCACCACCCGGCCGTCACGCCCACCCCGACTCCCACGCCCACTCCGACGCCGACTCCCACCGAGATCGACGTCCCCGCGACCGGCAGCGGCAGGTTCGTGACCGCGCAGGCCGGCGGGGCGAAGGTCGGTCACGGCCCGAAGCCGCTGCGCTATGTGGTGGAGGTCGAGACGGGGCTGGACATCTCGCCGGCGCGAGCGGCGAACGAGATCGCCGGGATTCTCGCCGCTCCACGGGGCTGGACCCACAACGAGGCCTACGCCTTCCAGTTGGTGGGTGAGGGAGCCGCCCACGATCTCACGGTGAAGATCGCGACACCGGGAACGGCGGACGCCCTGTGCTGGACGGGCATCCACCAGGACACCCGAGGCGAGTACAACTGCGAGGTCGCGGGCGGTGTCGTGGTCAACCTCAAGCGCTGGGTCGAGGGCTCGCCCACGTTCGACGGCCCGATCCACGACTACCGGGCGCTGATCATCAACCACGAGATGGGGCACTTCCTGGGCTATACGCACATGACCTGTGCGGGTCCCGGACAACTGGCCCCCGTGATGATGCAGCAGATCAAGGGTCTGCACGGATGCATCGCCAACGCCTGGCCCTACGACAAGAACGGCCGCTTCGTCTCCGGCCCGCATGTGATCTGAACCGGCGGCCGCTCCCGGCGGCGCTCGGCCCGTGGACCCGCCGTCACAGCCCGGTCCTGCGCTGAGCCGGGGCCTTGACCTCGGGCGCAACGGTGAGGCCAGTGGCCGGCCGGGCCGTCAGGCGCTCACCGTGCCGTGTTCCCGGTGCGCCGGTCTGTCGCCGTGGGCGAAGGCCCACGATTCCGAGGTTCCCGCGGCCCGGGGGCACCATCCCGTGCGGTTCGGAATCCGGCGGTGGTGGTGGGTCCGCTGCTGCCCCTGCTGCGGCTCGCGGAACCGGCACCGAGTCGGCATCCCGACCGGCGGGCGCAGGGAATTCCTCGGCCGGGTCGTCGGCGCCGCCCCGGGCGTGGTCGTCGTGGAGGTCGTCTCCGCCGTCAGGGAGTGGGCCCCGGTCCTGGACGTCCGGCCCGCCTTCGGAGCGCCGGTCGCGGGGCCCTCGTGGGCCTGCTGGCCGGGCTCTGCCCGTCGTTGTGGGCCTCCCGCATGGAGCCGGTGGACGCCCTGTGTTCCCTACCGGGCGGGGGAGATCCACGGCGCCCGGACGGCCGTCTTCGGCACATCACCGTGGCCGTCCGGCGCCCGGGCCCGGGATGAAGGGCCACGGCCCGGGCGCCCGGCGGTCCATGGGCTCGTGCCGTGCGGGCCCGGGGCATCGCCGTGCGGCGGGACGGTGGGCGCGCGGCGCCGTCAGAGGTCCTCGCGTTCCCCGTCCGACACGATCCGCGCGACCGCGTCCTGCAGCCCCACGGGGTGGCCCTTCGTGCACTGCACCACGGCGTTGAGCGGGCTTCCGCAGCCGGCGTGGACCAGTTCGACGCCGGCCCGGTCGCCGAGCTGCGCGCCCCACTCCATCAGCGCCACGAACACCGGGAACAACGACCGGCCCAGATCGGTGAGTACGTACTCGTACCTGGTCCGCTGGCCCGGTTCCCGGTAGGGGTGCCGCTGCAGCAGGCCGGCGTCGACGAGGCGCTTGAGGCGCTGAGAGGTGACGGCCTCGGTCAGGCCGGTGTGCCGGGCGAGTTCGTCGAAGCGCCGTCCGCCGTAATAGACCTCGCGCATCAGCACCATCGCGGAACGGGTGCCGACCAGTTCCAGGGCGCGCTCCATGCGGCACCAGCCCTCTGCGCTCCAGGCGCCGCGGTCGGCGAAGCGGCCGGACCGCGTGATCACGGCCTCGACACCGGGCTCCGGCACTCCCGTGGACTCCGACATGTCGATCACGCTCCCTCTGGCTGCGCATTTGTATAGTCAGCGTGCTACCTTCTGGCTATGGTTTCCACTAGCCAGGGTAATGTCCTCGCAGAACAGCACTCTGCACCCACCGCCCCGAACCGACGGAGGTGGTGGGCCCTCCTGGTCCTCTGCCTCGGCGTGATGATGACCTTCGTCAACGTGTCGTCGACGATCTCCGCGCTGTCCCCGCTCCAGGACGACCTCCACATCTCCTCCAGCACCCTGGTCTGGGTGAGCAGCGCCTTCAGTCTCGCCGTGGTCAGCCTGGTGCTGTCGGCCGGCACTCTGAGCGACCTCCTCGGGCGGCGACGGGTGTTCTGGGCGGGAGTGGCGCTCTTCACACTGGGGAGCTTCATCGCCTTCCTGGCGGGGAGCGCCGGACTCCTCATCGCGGCCCAGGCCCTGATGGGCGTCGGCGCCGCCGCCGTCCTGCCCGCGAGTCTGGCTATCGTGAGCCACACCTTCGCCGATCCCCATGAGCGGACCGGGGCCATCAGCATCTGGGCCAGCTGCGCCGGCCTCGGCCTGGCGATCGGGCCGGTGGTGGCGGGCGTGCTGCTTGACCAGGTGTCGTGGCACGCGGTCTTCCTCACCGACGTCGTCATCGGTCTGATCACCCTCGTCCTCACTCCGCTGCTGGTGAGCGAGAGCAGGCATCCGACGCGCCGGTTCGACCCGGCGGGCATGGTGCTCGGCACCGTGGCGGTCGCGTCGGCGACGTACGCGATCATCGAGGGCGGTGCCACCGGCTACGCAGAGCCCACGATCATCGCCGCGTACGCGGTGTTCGCCGTCTCGCTGGTGGCCTTCGTCCGGGTCGAGCTGCGCCACGGCGATCCCATGCTGGAGCTGCGGCTGTTCAGGAACGCGTCGTTCACGACCGTGATGAGCATCGGCGCCGTCACGATGCTGGCCTTCGTCGGCATCTCGCTGCTCACCGTTCTGTACCTGGAGCGGGTCGCCCACGACAGTGCCCTGACGACCGGGGTGAAACTGCTCCCGATGTTCGCCGCCTACATCGTCATCAGCGCATTCGCCGCCCGCCTGGTGCGCAGGTTCGGCATCGCCGTCACACTCACCACGGGCCTCGTCCTGATGGGCGGCGGAGCCTTCGCGCTCCTGGCGGCCGGGCCGTTCAGCGGGTACGGCGCGATGTGGCCGGGCCTGTTCGTCGCCGGAGTGGGTTCGGCCCTGCTGGTGGCACCCTCGACGGCGGCGGCCGTCAACAGCGTGCCGCCGTTGCAGGCCGGCATGGCGGCCGCGTCGGTCAACATGTTCCGCCAGCTCGGCAGCGTCCTCGGTCCCAGTATCCTCGGCACCCTGGTCACCACGCGTTTCCCGCGGCTTCTGCACGACCGGCTGGCCTCGGCGGGAGTTCCGGCCGGGCGCGCCGACGACGTCGTGGCGGGCATCGCCCACGGGAGCACGGGGGGCCTTACGGCCTCGCTGGCGCACACGGTCTCCCTCGCCTCGCCACAGGCCTTCACGGCCGCCCTCCACCAGGGCTGGCTGGTCGCCGGAATCGTGCCGCTCGCCATGACCGTCCCGACGGTGCTGTTCCTTCGGCGCCGCCACACCGCCGCATAGCCGGTCCCGGAGCGGTCCCCGGCGGCGTTCCGGGCGCTGTCACAGGCCCCAGGTCCGTGGTGCCGGGGCGGGCGGCCGAACGGCACCCAGTGCCGCTGCCGATCACGGGAGTTGCCGCAGCGGCCCGCCCCCGGTGGTCGTCGTCGAACGTCCTCGCGCGGCCCGGAGAGTGCCATGACCTCCCGGGCCGCGGGAGGGCGAGCCGAGACGCGGGCCCGACCGCGTGCGCCCCGGCCCCGCGTTCTACTGCGAGACCGTTGTCGCGAACCGCGCCAGCATCGCGAAGTCGCTCTCGCGCAGCCCGACCCGGGGATCGACGTGGTACAGCAGGGCGTGGCCCGGGTGGTGGCCGGTGACGTACGACTCGTCCGCCGGGCTCTGCTCGTCGTCCACCCAGGCGAACGGGCGGCCGGCCGCGTGGGCGACGATCGCCTCGGTCTTCCAGTGCACCCCGTCGGGGCGCAGCGCGAGCAGGTCGGCACCGAAGTCGACATAAGGGAGCTCGGGGAGGCCGATGACCGGTCCGATCCAGCGGTTCGCGGCATCCATCCAGGTGCTGGCCCAGCACAGTTCGTAGCCGAGACCGAGCAACGCCTCGCCGTGCTTTGGATGGAGCCACACCCGAAGGGTGCGTCCGGTGTGGAGGGCGACCCGGATCGTCGTATACCCGTCGGGGCGGCGCTCGGGGTCGGCCGCCCACGGATTGAGGGGGCCGTCGACGTCGAGATACAGCAACGGTCGGCTCACCCCGTCAACGTACGGCAGTGCCCGCGGCGGGGCGACGGAATTCGTGTCCTGCCGGGACCTGTACGTGATCACTCCAGGCCGGTCAGGTCCAGGTAGTCCGACAGCAGTCCGTCCACCGTCTCACCGTCCGCGGGCCTCAGTGGCGGGCGGACCGGGCCGGACGGCAGACCGAGCCGGCCGAGGAGCCCCTTCGCGGTGACCGTGCCGGGAAGGCCGGCGGCCATCATCGACTCGACCAGCGGAATGGCCCGTTGCTGGAGCCGGGCGGCCTCAGCCGTCGAGCCGGCGTCGAAGGCGTCGAGGATCGCGCGGAACTGACGCGGCACCACATTGGCGACCGTGCTCACGCAACCGGCGCCGCCGATCGCGTACAGCGCGAGCACCTGTTCGTCGCAGCCCGCGTAGTAGGCGAGTTCCGTACGGGCCAGCACCTTCTGGACACCGAGCAGGTCGTACGAGCAGTCCTTGACCCCCACGATCCGCGGGTGCCCCGCGAGCCTGAGCATCGTCGCCGGCTCGATGCGGGTGCCGGTGCGGCCGGGGATGTCGTAGAGCACGAGCGGCAGCGCGGAGGCGTCGGCGATCTCGAGGAAGTGAGCCTCGACCGCCTCCTGCGGGGGCCGGCTGTAGTACGGGGTGACCACCAGCAGCCCGTCGGCGCCCGCCTTTTCGGCGGCCAGGGCCAGTTCGACGGTGTGCCGTGTGTCGGATGTGCCGACGCCCGCCACGATCGACGCCCGCGCGCCGACCGCCTCTCGCACCGCCCGCACGAGCGCGGCCTTCTCGTCGTCGGTGGTGGTCGGCGACTCGCCCGTGGTTCCGGACAGCACCAGGCCGTCGCAGCCCTCGGCCACGAGCCGTTCGGCCAGCGCCTGAGCCCCGTCGAGGTCGAGGTCGCCCGCCTCTGTGAAGGGCGTGACCATGGCGCAGAGGACGCGGCCGAAGGGAGCGGAGGCGCGTGCGGGTGTCGTCATGGGACCAGTTTCGACAGGACGACCGTGAAGCTCCACTTAATTCTTCTACACGCTATTCCTTAGCATCGCTGTGCGGCAGAGGGCTCGAACGGAGCACGGCGCGGGGCGCGAAGGGTCGGGCACTGGTGCCGAGTCGCTCCCCGTGGGCCACCATGGTCGGGACGGTCACCAACAGCGTGAGGCGTCATGAAGCTGGGCAAGGCACTCGCCACCGGGTTCGCGGAGGAACGCCCGGAGGACCACGAGGAACAGTCCGACGTCGAGGTTCTCGAATCGCTGGAGGAGCCGGCTGCGTCCGCTCCCGAAGAGGTCCCGGTCACGCGATGAGGCTACGGCTGCCCGAGGAACGTCCCGCGGAGCCGCCGACCGGATACAAGATCGCCCACCCGGTGCTGTCCCAGGACGGCGGCCGGGTGGGGTTCGTCGGTGTGTCGCTGGGTGGTGCGCTGCCCTACGGCGTGGTCGACGAGGCCCGGTGCGTCTACGGGCTGCGGCACCGCGCGCCGCACCGTCGCTGCGACTGCGGCTTCCACTGTGTGCACGACCGCGCCAGGCCGAGGGGCTGCTGTGCACCGCGGAGCACCGGGCGGCCGTTCTGCTCGAGGTCGCCGTCCTCGGCTCCTACATCCGCTTCGAGCGTGGATTCAGGTACGCGCGCCAGCGGGTGCGGGCCATGACGGTCGGCGCGTGCGTGCGATCGTGCGGAGCGGCGGCCGGGGTGTTGACCGAAGCGGACTGGGGGAGGCCGGGCTGGCACGCGCTCCAGGCGACCTGTGCGGACTGTGCGCGCGGTCGTGTGGCGGTGTCGCTCGCGGCCTTCGCACGCCTGGCGGGGAACGGCCTGCGCGTGCGGGCCGGACAGGGTGCCGCGCCCCCGCCCAGTGGCGCCGGCGTGGACGAACTCGCCGCTGAGGCGGCCTTTCTGCAGGCCCGACTCGACTGGTTCCAGACCCGGTTGGCGCGACTGGTGGAACGCGGGTCGACGGGGCACGACCTAGGGTCGTAGCGCACGCACGGAGTCGCCGCTTGCCCTGAACGCGCGGTGAACCATGAGCGAGGCCGGGACGCGGCCGCACGACGTGCCGGTTCCGGCCCCGCCCGCAGTCGGCGTGCCCCGCGCCTTCGCGCCGTTAGGCCTTCCGCCTTTCACGCGGACTCGCCCGGTCGAGGGGGACGGCCGCGCGCCCGGTTCGTCGTGACCTTCGACGGACCGTACGAGGTCCGGATCCCGACGCTCGGTGTACCGCGACACCCTCGACCGAAAACTCACCCAGTCTGGACAAAAAAAGTTTTCGGTGCGAAGGTGAAGCCATGTTGGACGTCACCGTGATCGAGGACCCGGAAGCGGCGGCAGTGTCGCTGGATCCGATCAGGTCCCGGCTGCTCGCCGAGCTGGCGGCGGGCCCCGCGTCGGCCGCCATGCTGGCCGGCAAGGTCGGGCTGCCCCGGCAGAAGGTGAACTACCACCTGAAGGCACTGGAGCGGCACGGCCTGGTCGAGCTGGCCGGCGAGCGCCGCAAGGGCAACGTCACCGAGCGGCTGATGCGGGCCACCGCGGCGTCGTACGTGATCAGCCCGCTCGCCCTCGCCTCCGTGCAGCCCGACCCGGACCGCTTCCGCGACCAGCTCTCCGCCCGCTGGCTGCTGGCCCTCGGCGCCCGCCTGGTACGGGACGTGGGCACGCTGATCACCGGCGCGGCGCGAGCCCACAAGCGCCTCGCGACCTACGCGCTGGACGGCGAGGTGCGCTTCGCCTCCCCCGCCGACCGTGCCGCGTTCATCCAGGAGCTGACGGCCGGAGTCGGCGCCCTCATCCGCAAGTACGACGCCCCGGACGCCGAGGGCGGCCGTGACCACCGGATCGTCGTGGCCGTTCACCCCACGGTCGCACCGCAGGCCCCCGATCCTCGGGCGGACGAGGACCGGGCCGTCGAACCCGAGGACGGCGAGTCCCGGCCGCCCCAGCCTCCCCCGGCCGAACTCACCGACTGACACGCCCCATTCACGCGCAGGAGCCCACCATGTCCAGAGAATTCGAGATCGCCCGCGAGTTCGAGGTCGATGCCACACCCGAGCAGGTGTGGGACGCCTTCACCACCGGCACCGGAGGCTGGCTGTGGCCGATGGACGCGCCCGAGCCGCGGGAGGGCGGCACGGGGCCCTTCGGATCCACGGTCGTCACCTGGGATCCGCCGCACCGGTACACCAACCGTGTCGCGAACGTGGAGGGCATCGCCGAGCAGACGCTCAATCAGCTGGACTACACGATCGAGCCGCGCGAGGGCGGGCGGCACGCCTGGGTGCGGTACGTGCACAGCGGCATCTTCGTCGAGGACTGGGACAACCAGTACGACGGCGCCGACAAGCACACCGACTTCTACCTGCACACCATGCGCGAGTACCTGACCCACTTCGCGCCGCGTCCGGTCGCCTTCACGACCCTGGACGGTCCCGAGGCGTCCAAGGCCGCCGACGCGCTCAGCACCGCGGTGCGCGGACTGGGCCTCGCGGAGGACGTCCCCGCGGGCACCACGGTCGAGGTGCGGGGCCCGGACAAGGGGCTCTTCCCCGCGGTGGTCGACTACCACAACCCGTACTTCCTCGGGCTGCGCTCCGACGACGCGCTCATCCGCGTCTTCGGCCGCAACCACTGGGGCGCCCCGGTCGGCATCAGCGTCCACGACTTCGCGCCCGACGCCGACGCGAAGGCCGACGCGGCCGCCTGGCAGCGCTGGCTGGACGAGGTGTTCGCCTGACCTCGGAGCATCGGAGGAGCCCGGCCCTCGACGGGGGGCCGGGCTCGTCGCCGTCTCGGGCCGTGGGCCGGAACTACGGCCGGAACCGCAGCACCTGCGGGTCGTGGTCGCTGATCTGGTCGTGGAACTCCGAGTTGATGTGCACGCTGTCGTAGTCGAAGTCGCAGCCACGGCGGATCGACGGACTGACCAGGATCTGGTCGAGGACCTGGCTGTTGCCCTGGTAGTCGTACGTGTAGCGCTCGCTCCCGGGCAGCGACTTGATCGCCGACCACAGCTCGCCGTGCCCCTCGAGGATCTTCGTGGTGTCGGAGAACTCGAAGTCGTTCATGTCGCCGAGCGTGACGACGTCGGCATTGCCCTGCTTGGCGAGGATGGCCTTGACGAAGGTGTTCACCTCGGTCGCCTGCAGGTGGCGCTGGGTCTCGGAGCTGCGCGCCGGCGGCTGGTACTGCGCGGTCAGCGGCTGGTCGCCGCCCTTGGAGGTGAGGTGGTTGGCGATCACGAAGACGGTCCGCCCGCGGAAGACGAACTCGCCGGCCAGCGGCTTGCGGCTGTTCGTCCAGGCCTCGCCGGCCGGATCGATCCGGCCGGGGGAGGCGGTCAGCTGCGCCTTGCCGTGCACCTTGGTGACGCCGACGGCGGTCGTGGAGTCGCCGCCCGCGCGGTCGGTGAAGGAGACCCGGCCGGGGTTGAAGAGGAAGACCTGGCGGATGTTGCCGCCGGGCTCGCCGCCGTCCTGGTCGTTGACCGGGTCGATCGAGCGCCACTCGTACCTCGGGCCGCCCGCCGCGACGATCGCGTCGATCAGCTTGTTCACCGTCAGGCTCGCGCCGACTGTGCCGTCGTCCGTGGCGCCGTTGTCGTCCTGGATCTCCTCCAGGGAGACGATGTCGGGCGACCGGAGGTTGTTGACGATCGCGGAGGCGTGGGCCGCGAAGGTGGTGTCGGCCGGGTCCAGGTTCTCCACGTTGTACGTCGCCAGCGCCAGCTCGTCGCGCGACTGCTTGCGTGTGGTCTCCCGCTGCAGGCCACCGCTCTTCAGGGTGCCGATCCGGTTCGCCACCAGGGTGTAGCCGCCGAACTGGTTGAAGTCCATCGGCCCCGCGGTCGTGCCGGTGAGCGTGTCACCGACATCGGCCGTCGGGAAGTCGGCGACCGGGCCGAGCGACTGGATCTGCAGCCGGCCCGTGTTCTGGGAGTCGTAGGAGCCGTAGACCGTGCCGCCGCGGCGGTCGGCGTTCTCGTGCGGCTTCACCGTGACCCACAGCTCGGTGTAGGGATCGGTGGCGGTGACGACGCGGGTGTCGGAGACCTGGACGTTCATGCCCTCCAGGGACTCGTAGAAGTCCAGGGCGTACTTCTGCGGCCGCAGGGCGAGTCCGTTGACCGAGCCGTTCGCGGCCTTGTCGCCCGCCGGGGTGTACCGGTCCGGCACCGACCTCGCGTCGACGACGACCGGGTCCGGGACCGCGTTGCCGCCGGAGAGCTCCGTCACCGTCGGCTTGGTGATCTCGGTCAGCGACTGGTTGCCGGTGGAGGCGCCGCCGGGGACGTACTCCGAGACGGTGCCCGTCACGGTCACCGAGTCACCGACGGCGACCTTCGGGGCGGAGCTGGTGAAGACGAAGACGCCCTCGCTCGTGGCCGGGTCGTTGTCAGGGGTGGGGTCCTGGATCCAGAACCCTCTGGACGAGCCGTAGGTGCGCACACCGGTGACGATTCCGGCCACGTCCGTGACGGTCCGGCCCGCGAGCGGCGACGTCCGGGTGGTGCCCTGGATGTCGTGGATGCGCACGGTGTCCGCGTGTGCGGGTGTGGTGAGCACCACGCCGGAGACGGTGGTGCAGACGGCGGCGACGGTGAGCGCGGCGAGGCGCGAGGAAGACTTGCTCGGCAACGGAATCCCTCCGGGGACATACGTGGGTGCCGGGACGAAGGTGGAGTACGGGGCCGCGGCCGGTGGGCGGCGCGACGCGCGCAGAAGCGCCGGTCCTCCGGCCCCTCGACGGTGCCGGTGACCCTCGGTGAACAACTGTCCGCCGACTTCTACGCGCGTCAATCTCCTGTGTACGTGGGGCAGTTGTCAAGGTTTCGGCCATGTACGACTGCTGACCGGGAGATGAACCGGGCGGCATGGGTGGAAATCCGTCTAGGCTGAGCCTGTGCCCGAGGCGCCGCCCCGGACACCACGTAGGCCCAAGGAGACCCAGCCGATGTCAGACAGCTCCCTCTTGCCGCCGGTTCGGCTGCACTCCGAAGCGGAGCTCGCGCGGGACGCGCTCGCCACACCGCTGCTCTCCCGAGCCGCGCGGCTCGCCCGCTGGGCCGGTCCCGGCACACGCGTCGGTGCCGGGGGAGAACTCGCCGAGGACCAGTTGCCCGGCGCGGCCGAGGTGCTCGGGCTGACCGGCGAGGACGCCGCCGCGCTCGCGAGCGAGGCCTGGCGGGTCGCCGTGGACAGCGGTCTCGTCGAGATCGCCGACGAGGACGAGGGGACGGTCACCACGGGGGCGGGCCTCGCGCTGCTCACCTCGGGCAGCCCCGGCGACGTCCTCGGCGTCTGGCTCGAAGCGCTCGAGGCCGTGGTGGCCGACGCGAGCGTCCCCGATCTCGACGACCTCGTCGACGCCATGGGGGAGGGCGGCGAGATCGACTTCTCCTCCCTCGACTGGGACCCGGAGGCGGAGGCCGAGTTCCTCGACGGCGTGCTGGCCAACCTCTATCTGCTGACCGTCAGCGAGGAGGTGCCCGGTGGCGGCCAGGTGCCGCTGCCCGCGCTCGCCGCGTCGATGATCGTCCCCGACGACATGACGGAACCCACGAACGATGTGCTGGAACACGTGTCCGACGCCATGATGCGGCTCGACGACCAGTTCCGGATCCTCGAACCGATCGGACTCGTCGAGTTCCAGCCGGTCGACGAGGCGCTCATGGCGGACCCCGACGAGGAGCCGGCGGCTCCCGTGGACGAGACGGACGTGAGCCGCTACGGGATGGTGCGGCTGACCCCGCTCGGACTGTACGGAATGCGCACGCGTCTGGAGGAGGCCGGGATGTCCGCCCCGGCGGTGGGTGAGCTGGCGGACAAGGGCGCCGACACGCTGCTCGACGGCACGTCCGCGTTTCCGGCGGCGGCTGCCCAGGCCGAGACCGAGCAGTGGCTGGCCCGACGTGAACCGCTCACCGCCGCAAGGGAGTTGCTGGCCGCCGCCCGCGGCCTCGACGCCGGGGCCCCGCTGCGCCGGCTGCGCTGCCAGCAGGCGCTGTCCCTGGTCGGGGCGGAGGCGGAGACGGCGCTGCGCGAGGTGCTGGACGACGCGGAGCTGGGCGGACTTGCACGGGTCTGGCTGACCGAGCACGGAGCGGCCGACGTGCCCGCACCGCCGCAGTCCATGGTCTTCTGGCTCACCATCGACACCCTTGCCGCGCAGCTGGCGGCCGAGGGCAACTCGGCGGAGCTGCGGGCGCTGGTGGAGGGTCTTGCGGCGCAGCACAGCGGATTCTTCGCGACCGCCTGGCGGGTGGACCATCCCGCCACCGCGGAGGTGCTGGAGGCGATGGGGCGCCTGCACCCGGACAAGAAGGTGGCCAAGGAGGCCCGGAAGGCGGCGTTCAAGGCGCGCTCGCAGCAGGGTGGCTGAGCGGTTCGGGACCGCGCTCGCCGTCTGCTTCCGCCTCCGGTGCCCGGCCGGGCACGGGTCACTCACTCCTTGCGTGCCGTCCTGAGCCGTCCCGTGCCCGGATGCCGGGGGCGGGCTGACGGAGTGCGCCGTGCGGTGCGGGTGCGCGGCGGGCCGGAGCCCTGCGTCGTTGCCTGTCCTTGGTGCG
>Ga0102590_1003525_pt1 | contig 15336 bp, 10 predicted proteins | sample AraplaMF_Col_mMF_FD_76859 | JGI IMG/M metagenome (GOLD analysis project Ga0102590, IMG submission 76859) | Arabidopsis root microbial communities from the University of North Carolina, USA - plate scrape MF_Col_mMF | ecosystem: Host-associated > Plants > Roots > Endosphere | place: USA...
AAAAGATCGCGCCGACGCCGGGATTCGACAGCAGGGTCTGGCCCGCCTGCAGTACGTTGACCCGGCCCTGCTGGACGAATTCGACGTAGTAGCAATCCTTGTCGAGTTTTGCGATGTGACGCTCGCGACGAGAGATGCGCTGCTCCGACAGCAGGACATCCGTCATCGTAACGGCACCGAAGCGGGCCTCTCGGATGAAGCCGTGATAGTCGGAGCGCTCCTCGGCATTCACGTCGACATGGACGTAGACATCGCAGATCGCGCCTTGCCAGGCGGCGTAGCGCTTGGCCGGCTCCAGATCGTCCGTCGTGAAGACCAAGTTCATCGTCTGCCCATCCGTCGCAAGGCCATGATGAACATCGTTTGTGCATCGCACAAGCCTGCCACGCAAACAGATTCTAGATTGCCGCCGCCTACACGCAAGACCGGTTTGCGCGGAGAAGCAAAAGCTTTGCGCTCCGGAGCAAGCCGTATCCGGGCATGTGGCCTATGAAGAACAAAAAACGGTCAATGAAATAGGCAGGAAACGTTCGCTTGCGTGAGGCCCAATCAACCGCTGCACAGCTTGCCGTGCCGCCAGAATGGTGATGCCCGTGAGCTTTGGCTTGTCATCGCCGATCACGACGCGGTTCACGCGGCCGGTCAAGACCATCGCCGACATCGAGGCGCTGGAGCGGCAGCCTTACGACTCCCTCATCCCTGCCCGCAATCTCCTGCACCTGTTCGAAGCCACGGCACGCCTGCATCCCGACCGTCCCGCGCTGACGGTGCTGACCAGGGGCTCGCGCGAGCCCGGTGACGTCACGCTGACGCATCATCAACTGCTTGCGGAAATCATTCGCGCCGCCAATCTGTTCAGGTCGCACTGGATCGGGAAAAGCGGCGGAACAGCCGCGTTTCTCTGCCCGATCCTGCCGCCGCTGTTTCCTTCGTTACTCGGCGCCCAGGTTGCCGGTGTTGCGAGCTCGATCAACTATCTCCTCAACGAAGACGCGATCGGCGACCTGCTCGAGGCGCAGAACGCGACCGTGCTGGTGATCCCGGCCGAAGCGGCCGATCGCGCCATCTGGACCAAGGCGGCCAATGTCGCGCAGCGCGTCCCATCGCTCAAGACGATCCTGGTGATCGGCGCGGATGGTCTCCTGCCCGGAGGTTTTTTGAACTACGATGAGGCGGTCGCGCGCGCACACGACACGCTGGACTTCGAGCCCTCGACAGATCGCGCTGCGATATGCGCCCTCTTCCACACCGGCGGGACCACCGGGCGACCGAAGCTGGTTAGGCTGACGCACGGCAACCAGATCCACGCCGCCTGGAGTTTTGCGCAGGTGCACGGACTGGACGAGCTGGATGCCGCCGTGAACGGCTTTCCGCTGTTTCACGTCGGCGGCACCATGACGCTCGGCCTGTCGATCCTTGCAGCCGGCGGACACGTGATCATGCCCTCGCCCTACAGCCTGCGAAGCCCCGACGCGATCCGGGACTATTGGCACACTGTCGAGCGGTTCGGCGCGACCATCGTCAGCGGCGTGCCGACGTCGATCGCCGCGCTTGCCGAGGTGCCGGTCGGATCCTCCGACATCAGCACCGTCCGGATGGCACTCACCGGCGGAGCCGTGGCGCCGAAGGCGGTCAGCGAGCGGTTTCAGGCACGCACCGGCATCACGCTGTTCGAGACCTACGGCATGACCGAGACCGCGGCAGCAATCGCGTTCAATCCAGGCCGCGGGACACCGGTGCAGGGCAGTGTCGGCTTCCGGGCGCCGTTCGCGAAAACGAAGATCGTCGCGCTTGATGATGCCGATTTGAAGACGGAATGTCCGCCGCTCGCCAGCGGGCTCGTCCTTGTCTGCGGCCCTCAGGTGTTTCCCGGCTATCTCGATCCCCAACACAACAACGGCGTGCTGACCGACGACCACTGGATCGTCACCGGAGACGTCGGCTATCTCACGCCGGACCAGCGCCTGGTGCTGACGGGACGCGAGAAGGACCTGATCGTGCGGAGTGGTCACAACATCGACCCCGCCGCCATCGAGGACGTCGCCAATGCCTTTCCGGGCGTGCAGATGAGCTCGGCCGTCGGCATGCCGGACGCCTATGCCGGCGAAGTGCCGATTCTCTTCGTGGTACCGTCGCCGGGACAGACCATCGACCTCGCAGAGCTGCGCGAGCATCTCGAGCGCAACGTCAATGAACCTCCCGCGAAGCCGAAGCGCGTCGTACTGCTCGAAAGCCTTCCGGTCACCGCGGTCGGCAAGATCTTCAAGCCCACGCTCCGCGACCTCGCCGTTCAGGAGAAGGTCAGGAGCGAGATCGACCGCATCTTCGGCCCTGACACCGCGGCGGAGATTCGCGTCGAGAAGGATGCGAGGCTGAATACGCTGGTCCACGTCACGGTGAACTCCAATGATCAGGATCGGGGGAAAGCACTCGCCGAGAGCCTGACGCCGCTTCCACAGACCTATCGCATCGAGACCCGATCGTCATAACGGACCCGCAGAGGCCGGCGTCGAAGAAAGGCAACACTGGAATGAAGCGCATTCGGTTCAATCAGCAGGAAATCGTCTTCGCGGTCTTTGCGATGCTGTTCCTGCTATTCTCGATCTTCCTGCGCGGCTTCCTCACGCCGGAAAACATGCTGACGCTGCTGCAGAACGTCTCCGTGCTCGGCATCCTCGGTCTCGCCATGGCGATCGTCGTGATCGGGCGCGGCATCGACATCTCGCTGATCGCGGCGCTTGCGGTGCCGCCGGGACTGGTCCTGCAGATGGTGCAGAACGGTCACTCGCTGCCGGCCTCGCTGCTGACCGCCGTGCTGCTCGCGATTGCCTTCGGTCTCGTCAACGGCTGGCTGATCGCCTACGCCGAAGTCCCTTCGCTGTTCGCGACGCTCGCGACGGGCCTGCTGCTCGCTGGGCTCGGGCAGGCCGCGCTGTTCCAGCTCGACGTCGTGCAGTGGAGCCCGGGCATGGACGGCTTCGAGCGGCTCGGACAGGGCACCATTCTCGGCGTTCCAACGTCGATCTGGATGTTCGCGATCGCCTGCGCCGTGGTCGCCTTCCTGCTGCGGAAAACGCGCTGGGGCGCCTATATCTACGCGATCGGCGATAATCCTTACGCCGCGCGCGTAACCGGCATCCCCTCCCGCCCGATCATCGTCCTGCAATATGTGATCACCGCCTTGATCGGCTGCTTCGCCGGCCTCGTGATGGCGGCCTCCGTCAATTCGATGCCGACCCGCATCTTCAATTCGACGCTGATCTACGACGTCATCCTGGTCGTCGTGCTCGGCGGCATCGGGCTGTCGGGCGGGCGCGGCGGCGTGCTCAACGTCGTCATCGGCACGCTCGTGATCGGCACCATGCTCAACGGCATGACCATCATGGATATCTCCTACGCCGGACAGAATCTCATCAAAGGCGTGGTGCTGCTGCTCGCCGTCATCACGGATTCCTTCCTGAATCCGCGCAACGAAGAAACGGCACAGCAGGGCGACATCTGAACGACCAAAACAAACAATGACAACCAAGGAGGAAGCAATGAAGCATATCGGCAGCCCGACAAAGGCCCTCGTCGCCGCACTGGGTCTCGCGGCCATGACCGCACCGGCCCTGGCCCAGCAGGGCCTGGACGAGCCGTTCCAGAAGCCATTCAAGGAGGCGCTGGCCGGCAAGACCGTGGCTTACGTCCCGGTCGCCATGAACTTCGATCTCACCGAAGGCTGGTATGCCGGCCTGAAGAAGGAGCTCGAGCCGTTCGGCGTCAAGTTCGTGATCCGCGACGCCAACTGGAACACCAATGCCGGCGCGCAAGCGGTGACGTCGCTGATCTCCGAGAAGCCGGCGGTCATCGTCGTCCATAATCCCGACGTGCAGACCTACGCCAAACTGCTGCAGCGCGCCGAGAACGAAGGCATCTACGTCATCCAGATCAACATGGGATCGGCCTATCGCAGCTCCGCCTTCGTCGGCGCCAACTGGGTCGAGATCGGCGAGCGCCAGACCGAAGGCGTGGTGAAGGCCTGCCAGGGCAAGTCGAACAAGATCGCGATCATCCAGGGCGCGCTGTCCGCGGCCGCGAGCGCCTATACGCTCAAGGGCGTCGAAAACGTGCTCGCCAAGCACCCCGAAATCAAGGTGGTGTCCAGCCAGGCCGCCGATTGGGACGCCGCCAAGGCCAAGGCGATCACGCAGACAGTGCTGAAGCAAAATCCGGATCTCTGCGGCATCGTCGGCTTCTGGGACGGCATGGACATCGGCACTGCGGCCGCGGTCAAGGAAGCCGGCCTCACCGGCAAGGTGTTCGTCGCGACCTCGGGCGGCGGCGAGCGCAAGGGCGCGTGCGAGCTGGTCAAGTCCGGCGCGTTCGATCTGAACATGAGCTACGACGTGCCGACCCAGGCATCGCAGATGGCCGGCACCATCAAGTGGCTGCTGTCGTCGGGCGTCAAGCCCGGCTCGGTCAAAGGTTCGGAATACACCACGCTGATTCCGATCACCAAGGAGAACGCAGATAACCAGATGACCTGCTGGAATCTCAGCGACCTCAAGAAATAGTCGTCGCGACGCAAGACCAAGGCGTCCCGGACGGTCTCACGTCCGGGATGCGGTCCCGAAACTTGCAAGGTCCTGGAATGCCGATGCGCGATACCCTGACAAGCCTGCGTTACCGCTACTGGCCCGATCATCTCCTCGGTGAAATCCTGTCCAAGCGATGGACCGAGACCGCCATTCCGGTGATCCTTCTCCTGATCGTCGGCCTCGCGCTCAGCCGGTCCATCGACAACTTCCTGTCGCCGGCGAGCTTCGCTGACACCGCACGGCAAGCCGGAGAGATCGGTTTCATCGCGCTCGGGCTCGCGCTGGTCGTCATCGTCGGCGGCATCGATCTCTCCGTCGGCTCGATCTTCGCTCTGACCGATTTCTGCGCGCTCTACTGCCTCGACGTTCTGGGCTGGCCGGTGCCGGCGGTGATCGCCGCCACGCTGCTCTGCGGCGCCCTGCTCGGCGCCGTCAACGGCGTGCTGATCGGATATCTGCGGCTGCGCGCTTTCATCACCACGCTGATCACCCTGATCATCTACCGTTCGGCCTACGATCTGCTGATCCAGCGCTATTCCAACGCGATCGCGTCGGCCTTCCCCGACATCCCCTCGTGGGATTTCATCGGCGGCGGCAGTGTGTTCGGCATCCCGACTGTCGCCCTCGTCTATATCGTCATCGCCATCTTTGGCCACATCTTCCTGACCCGGCTCCGGCCCGGCTGGCACATCACCGCGATCGGCGGCTCGCGCCGCTCGGCGTACAATTCCGGCATTCCCGTCCGCCGCACCATCGCGCTCTGCTACGTCGCAAGCGGCGTGCTGACCAGTATCGGCGCGCTGTTCTTCGCATCCCGGCTCGGCACGGTCGGCGGCGACATCGGAGTCGGGCTCGAGGTGATCGTGCTGACCGCGACGGTGCTGGGCGGCATCACGCTCGGCGGCGGCAAGGGCTCGGTCGCCAAATCAGCCGTCGGCGTGCTGATCGTCCTGCTGGTCACCAACGGCCTGACCACCATGAACGCACGCGGCGGCGTCAACCGGATGGCGCTCGCCGGCATTTTGCTGGTCGCCGCGATGGTCGACATCCGCTGGCAGAAGAACCGCACCCGCATCATCAGCAAGGTCTATGTCGCGCCGACCTATCATTCGCTGCCGCCGCCACCACCGACCGAGATCGGACAAGGCGGCCCGTTCGAGCAGAACGACAAGCTGCGCAACGTCGAAGCGATCGGCCTCGGCCGCATCGAGGCGCCGGAGGACGTCATCCTCGATCGTCACGACAATCTCTATGCCGGCTCGCGCCATGGCGACATCATGCGCTTCCTGGCGCCCGACTATCAGACGATGGAGGTGTTCGCCCATATCGGCGGCCAGCCGCTAGGCATGGCCTTTGACCGTGAGGACAATCTCTATGTCTGCATCGGCGGCATGGGGCTCTACCGCATCAAGCCCGACGGCACGGTGGAGAAGGCAACCGACGAGACCAACCGCAGCATGAGTTCGGTGAACGACGACAGCCGGCTGCGGCTCGCCGACGACCTCGACATCACCGACGACGGCCTGATCTTCTTCTCGGAAGCCACGGTGCGTTACGAGATGGACGAGTGGCCGATCGACGGCCTTGAGGCGCGCGGCAACGGCCGCATCATCTCCTACGACACCAAGACCGGCGCAACGCGCACCGAATTGCGCGGCCTCAAATTTCCCAACGGCATTTGCGTGGCCTCCGACGGCCAGTCGATCCTGTTCGCCGAAACATTCGGCTGCTCGATCAAGCGCTATTGGTTTGCGGGGCCGAAGAAGGGCAACGTCGAGGTCGTGATGGATAATCTGCCGGGCTACCCCGACAACATCAACCTCGCTTCCGACGGCAATTATTGGCTGGCGCTGGTCGGCATGCGCAGCCCCTCACTCGACCTCGCCTGGAAGATGCCGGGCTTCCGGCGCCGCATGGCCAAACGCGTACCGGTCGACGAATGGCTGTTCCCCAACATCAACACGGGCTGCGTGGTCAAGTTCAACGAGCAGGGCAAGATCGTCGAATCGTTCTGGGACCTGCATGGCGAGAACCATCCGATGATTACCTCGATGCGCGAGCATCGCGGCTATCTCTATCTCGGCGGCATCCTCAACAACCGGATCGGCCGTTACAAGCTCGACAACGCCGATCCGGACTTCGTCCAGTATGACAAGCGGTGGGGGAAGCAGTCGTGATCGCGACCGTCAGGGAGTTCGCCAACCGCATTCTCGGTCGCGGCGACGCCACCATCACCGTGCCGTCCTTCGACGGCGCGCTGAAACCCAACCAGAAGCTGGAAGCGGCAGAGACACTGCTGACATGCGAGGCGCCCGAAGACCTCGCCACCGATGGACGCAACCTTTTCATCGCAGACGGCGCGCGGCTGATGCGGCTCGACGGCCGCGTGGCTTCGGAGGTTCGCAGCTTCGAGCGGCCGATCTCGGCGCTGTGTGCCCTGTCGGGCGGCGGCCTTGCGGTCGCGCTCGGGGGACGCGAGGTGCGTCTTTATTCCAGCCCTTCGGACGAGCAACCACACGTGACGTTTGCCGATACCGCCTTCAACGCGGTCAACGCGCTGACCCTGGCGAATGACAACACGCTCGTCGCGACCGATGGCTCAGCGACATGCGGCGTCGGCGACTGGGCGCGCGACCTGATGGAGCTCAATCGCACCGGCCGCGTGTTCAAGCTGGACCTCGGCAGCAAAACCGTAACATCGCTTGCCCAGGGGCTCGGCCACGCCTTTGGTGCCTGCGTGCATGGCAACGGCGTGCTGGTCAGCGAGAGCTGGCGTCATCGTCTCGTCCTCGTGGCGCCGGGCGCACCGCCGCGGACCGTGCTCGCTCACCTGCCCGTCTATCCGTCGCGGCTCACGAAGGCCTCGGGCGGCGGTTACTGGCTCACGGCCTTCACCGCGCGCACCCAGCTCGTCGAGTTCGTGTTGCGCGAGCCGGCCTATCGGCGCCGCATGATGGCCGAGATCGATCCGGCGTACTGGGTCGCGCCGCGCCTGCGCTCCGGCATCTCGTTCAAGGAACCGATGCAGGGCGCGCACATCAAGACCATGGGCGTCATCAAACCATGGGCGCCGCCCCGCTCCTACGGCCTCGTCATCCGCCTCGATGCCGAGGGACAGCCGCTCTATTCGCTGCACAGCCGGGTCGACGGCGTCAATCACGGCGTCGTCGCGGCCATCGAGATGGGCGGCGATCTCGTCCTGATCGCGAAGGGACCGGGGCGGGTTCTGAAGCTGCCCCTGGCCGGGCTTGCCGAGGAGTTCTGCTCATGAGCGACATCGCACTCTCGTTGCGCAGCGCCACGAAACTCTACGCTGGCGTGCCCGCCATCGACGGGGTCGACTTCGACCTGCGCCGCGGCGAGATCCACGCGCTGGTTGGCGAGAATGGCGCCGGCAAGTCGACCTTGACCAAGGTGATGGCAGGCGTGGTGACGCTGACCTCGGGCACCATGACGGTCGACGGCGCCGACGTCGCGCCACGGACACCGCTGGAGGCGCGCAATCTCGGCATCGCCATGGTGTTCCAGGAGAACAGCCTGGTGCCGACCATGACAGTGGCGCAGAATTTGTTCTTGGGGCAGGAGAAATTCTACAACCGCCTGCGCGGCATCTACATCGCCGCGCAGCAGTTCCTGCAATCACTCAATTTCGACGTCACGCCGACCGCGACCGTGAGCGGTCTCGGGGCGGCCAAGAAGCAGATGGTGGAGATCGCGCGGGCGGTCCTGCACCGCGCCAAGGTCATCATCTTCGACGAGCCGACCGCATCGCTGACGCCGGAGGAGAAGAAGTACTTCTTCGACCTCGTCCGCGATCTCAAGAAGCGCGGTGTCTCGATCGTCTTCATCTCGCACGCCCTGGAAGAGGCCCTGCTGCTCGCCGACCGCATCACTGTCCTGCGTGACGGCAAGCATGTCGTGACCGACGACGCCGCCAAATTCGATCGCGCCGCCATCATCCAGGCCATGGTCGGCCGCGACCTCTCCAACACGCTCTACGGCGCCCGAAAGGGCACGGTGCGGCCGGCGGGCGCGCGCGTGCTCACGGTGCAGAACCTGAAGATGGCGCCAATGGTGAAGAACAATTCGCTGTCGGTGTTCGCAGGCCAGATCACCGGCGTGTTCGGCCTCGTCGGCGCGGGCCGCACCGAGACGTTCAAGATCGTCTCCGGCGTGCTCAAGCGCGACTTCTTCCACGGCGGCGAGATCCTGCTGCACGACAAGCCGGTGCGCTACCGGGTGCCGGCGCCGGCGGTCAAGGCCGGCATCGCCTATGTCACCGAGGACCGCAAGGTCGAGGGCTTCTTCGAGACGTCCCCGATCGCGCAGAACATTTATCTCGGCCTGCTGTCGAAATTTCCCAACGGCCGCATGATCCTGTCGCGGCGGGAAACCGATGCGGTGGGCAAGACCTGGATCCAGAAGCTCAAGGTTCGTGCGATCGGCGACCACGGCAAGGTGGTCGAGCTCTCGGGCGGCAATCAGCAAAAGGTCGTGATCGCCAAATCGCTGGTGCAGGAGCCGGACCTGATCATCTTCGACGAGCCGACGCGCGGCGTCGACGTGGGCGCCATCGTCGAGATCCACGAATTGATCAACCGGCTCGCCGACGAGGGCAAGGCGGTCGTGGTCATCTCATCCTACCTGCCAGAGATCATGGCACTCTCCGACCGCATCCTGGTCTCACGCCAGGGCAAGGTCGTGGAGGAATTCTCCGCGCTGGACGCGACGGAGGAAAGGATCATGTACGCGGCTATCCACTAGGCGCCTCCCGAGCTTTCCAGGCCGGTAGACTGCCGGAACCTTGAGCAGAGGTACCGTTCGCACGGTCTGATCTGCATCAAGTTGCGCTGCAAAAATCGCTGCCATGTTGCGTCAGCCCTTCCGCACGATGAGCGGCCGGGCGTTCGTGTCTCAACATGTGGGCGCCGCTGGCGGCGTGATGAACAGATGAACTTCACACCGGGTCGCATCGCCGCGGCGATCGCCATCCTCGTCGCGGGCGGCGGCTATTACTACTGGCTGCACCGCGATTCCAACCCGCTGCCGGCAGGCTTCGCCCGGGGCAACGGCCGCGTCGAAGCGGTCGAGATCGACATCGCAACCAAGACACCGGGCCGGATTCGCGAGATCCTGGTCAACGAAGGCGATTTCGTGAAAGCGGGCCAGGTTCTGGCGCGGATGGACACCGATCAATTGCAGGCGCAACGCCGCCAGGCCGAAGCGCAACTCCAGCGCGCTTCGATCAATGTCGAGACCGCAAAGAGCCTGGTGAACCAGCGCGAGGCCGAGCGCAGGGCTGCCGAGGCCGTGGTCGACCAGCGCATCGCGCAGCTCGACAGCGCCAGCCGCAAGCTGGATCGTTCCGAGCAATTGATCAGGACGAACGCAGTGTCACAGCAGGTGCTGGACGACGACCGCTCGGCCAACGCCACGGCGAAGGCGGCGCTCGCCGCCGCCCAGGCTCAGGTCGCCGCATCCGAGGCCGCGATCAGTTCCTCCCGCGCCATGGTGATCGATGCCGGCGCCTCGGTCGACGCCGCCAAAGCCGCGATCGAAAGCATCAACGCCGACCTCAACGACAGCGTGCTGAAGGCGCCGCGCGAAGGCCGGGTGCAATATCGGGTATCACAGCCGGGCGAGGTGCTCGCGGCCGGCGGCCGCGTGCTCAACATGGTCGATCTCGGCGACGTCTACATGACGTTCTTCCTGCCGACGGCGGCTGCCGGCCGCGTCGCGATCGGATCCGAGGTCCGCCTCGTGCTCGACGCCATTCCGCAATACGTGATCCCGGCCAAGGCCACCTTCGTCGCCGATGTCGCGCAATTCACGCCCAAGACCGTCGAGACCGAGGAGGAGCGCCAGAAGCTGATGTTCCGCATCAAGGCGCATATCGCGCCCGAGCTGCTGCGCCAGCACGTCGAGCACGTAAAGACCGGCCTGCCCGGCATGGCCTATGTGCAGCTCGATCCGGCCACGCCATGGCCCGACAATCTCAAGATCAAGCTGACCCGATGAGCACGACTGCCGCAACCGACGCATCCGCCGGACCCGGCAGCGTGGTGCATCTGGGAGGCGTGAGCCTGAGCTACGGCAAGACCCGGGCGCTCGACGCCATTACCCTCGACTTGCCGTCCGGCTGCATGGTCGGATTGATCGGCCCTGACGGTGTCGGCAAATCCAGCCTGCTCGCGCTGATCGCCGGCGCGCGCGAAATTCAGGAAGGACATGTCCACGTGCTCGGCGGCGACATGGCGAGCTCGCGCCATCGCCGCATGGTTTGTCCCGACATCGCCTTTATGCCGCAGGGGCTCGGCAAGAACCTTTATCCGACGCTGTCGGTGTTTGAGAACATCGACTTCTTCGGCCGCCTGTTCGGACACAGGAAGGCGGAACGAACGCGGCGGATCACGGGCCTATTGCGCGACACGGGACTCACCCCCTTCGCCGACCGCCCGGCGGCCAAGCTCTCCGGCGGCATGAAGCAGAAGCTGGGCCTGTGCTGCGCCCTGATCCACGATCCCGAGCTGCTGATTCTGGATGAGCCGACGACCGGCGTCGATCCATTGTCGCGGCGCCAGTTCTGGGAGTTGATCGCCTCGATCCGAGGCGGCCGGCCCGGCATGAGCGTGATCGTCTCGACCGCCTATATGGAAGAGGCCGCGCAGTTCGACTTCCTGATCGCGATGAACGCGGGACGCGTGCTGGCGACCGGAACGCCGGCCTCACTCAAGAGCCAGACCGGCACCGACACGCTCGATGACGCCTTCATCCGGCTGTTGCCGGAGGCAGATCGCGGCGGCCATACCGGGATCGTCATCCCGCCGCGCAGCGGCGACCAGGACGAGATTGCGATCGAGGCCGACCACCTGAGCCGGCGGTTCAATGGCTTCGTCGCCGTCGACGATGTGAGCTTCCGCATCAACAAGGGCGAGATCTTCGGCTTCCTCGGCTCGAACGGATGCGGCAAGACCACGACCATGAAGATGCTCACCGGGCTGTTGCCCGTGAGCGAAGGCAGCGCTCGGCTGTTCGGCAAGGTGATCGATGCCGGCGACATGTCGGTGCGCCGCCGCATCGGCTACATGTCGCAGGGCTTCTCGCTCTATTCGGAGCTCACGGTCGTCCAGAATCTCGATCTGCATGCAAGGCTGTTCGAATTGCCGGCGGAGACCATTCCCGCGCGAATCGACGAGATGATCACGAGGTTCGATCTTGCCGACGTGGCCGATGCCCTGCCCGATGCGCTGCCGCTCGGCCTGCGGCAGCGGCTGTCGCTGGCCGTCGCCATGATCCATGGGCCCGACATCCTCATCCTCGACGAGCCGACCTCCGGTGTCGACCCGGTCGCCCGCGACCGCTTCTGGCAGATTCTGGCCGAGCTCGCGCGCAAGGACAACGTCACCATCTTCGTATCGACCCATTTCATGAACGAGGCCGAGCGCTGCGATCGCATTTCGCTGATGCATGCCGGCAAGGTGCTGACGTCGGACACACCTGCCGCGATCGTGGCCGCGCACGGCGCCGCCACGCTGGAGCAGGCCTTCATCGCCTGCCTGGAACAGGCGGGCGCGGACGCGGCGGATAAAACCAGCCAGCCGGCGGCCACATCGCCCGAGCCGGCTGCGACGGCAGCACCTTGGCGCATGCGCAGCGCGAGGTTCAATCCGACCCGCATGTTCGCCTATTCCCGGCGCGAGACGCTGGAGCTGCGCCGCGATCCGATCCGCGCCACGCTCGCGGTCCTCGGCAGCGTGCTGCTCCTGTTCGTGCTCGGCTACGGCATCAGCATGGACGTCGAGAACCTGACCTTCGCCGTCCTCGACCGCGACGACAGCGCGATCAGCCGCGACTACAGCCTCCAGATCGCAGGCTCGCGCTACTTCACCGAAAAACCCCCGATCACGGATTATGCCGATCTCGACCGTCGCATGCGTGCCGGTGAGATTGGCCTCGCCATCGAATTGCCTCCCGGCTTCGGCCGGGACGTCAGTCACGGCCGGCATGTCGAAATCGGCGCCTGGGTCGACGGCGCCAACCCGACCCGCGCCGAGACGTTGCGCTCCTATACCCAGGCCATCCACGCGACCTGGCTCGCGCAAAAGGGCCGCGAGCTCTATGGCGAGACGGCGATGGCCGGCACCTTTCAGCTCGCGATGCGCTATCGCTACAATCCGGACGTCCGAAGCGTCGTCGCAATGGCGCCGGGCATCATCCCGCTGCTCCTGATCATGATCCCCGCGGTGCTCGCCGCGCTCGCGGTCGTGCGCGAAAAGGAGCTCGGCTCGATCGTCAATTTCTACGTGACGCCGGTGACGCGGCTCGAATTCCTACTCGGCACGCAACTGCCCTATGTCGTACTGGCATTCGGAAATTTCCTCCTCCTCGTCGCCTTCGCGCTCGCCGTCTTCGGAGTACCCTTCACCGGCAGCTTTTCGACCTATGCGCTCGCCGCGCTTCTCTACGTCACGGCAACGACCGCCATGGGGCTGGTGATCTCGGCCTTCATGAAGAGCCAGATCGCCGCGCTGTTCGGCACCGTGCTGATCACGCTGATTCCGGCGATCCAATATTCCGGCCTGATCGACCCGGTCTCCTCACTGCAGGGAGCGGGCAGGCTGATCGGGCTCATCTACCCGACCAGCCATTTCGTGACCATCTCGCGCGGCGCGTTCTCGAAGGGTCTCGGCTTCGACACGCTTCACAACGACCTGCTAGCGCTCGCCGTCACGATCCCGGTGCTGCTCGCCGCCGGCGCGCTGCTCCTGAAAAAACAGGCCCGCTGACCATGCGCCTCGGCAACCTCTTCCAGCTCGGCATCAAGGAATTGCGGGGCCTCTCGCGCGACCCGGTGCTGCTGGTGCTGATCGCCTACTCCTTTACGTTCGCGGTCTATGAGGGCGCCAACACGCTGCCGGAGACGTTGAATCGCGCCGCGATCGCCATCGTCGACGAGGACCATTCGCCGATCTCGACCCGGATCGGGATGGCGTTCACCGAGCCCTACTTCTCCACCCCCCGGCTGATCTCGCAATACGAGATGGACCAGCGAATGGATGCCGGTCTCGACACCTTCGCGCTCGACATCCCGCCGGACTTCCAGCGCGACCTGCTGGCGCGCAAGGCGCCGACGATCCAGCTCAACGTCGACGCGACGCGGATCTCGCAGGCTTTCAACGGCAGCGGTTATGTCGAGCAGATCGTCAGCGCCGAGATCGCGGAATTCCTGACGCGCAGCAGGCAGGCGCAGACGCCACAGATCGATCTCGCGCTGCGCGCCCGCTTCAATCCGGAGCTGAAGAGGTCCTGGTTCGGCGCGATCGACCACCTCATCATGTCGATCACAATGCTCTCGATCATCCTGACCGGCGCGGCACTGATCAGGGAGCGCGAGCACGGCACGATCGAGCACCTGCTGGTGATGCCGGTCACGCCGCTGGAGATCATGGTAAGCAAGGTCTGGTCGATGGGAGCCGTGGTGCTGGTCGCTTCCGCCCTGTCGATCGCCTTCGTGGTCAAGGGATGGCTGGCGGTCACGATCGACGGCTCGGTGGCGTTGTTTCTCGTCGGCGCAGCGCTGCAGCTCTTTGCCACCACCAGCATGGGCATCTTCCTCGCCACCGTCGCCGGCTCAATGCCGCAATTCGGACTTTTGCTGATCATGATCCTGCTGCCGCTGCAGACCCTGTCTGGCAGCATGACGCCGCGGGAGAGCATGCCGCAGTTCGTCCAGGACATCATGCTGGCGGCGCCCAACACGCATTTCGTGATGCTCGCGCAGGCTATCCTGTTCCGCGGCGCGGGGCTCGAGGCCGTATGGCCGCAGCTGGTCGCGCTCACGCTGATCGGCGTCGTCTTCTTCCTGATCGCGCTGCGCCGGTTCCGCGCGTTTCTCGCCTAAAGCGCGATGAGATTAGGATGAATCCTCATCGCGCTTTAGAATATTGTTTGAGCATGATCTTTTCGGAAAGCCGCTGCGCACTTTTCCGGATCATGCTCTACGGCTTGCGCCCCTTCTGGCGTAGCGCCTCGATGAGGCGCTGCTTCAGTTCGTCGCCCGCCTTCTGGCTGACATCCTGGCCGATCTGCGCGCTGGCCACCGCCAGCGCGTCCGCCTTCTCCAGATATTTCTGCCCGGCAGGCAGCGCATAGAACGCCTCGATCTGGCGCAATTCTTCCGTCGTAAAGGTCGCGGCATAAACGGCGGCGATCTGTTCGATCATCGCGGCCACATACGGGGCGTAAATCTCGGCGCCGGGCGCCGTCATCGCGTCATAGTCTCGCTCGATCTCCGGCCGGTCCTGCGCGACCACGGGCCGCAGCTTCAGCAGGAGCTGCGGAAGCGCCGTGCGATACTGGTCGGCGATCCTCAGCGTGACCACGAGCTTGCGCGCGGCGTTCATCGCCCCCGGCGACGGCGGCTCGGCGGACGCGCCGCCAACAAGGAGCAGAAGCAGGCCGGCGATCATCAACAGACGTCTGGACATGAAACTCTCCACGAAAAGGCGGGCGGCGCGTCTCATCGACGGCCAACTGGCGCAATGGCCACTGTCGCCGCCGCCGCGCTGTCCGGCGTGACCTCGTCAGGCTCCTCCTCCTCCGTCACTTCCACGAAGAGCTCCGGCACCTGGCGCGCGCGGTTAAGCAACCACGCGGCGCCGATCTGAATCAGGATGCCGGCGAAGGACACGGCGAGCTGCTCCCAGACGCCCCGCGTGTATTGTGTCAGGATCCAGTGCGCGGAGAATGACAGGAA
>Ga0102590_1003527_pt1 | contig 15333 bp, 12 predicted proteins | sample AraplaMF_Col_mMF_FD_76859 | JGI IMG/M metagenome (GOLD analysis project Ga0102590, IMG submission 76859) | Arabidopsis root microbial communities from the University of North Carolina, USA - plate scrape MF_Col_mMF | ecosystem: Host-associated > Plants > Roots > Endosphere | place: USA...
GACCGCTCCGAACGCAGCCGGACGCGCGTCGTGGAGAGCGAACTGATCCATGTCGAGGCAAGCCGCTCCGACCCTGAGCGCCTGGCCCTGATCCTGCCCGGCGCCGATACTCCCATCGCACCAACGCACTGGAGCTTCGGCCAGCTCGCCAGCCTCATCGGTGCGCCGGCCGCCTATCTGCGCCAGCTTCCCGCCGCGCTTGCAGGGATCAACATGCAATATGGCCTGTCCTCCCACCGCGCCGAGCAGATCAAAACCTTCGAAATCGAGGATGGCCGGGTCGAGCTGCGCGCCGTAACCGGCCCGGACTACGGCAGGATCCATGACTACGAACTCGTGGAAGCCATTCAACGCATCGCCGGCAACGGCACCGGCGATACGCGCTGGAAGATCCCGGGCGTGCTCGACTGGTCAAGCGGGACCTACAATCCCCACGTCGATATCACGAAGGACACTACCACGCTCTACGCCTCCGATCGCGACGTGTTCGTCTTCCTCGTCGATGATCTGAATCCTATCGAAGCCGGGCGTCTGCCCGATGGGTCGCCCGATCTGTTTTTCCGCGGCTTCTATGCCTGGAACAGTGAAGTCGGGGCAAAGACGCTCGGTATTGCTTCCTTCTATCTCCGCGCGGTTTGCCAAAACAGGATGCTGTGGGGCGTCGAGAATTTCGAGGAAATCACCATCCGCCACAGCAAATATGCCGCCTCGCGCTTCGCCCATGAGGCAGCCCCGGCCTTGCTGAACTTCGCGAACTCGTCACCCATGCCATTCGTCAACGGCATCAAGGCGGCCCGCGAGCGGATCGTGGCGAAGACCGACGAGGACCGCACGGACTTCCTGCGCCGCCGCGGCTTCTCGAAAGCGGAAACCGGCAAGATCATCGATACGGTGCTGGCCGAGGAAGGTCGGCCGCCCCAGTCCATCTTCGATTTCGTTCAGGGCATCACCGCGCTCGCGCGCACCAAGCCCCATCAGGACGCCCGCCTCGACATGGAGGCCAAGGCGAAGAAGCTCTTGGACCGAGCAGCCTGAACCTCGCGAAGCCGGAAATCCTGTTCTCCGTATTTCCGGCTTCTCGCATCTCCGTCTCCACGTTTTTCCGATACGGCGGCGCTGCTCCCTTCAGAGGAAGAGGGCGGCGCTTCGCTTCGTGACGGGTTCGGGTCGAGAGAGAGGCTCTCGGCGCCCGTCGCGGAGTAACTCACATGGCAACTGCCGTTCAGAAGATCGTCCTGTCGTCAGCGCGCGACATCCCCTTCAACAAGCTCATACTGAGCCAGTCCAATGTCCGGCGCGTGAAGGCCGGCGTTTCGCTCGAGGAGTTGGCCGAGTCCATCGCCCGTCGCGGCCTCATCCAGAGCCTCCACGTTCGGCCGGTCCTCGATGCCGACGGAGCCGAGACCGGTATGTTCGAGGTGCCCGCCGGCGGCCGCCGTTATCGCGCGCTCGAACTGCTGGTGAAGCAGAAGCGCCTCGCCAAGACCGCACAGGTCCCTTGCGTCGTCGGTGACCCGAACAGCGACGTGACCATTGATGAAGTGTCGCTCGTCGAGAACATCGACCGTGCGCCGCTCCATCCCCTCGACCAGTTCCGCGCTTTCCAGGCCATGCGCGACAAAGGCATGACCGAGGAGGCCATCGCCGCCGCCTTCTTCGTCGGCGTCAACGTCGTGAAACAACGCCTGCGCCTCGTCTCCGTTTCGCCGATGTTGCTGGAGATCTATGCCGATGACGGCATGACGCTCGAACAGCTCATGGCTTTCACCGTCTCGCAGGACCATGCCCGCCAGGAACAGGTCTGGGATGCCGTCAAGGACAGTTGGCAGAAGGAACCCTACCAGATCCGCCGCATGCTGACGGAGACTTCGGTGCGCGCGTCCGACAAGCGGGCAATCTTCGTCGGCATCGAAGCTTATGAGGCAGCCGGCGGCATCGCCCTGCGTGACCTGTTCCAGTCCGATGATGGCGGCTGGCTTCAGGATGTTGGGTTGCTCGACCGCCTGGTAGGCGAGAAGCTCAAGATCGTTGCCGACGAGATCGCGCGCGAAGGCTGGAAGTGGGTCGAGGCCGCCTTGAGTTTCCCCTATGGCCACGAGCACGGGCTTCGTGCCTTGACCGGGACCACGGTTGATCTGACCGACGAGGAAGGCGCCACCCGCCAAGCCCTGCGTGACGAATATGACCGGCTCGAAGCCGAATATGCGGAAGCCGACGAACTGCCCGAGGAGATCGATGCGCGCCTTGGCGAGATCGAACAGGCGCTCGACGCCTTCGAACAGCGTCCAACGATCTACGATCCAGCCGACATCGCCATCGCTGGCGTCTTCATCAGCCTCGACTCGGACGGCTCGCTCTCCGTCGATCGCGGCTATGTCCGCCCCGACGACGAGCGGCCGGTCGAAGATGCCAACCACGATACGTCGGATGAAGAGGTCGATCCCGAAACCGGCGAAATCCGCTCGCCTGCGATCCAGCGCGCGGTCATCACCATCGGCAGCCAAACTGCGGAGCCGGAAGACGACGATGACGACCGCGTCAAACCGCTACCCGAACGCCTCGTCATCGAGCTGACAGTGCACCGCACGCTGGCGCTGCGCAATGCCGTCGCGGAACATCCCGATGTCGCCATGACCATGCTGCTGCACAAGCTGGTCAGCGACACCTTCCTGCGTACCGCGCCAACCGGCTGCCTGGAGGCGAGCGTCCGCCATGTCTTCTTCTCTGCTCAGTCGGAGGGGCTGAAGGCCAGCGTACCGGCACGTGAGGTGACCGAGCGGCATGAGCGATGGGGCGATCATGTTCCCGCCGACGATCAGGCTCTGTGGGACTGGTTGACCCATCTCGACGACGGCACGCGACGCGATCTGCTCGCCCATTGCGTCAGCTTCGGCGTGAACGCGCTGTTCGAACGGCCGAACCCGTACAGCGGATCGGGCGTCAGCCAGCACGGGCTGGATGTGCGCCTCTCGCAGGCCGACCGGCTTGCGCGGGCCACCGGTCTCGACATGGTTACGGCAGGCTGGCGGCCAACCGTCGGCAACTATCTCGGCCGCGTCACCAAGCCCCGCATCCTCGAAGCCGTTCGCGAGGGCGCCGGCGAACGAGCCGCCCAGCTCATTGAGCATCTGAAGAAGGGCGACATGGCGAAAGAGGCCGAGCGCCTGCTGGCCGACACCGGTTGGCTCCCCGAACCACTGCGCCTGGTCGAGCAGGGCGAGCCGGCGACGGACGGCGAAGGCGACGATGCGCTCCCTGCCTTCCTCGACGACGAGGATGAGCTGTCGGAAGAAGAGGATGAAGCCCTGCACGCCATCGCCGCCGAATAGCGCACCAACGCGGGGCGGCATCAACCGTCCCGCCCCTTCCCTCCCGATTTTCCTTCAGCCCGGCCACTTGCGCCGGGCGTTTTCGTTTCAGGAGACAGCGATGTCCAACCCATCAGACAACCATCCCGCAACCACTGCTCCAGCCTCCGAGTGGGAGACACTATCCGCTCTTCGGACCCAGCTCGAAGCGGAGCTGCTCAATCTCAACAAGGCTGCGCTGTTCAATGCGCTGGATTTTACCGGCGTTACCAGGATTGTCGTCACCTTCGACGGTTATGGCGATTCCGGCCAGATCGAAGATGTCCTGTCTGGATGGCGCCCGTTTGGCAATGTGATCTTGGATGATGATTGAGCTTTGCGGGTCGGGTGCAGTCATGTCTCCGGCCTGTTGATGCGGCACGATACGACCGCTGGCCCTGATGTTGTTCGCTTGAACCGATCCCTATCAGGTTATCGCGCTGTTGTTGCGCAAGACATCACCTCGGGTTCTTCGGTTCGTGCGGTCCATTCCGCTTTCGCTGTCACATCATATCATCGTCACTCCGCCAACTGTTTTGCCCGTAGGGGCACTGTCTTGATCAGGCCGACGCTGCGACCTTAGCGCTGTCGCCGGTGGCATAACCCGGCTGGAAGTTAATGCTCCTCGCCATGATCACCCAGGCGATGCGGGCAATCTTGTTGGCGAGAGCAACCGCGACAAGCTTGAAAGGCTTCTTCGACAGCAAGCCTCGCGCCCAGTTCGCCAAGGGCGTGTCACGGCTCTCCTTCCTCATCCGGTAGAGCGCGGCGTGCGCCCCGACCACGAGAAGCTTGCGCAGGTGCCTATTGCCCATTTTTGAGATAGTGCCCAGCCTTGGTTTACCACCGGTCGAGTGCTGTCTGGGGACGAGGCCGAGCCAGGCCGCGAACTCACGGCCGCCCTCAAACAGCTTGGCATCAGGAACGCTGGCCGAAAGGCATGTCGCGATGATGGGACCTATTCCGGGTACGGCCGCAAGCCGGACGCTGACGTCGTCGTTGCGATGGGCAGCAAGGATAGCCTTGTCGAGCTTGGCGACCTGCGCCTCCGTCTCTGTCAATGCCATTGCCAAGGGTATGAGGGCAACGCGAACGGCCGGCGAGCTGTGTTGCTCGTCTTCGAGGAGGGCGATGAGCTGCCGGACATTGCGGGCACCCTGCGGCACAACAATGCCAAGCTCAGCGAAGTGGCCGCGCAGGGCGTTAATGAGAGCGGTGCGCTGCGACATCAGCAGCTCGCGGGCGCTGTGCAACATCAACGTCGCCTGCTGGCCCCCGCTCTTCACCGGAACGAACCGCATCGACGGTCGTGTCACGGCTTCGCAGATGGCGGCCGCGTCGGCGGCGTCGTTCTTTTGCCGCCGCAGATAAGGCTTGATGTAGCTGGGCGGGATCAGCCGGGCGTCATGGCCAGCTTGCAACAGCACTCGCGCCCAGTGATGGGCAGTCGCGCAGGCTTCCATGCCGATCAGACAAGGGGCAAGCGTCTCGAAGAAGGGTTGCATCTGGCAGCGCCGCAACGTCTTGCGTAGAACGACATGCCCATCCGCGTCGATCCCGTGAACCTGGAAAACATTCTTTGCGATATCGAGACCGATAGTCGTAATCTTTCCCATGGTGGGTGGCTCCTCTCAAGGTTTGCAACAACCTATTCTGGCACACTCGATGCCGTCGGAGGGCGCCATCCACCACATCAGGTTAGAGCCGGTGACGCCGATGTGACCATGCCCGGTGCCGTCATCGAATTAGCGGCAGCCATCTGGGGGCAACCTGAGCCGGAACACTCTTCCGTCAGCATCGCCACGGCTGTCGAAAGCCTGGCCTATGACGTTATGGAACGAACCCATGGTGGCTGGGAGAACAGCGACGGCGCCTATGGCGATATCGTCTTTGATGTCGCGGAACGGATGATCACGCTCGACTACAACGAGCGCTACACGGCATCCGAAAACTACACACACAGCTTTTGAGGAGGCCGCGATGGGACATTGCTATCACCACGCGCTGTCTTCAGCGCGCAAATGGGGTGGGAGGGCAGAAGATTATCTGCCTCTGCACCAATGGTTCGATGAATCGAAGGAGATCACGGCCGACTTCCGGCACCGCGCTTTGCGCCATCATGCGCAGGGCATATTCGAGCTGGAACGGGCTTTCGGCGCCACCATCACCATCTCGACGAGCCGCGTTGTGCCTGTCCGGTTGATCGGCGAACAGCATGTGCTGGAGGATCTCGGCTTCATTCCGAGTTTCGCCGATTGGGTGCGCTGTATTCGGCCTCAGCCCTGGATGGGCCGCGCTCAGCCTATTCACAAGTTGGTCGATCCGTTCGCCGCAGGATCGGAAACCAGTCCTGACGGGGGAGACCGGATATGAGCATCCCCTCCTCTGCCCGGACCAATTTCCAGACCCTGCTGCGCGCTGCAGGCGACGGCAACCTCGCCCTCATGGAGTGCCTTGATGCTGTTACCGGCACTCCGCGCTACGTCATCTGCGCCGTGGGCCGAGAGAACGGCGATTACGTCTTCACACCCTTCGGTCACCTCGCCGACGGCAATCCCTACGACGCCTATCTGCCTCCCGATCCTGCCGATCCCGACGACTTCGTGCGGCCCGACATGGGAGGGACGGCACCATGATGGACATCGACGCCGTCTTCGCGGCGGATCGTCAGCATCCGCCGCACGAACGATCCTTACCCTGGCCGGAAACCAGTGACGGCGTCACCGTCATCGTCGAGCCCAAGCCCCATTGGGCGAGCGACCTCCGCGCATTCCGGCTCAATGTGCAGGAATACTGCACCTATGCCGATTGGATCGAAAACGGCGCGCGAGCTCGTTTCTTCGGTCATGTCGATACGAGCGGCGACACGGTGATGCGCAGGGCGCGTGCCGTGCTCGCCCGTGAGATCGCCGACGGACTCTGGAACTGAACCTTCACAGCGTCTCGCCTAATGGCCGGGGCGCTGTTTTCATGTCGCGGTCGCGACGCCGAGAGGAAGAGGCCCGCCGGGACGAGATGAGTCCGGGCAGTCGAGAGAGAGCGCCATCCGGGCTTTCCCGTTCCCGCTCTCCCGAAAGCTCATCCCATGAACATCGTATCTCCCGTCGCCGCCGCGGCCGCACCCACCGTTCTGGCCGCCGCGCATCGTCTTCTCGACCATCTCGAACGTGGGCAGCGCATCGACGCGACCGCGCTGCGCGGCGCGATGGAATCCGCTTTCGGCGCTTCCGATTCCGCTGGCGTCTGGGACTGGAAGACGGCCTATGACGCCTGCGAAGCGGCGACCGTCCTGTTTCTGCGCAAATACGGAAAGGCGCTATTCCGCAAAGCCGCATCTCCGGCTGCGCGACTTTCCGCCGTCGGAAGGATCGCAGGTCTCCTCCCAACGCATACGCGCCGCTCGGAGGAGAGCCAAGCGCTTCAACAATTCTCGACGCCTGCTCCACTCGGCCTCGCCGCCACCGCCGCCGCCTGCATAACGGCAAGCGACATCGTGCTGGAGCCTTCCGCCGGCACGGGCCTGCTCGCGATCCTCGCCGAAATCTCCGGCGCCACACTGTTGCTCAATGAACTCGCCGAGACCCGTGCAGATCTGCTTGGCCATCTCTTTCCGGCCACTCCCGTCACGCGCTTCGACGCGGCCCAGATCGACGATCACCTGGGGCATACGGCGATCCCGAGCGTCGTGCTGATGAACCCGCCATTCTCGGCAATGGCGCATGCCTCCGGCCGGATGGCCGATGCCTGCTATCGCCATGTTGCTTCGGCGCTTGCCCGCCTCGCTCCTGGCGGACGGCTCGTGACGATCACCGGCGCGAACTTCGCACCTGAAGCCCCGGACTGGCGCGACGCCTTCGTTCGCTTGCAGGCGCGCGGCCGCGTCGTGTTCACGGCCGCGATCGATGGCTCCGTCTATGCAAAGCACGGCACCACGTTTCCAACGCGGCTCACCGTCATCGACAAGCTGCCCGCCGACGATCCGACCGCTTTCCCGGCTTCACCCGGCGCGGCGCCGGACGTCGCTACGATGCTCGGCTGGATCGAGACACACATTCCTCCGCGTCTGTCTGTCAGCCTGCCGGCGGGGGCATCCGCGTTACACCCGGCGCCAACGCCAAAGAGCGTGGGCGGATACCTTGCGCGCTCGGCCAGCGTGCGTCCTACCGTCGTTTCCGATCCCGAAGGCGTCGAACTCGCCTACGAGACCGTGGACTGGACACCGCCCGACGGAGCCCGACTGACGGACGCCATCTACGAGGAATACGGATTGCAGTCGATCCGGATTCCCGGTTCGGCGGCCCATCCCACCAAGCTTGTGCAGTCCGCAGCTATGGCAAGCGTCGCGCCGCCGAAGCCCAGCTATCGCCCCGTGCTGCCGGCGCGCATCTTGGCCAAGGGCCTGCTCTCCGATGCGCAGATCGAGACGGTCATCTATGCCGGCGAAGCGCATGGCGAATTCCTCGCCGGTTCGTGGACCGTGGACGAGACCTTCGATCTCGTTTCCGCCGCTGGCGATGGTGCCGCCGGCGCCGTCCGATTCCGGCGCGGCTTCATGCTCGGGGACGGCACAGGCGCGGGCAAGGGCCGTCAGTCGGCAGCGATCATCCTCGACAACTGGCTGCGCGGGCGCCGCAAGGCCGTCTGGATCAGCAAGTCGGACAAGCTCATCGAGGACGCGCAGCGTGACTGGTCCGCGCTCGGCATGGAGCGCCTGCTGGTCACACCGCTGTCTCGCTTTGCCCAAGGCAAGCAGATCACGCTGACGGAAGGCGTCCTATTCACAACCTATGCCACGCTACGTTCCGACGACCGCGGGAGCAAGGTTTCGCGCGTCCGGCAAATCGTCGAATGGTTGGGCTCCGATTTCGAGGGAGTGATCATTTTCGACGAGAGCCATGCCATGCAGAATGCCGGCGGCGGCAAGAGTGAACGCGGCGACGTCGCCCCCTCGCAACAGGGACGCGCTGGCCTGCGGCTGCAGCACGCGCTTCCCAATGCCCGCGTCGTCTATGTCTCCGCAACCGGCGCCACCACGGTCCATAATCTCGCCTATGCTCAGCGGCTCGGCCTCTGGGGCGGCGAGGATTTCCCGTTCGCCACGCGCGCCGAATTCGTGGAAGCCATCGAGGACGGCGGTGTCGCGGCGATGGAAGTTCTCGCGCGCGACTTGCGCTCACTCGGTCTCTACACCGCCCGCTCGCTCTCTTACGACGGCGTGGAATACGAGCTGGTCGAACACCAGCTTACCGAAGAGCAACGCCGCATCTACGACGCCTATGCCGGGGCTTTCCAGGTCATTCACAACCACCTTGATGCGGCGATGGAGGCCGCCAACATCACCGGTAGCGACGGCACGCTGAACCGCCAGGCCAAGTCCGCCGCCCGCTCAGCCTTCGAGTCGGCCAAGCAGAGGTTCTTCGGGCATCTTCTGACCAGCATGAAGACGCCAACCCTGATCGGCTCTATCGCACGCGATCTCGAAGACGGTCACGCCGCCGTCATCCAGATCGTCTCCACGGGCGAGGCGCTGATGGAGCGCCGCCTGGCCGAGATCCCGACCGAGGAATGGAGCGACGTCCGCATCGACATCACCCCGCGCGAATACGTGCTCGACTACCTTGCCCATTCCTTCCCGGTGCAGCTCTACGAGCCGTTTACCGACAGCGAGGGCAATCTGTCGTCGCGGCCGGTCTATAGAGATGGCCAGCCCGTCGAAAGCCGCGAGGCTGTCGCCCGGCGTGACGAACTGATCGAGCGGCTCGCTTCGCTCCCTCCGGTGCCCGGCGCGCTCGACCAGATCATACAGCGCTTCGGCACCGACATGGTTGCCGAAGTGACAGGCCGGTCCCGACGCATCGTCCGTCGCGGGGAGCGATTGGCAGTCGAGAATCGGGCTCCTTCCGCCAACCTCGCCGAAACGGCCGCCTTCATGGACGACCTGAAGCGCATCCTTGTGTTCTCGGACGCGGGCGGCACCGGCCGCAGCTATCACGCGGAACTGTCGGCAAAGAACCAGCGCCTGCGCGTCCACTATCTGCTCGAACCGGGCTGGAAAGCCGACGCCGCCATTCAGGGCCTCGGCCGCACCAACCGGACGAACCAGGCGCAGCCGCCCGTGTTCCGTCCGATCGCAACCGACGTGAAGGCAGAGAAGCGCTTCCTCTCCACCATCGCCCGCCGGCTCGACACGCTGGGCGCGATCACGCGCGGCCAGCGTCAGACCGGCGGCCAGGGGCTGTTCCGGCCCGAGGATAATCTGGAATCGTCCTACGCACGCGATGCGCTCCGCCAGCTCTATCTTCTGATCGTGCGCGGCAAGATCGAGGGCTGCTCGCTGGAGCGCTTCGAGTCGGCCACCGGCCTCAAGCTGACGGACGCAAACGGCATCAGGGACGAACTCCCTCCGATCACCACCTTCCTCAACCGGCTGCTGGCGCTGACCATCGAGCTTCAGGGCGTCCTCTTCACCGCCTTCGAGCAGCTTCTCGACGCCAAGTTAGCCGGCGCCATTGCCAGCGGCATCTACGATGTCGGGCTGGAAACGCTGACGGCGGAAAGCTTCGTCGTCACCGACCGGAAGACCATCTACACCCATCCGGCAACCGGCGCTGAAACACGGCTGCTCACCATCACCGAGCGACGCCGAAACCGACCGCTGTCGCTTGAGGATGTCCTGGCACACCTCGAAGATGGTCATGGCAAGCTGCTGGTCAACGGCAAATCGGGCCGCGCCGCCATGCAGGTCCCGGCACCCTCGCTTATGCTCGATGACGGTGAGATCGAGCGGCGCATCCGGCTGATCCGGCCGATGGAGCACCATCACGCCTCGCTCAAGATGATGGCGGACAGCCATTGGGAGGCAGCCGATCGTTCGACCTTCGCCTCTGCCTGGCGCCGCGAGGTGTTGGAAACGCCGCCGTTCACTGAAAATACCATCCACATCGTTGCCGGTCTGCTTCTGCCGGTGTGGAAGCGCCTGCCGAACGAGTCGACGCGGGTCTATCGGCTCCAGACCGATGACGGCGAGCGCATCATTGGGCGCCGTGTATCCCCGGCCTGGGCGGCGAACGCCGCGTCGACCGGCAGGACCAGCCTCACGGCGGACGACGCCTATGCAGCACTTGTTGACGGACGGACCATTCTCGATCTTGCCGAAGGACTCCAGCTTCGCCGCGTCCGTGTCATGGGCGCGAACCGCATCGAACTCTCCGGTTTCACCGAAGCAATGCGGGAACGTCTGCGTGCCTATGGCCCGTTCACCGAGATCATCTCGTGGAAGCTGCGCTTCTTCGTGCCGATTGACACATCTGGTCCCGCAATCCTTGGCAAGTTGCTCGACACCTTTCCTATCGAGCGCATTTCAGAGCGGGAGGCAGCCTAATGGCGCGTCTCAACGCTTCCGATCTTGCCCATCGTCTCGGCCGACAGGCCGAGGCGGTGTGCCGCCACTATCTCTCCGCAGGCCGCAAACAGGGCAACTACTGGCAGGTTGGCGATGTGCGCAACGCGCCCGGCAGATCCATGTTCGTGCGGCTGAACGACTCGCCCAAAGGGCCAGCCGGAAAGTTCACCGACGCCGCCACGGGGGAGCATGGCGATCTGCTCGACGTGATCCGTGAAAACTGCGGATTGATCGACTTCGCCGATGTCGTCGAAGAGGCTCGGACCTTTCTCAGCCTGCCACATCCCGAACCGGAACCGGTGCAGAAGAAGCATGCCACCACGCCAGCGCCGCCGGGCTCCGCTGAAGCGGCGCGGCGGCTCATCGCCATGTCGCAGTCAATCGGCGGCACGCTCGTGGAAACGTATCTCCGCAATCGCGGCATTACGGCTTTGCACGGAACCGGAAACCTTCGTTTCCACCCACGCTGCTTTTACCGGCCCGACGAGCACAGCCCGACTGAAACCTGGCCTGCCATGATCGCCGCCGTCACCGATCTTTCCGGCAGGATCACCGGCGCGCACCGTACCTGGCTCGCACCCGATGGCTTGGACAAGGCCCCCCTCGACACGCAGCGCAAGGCGATGGGCGACCTCCTCGGCAACGCGGTTCGTTTCGGTGTCCCTGGCGAAGCCATGGCGGCAGGCGAAGGCATCGAAAGCGTCCTGTCGGTTCGCGAAGCCATCCCCGGCATGGCGAGCGCGGCCGCACTCTCCGCGGCCCATCTCGCCGCCATCCTGTTCCCCGACGATTTGCGTCGGCTCTACATCGTTCGCGACAACGATCCGGCGGGGGACGGCGCGCGGGACAGCCTGATCGAACGGGCGAACGCCGCCGGGATCGAAGCGATCGTGCTCTCGCCCAGACTCGGGGATTTCAACGAGGATATCAGGGACTTCGGCATTGACGCACTCCGGGCCAATGTCCGGGCGCAGCTTGCTCCCCAGGACGTTACTCGTTTCATGACGCTGGCGGCATAGCCGGAAACAGGGAAGTCGATGACGGTGTGCTGTCATCGTGCCCGTTCGGATGCGTTCATCCATCGGAGGAGGACCGCGCCACGGCCTTCGAGAGGGCGATCGGCCCACAGCCGGGCCGGCCCGGCAATGGCGGCGGCCGACTATTTTCCGGCGGCGCGTGCCGCGCCTTTCCATCGCGAAGCAAAATATCCGGCCTCTGCCATCCTCCGCTTCGCTCCGGCCCAGACGCTTCGCGTCAGGGTGCAAGGCCGTCCCGCCCGCAGGCTTCGTCGCCATGAAGGCCGCGATGGACGCGGTCCAAACCGACGGAGCATCCCATGAACGGGCACGACGACCACGAACCCCATCATAGCGAATCCCCGACCGCCCACGTCCTGCACGAGCTTCAGCTCTACGGCTATCGTCCCTTCGAGGACGAACCCGATCCCCGGCCACTCCCAGAAGGCGATCGCGTCGCCGGCGCCATCGCGGATATCTTCGACGCCCTGATCTCGACGCTCGAAGACACGCGCCTTGAACCCGACCTCGACGATCTCCTGTGGTCGACCGTCAATCTCTTCCACCGCGCCTCCGACCGCATCGAACGCGAACTGGACGACAACGAGCAGGCGCAACGCCGCAGTCAACGCGAACAGGATGGCAGCGAGGTGAAATCCGTTGAACTGGAGCGCCTCACCGCTGTGGGCCAGACCCTTCTCGAACGCCGCGACGCTTTCGAGCTGATGCGCGATCAGGCCGCCGGCCACTTCGAGCGGCACACCCGATCAAGCTGGCGCCCGCGCACCGGGTCCATGGTCAACCATCGCAACCTCACGGCGGCAATGATCGACAGTCGCGACTTCATCGCCGCCAAACGCCGCGCAGAAACTGAAGTCTTGCTACCCGCTGGGCCGAAAATCGCCTTCTCCGGCGGCGACAGCACGGACCACAAGCTGATTTGGGCCAAGCTCGATCAGGTTCACGCCAAGCACCCTGACATGGTGCTGATGCACGGCGGATCGCCGAAGGGCGCCGAGAAGCTTGCCGCCCGCTGGGCCGACACGCGCAAGGTGCCGCAGGTGGCCTTCAAGCCCGACTGGACGAAGCACGCCAAAGCCGCGCCCTTCAAGCGCAACGACCAGATGCTCGCCGTCATGCCGATCGGCGTCATCGTCTTCCCCGGGACCGGCATCCAGGACAACCTCGCCGACAAGGCCCGCAAGCTCGGTATTCCGGTCTATCGCTTCGGCTCAGGTGGCGCGTGAGCGCCACCTGCCTCTTGCGATCATTCAGACGTGCGCTCATTTCGGTCCGGCTATCATCGCAGAGACCTTGTTGGCGACCTCATCCAGTGTCGCCGTGAGACGGTTGATCTGCGAGATCGTCGCCGTCATTTCAGGTCCATACCGCGTCACGAGATACTCTCTGTTCCCGGCCATGGCCGACAGATGTGCCGCAGTTCTCTTCCGCAATTGAAGGCCGCTCGCGATCGCCAATTCCGTTCGCGCGGCAAGGTTATGTTGCAGCCCCCTTATCCGGGACGTTTCTTGCCCTGTGAAGAGAAGCAGCGCGTTCAGATAAAGTTCGATCGCGTGAATGGCCGACAATCGGCACGGAGCACGCGACAATGGATCGCCGCGTCGTCCGAGTTGCAGCAGCAGATGTGCCGCTTTCCTATATTCCTCTGCCAGCCGGAGTATTTGCTCAGCAGTAGCGGACTCCCCAGGATATGGCTTCGGCGTATCGGACAATCAGTTCGCTTTCATTATTCCAGCTCAATTCTGGAACGATATATCGAACTGCACCAAGAAAATCTGAACGCGGTCCGGTAGCCGCACGGAACGAAGTCTTTTGGCACGTGATCCCATTGCGGTGCCCACACGGCAAAGCGTCTGCCGGGGCCATTATTCGGCAACTCCTGCCTATCGGGGATCACCTCCACTTATCGGCACTGATCCTTGGTCCAGCCGATGGCCTGTCGCCATCAACCCGCAAGGGGTCGGACTACGCATAGCGTGCCGCCGCTACGGCTTCACCTTCGCGGTGATTGCGGCCCTCGGCCGGACACATCGGGCGCCTGTCAGCGGGGGATGGTCCTCCGCTTCAAGCAGGAGCCGGATCAATGTCCCTCAACGACGCTCACGCCTTCGCCTTCAGCCTGGCAGCAACGCTCATGACCGCCATCGTCATCTTCCGTGCCGGCGACGGCACGCTCTCGGTCACGCCTGCAACCGAATACGATGGCGATACTGCCGAAATCGTCAGCGAAATCGATCCATTCGCCCCATGACGGGGCGAAGATCGTCATGGCCGAGACGGAAACCTTGCCGGTTTCCGCTCCCGCTGACGCTCATCTTTTGCTATTCTCTGCTTCGCGCCGTGGTGGTGGTGGAGGCGCGACCGTCAGAGCTTTCCTCACGGAGACACCACCATGATCTTTCTTGGCATTCTTCTTTCCATCGCGGCCATCGGCTTTTTCTGCTGGCTTCTATTCACCCTCGCCGTCTTCGCGCTTCCTTTCTTCGCGGGGCTGAGCGCCGGGACCTGGGCCTGGCATAGCGGCGCGGGCTGGCTCGGAGCGATCATCATCGGCATTGTCACGGCGGGCCTCACACTCGGCATCGGCCAGGTCCTGTTCGTGATCGTCCGTCCCATGTGGGCGCGGCTGCTGATCGCGCTCGTCTTTGTCGCGCCTGCGGTGATGGCCGGCTATCACGCCACACATGGCATCGTGAAGCACACCATGCCGTCGGAAACCTGGCAGATCGCCTTTTCTGTCATCGGGGCAATCGCCATCGGCATTGCCGCGCTCGTGCGGGTGACTGGCATGGCGGCCACCGCCGCAACCGGTCAGAGCATGATGCGGACCTGATCGCTTCTCCATCGCTCGTCTTGGCTGGACCAAAGCAGTGACCGGCGGACCGTCCCCGACGCCGACAAGGTGGCAGAGCGGCGGTCACCGCGGAGTGGGCAGAGGTCCCGAGAGTCTGCAATCCCGGTGAAGAGCATGAAGCAGCAGCGCCCACGGCCCGAGACAACCGACCATGGCGCAGTGGAAGGGATTATCGGCGCGGAGGAGCATACCGGCGAAGAAGCACATACGGCCTGCCGGTAGGGAGGGATAAGCCGGTGAGAGGTCGGACAATCTCCATGTCGGTCGCGTCAGGTCGCCATCATCTCCGTCGGTCCTCCGTCCGCCGATCGCTCCAAACGGCCTCTTCAATGGGCTGATCTGGCCGAAGACCGGCTCCGCCTCGACCGCCTATGCCACAACGGCGCGTCCCGACTTTCTTCCCCTGCCGGTCCCCCACCCCATGCAGCAGGGCTGCATGGGACCCCGAGGGCGCCGTCATTCCTCGCGAGACAAGAAACTCGTGCCTGCGCCATCCTCCGCTTCGCTCCGGTCGCAAGCGATGCGTCGTCGGTCGTCTCCGGCCAACCGATCGCCATCGAGGCCGCATGGTGCGGGCTCGAGAACGGAAAACGGAGATTTGAACATGGCAACCATCGGCACCTTCAAGAAAACCGGCTCGAACGAATTCACCGGCGAAATCGTCACCCTCAGCGTCCAGACCAAGAATGTCCG
>Ga0102590_1003529_pt1 | contig 15319 bp, 14 predicted proteins | sample AraplaMF_Col_mMF_FD_76859 | JGI IMG/M metagenome (GOLD analysis project Ga0102590, IMG submission 76859) | Arabidopsis root microbial communities from the University of North Carolina, USA - plate scrape MF_Col_mMF | ecosystem: Host-associated > Plants > Roots > Endosphere | place: USA...
AGCTGGGCGGCAACCGTCTCGCCCGGAATCTTCGGCACGCCGCCAATCGCGACCTTGCCAATTTCACCTTCGGCATGAACATCCAGAAGCTGGATCGTGCGCTTCCATCTCATCTTGCAAACTCCAAATCAGACGTGAGGCGTGATGCCGTCATCAACGCGGATATTCTGGTCGGCGACGGAGCCGCCGATACACTGCCACTAGTATCTATCGATACGGAACGGCTTGATATCAACAGGCGTTTTGGCGCCCGCCACCATATCCGCGATCAATCGCGCTGTCGTTGCCGAATAGGTCAGGCCGAGATGGCCGTGGCCGGTGGCGTAGAAGACGCCTGATATTTTCGAGGAGGGCGAAATGATCGGGATCGTATCGGGCAGCGCCGGGCGGTGGCCCATCCATTCGCTGGTGTCGTCAACCTTCAGGTCGGGCAGGACGCGTTGCGCATGGCGCACGAGCACACGCGGCCGACGGAAATCAGGCGCGGCCGTGAGCCCAGCCAACTCGACATTGCCGCCGACGCGGATGCCGCCTGCGGTCGGCGTGACCATGAAGGCACGATGCGGCCAGATCACCGAATAGCGCATGGAAATACCAGGCTGCATGATCTGCGTATGGTAGCCGCGCTCGGTTTCGAGCGGGATCGGCTCGCCGAGGGCTTCGGCGAGGAAACGGGTATGAACGCCAGCGGCGAGAATGACGTTATCGGCCTCGATGCGACTGCCGTTTTCGAGAAGGACGGCGGTTTTGCCGTCACCCCTGCGCTCCACACTCTTTACCTTGCCGGAAACGAAGTTGGCGCCGGCGGCCTTCGCGGCATCGGCGAGCTTCACGACAAGCTTGTAGGGATCGCGGATCGACTTGTTGTCCGGCAGCAGCACCGCCTTGGCGATTTTCGGCGAAAGGGTCGGCTCGTAATACTGGATCGCGCCATTGCTCAGCACTTCGAACTCGAAGCCATAGCGACGCATCAGTTCGAGATGGCTGCGATCCGCATCGAACTCGGCCTCGGTTTCGTAGATCGCCAGGCATCCTTCCTCAGTCATGAGCTCGGGAGCGCCAATGGCATCGAGCATGGCGCTGATATCGCCGAGAGCAATTTTGGAGAGGCTCATGCCCGCATCCTCGATCTCTCTCAGGCGCGAGGGACGGCCGGCAGCGAGGAAACGCAGGAACCAGGGCAGGATTTTCGGCGCATAGGACGGCCGCAGCCAGACCGGGCCTTCCGGATCGATCAGCCAGCGCGGCAGCTTCTTCCAGGTCGCGGGACCGGAGCCGGCTGCGAAGTCAAGCGCGATGCTCGCCATATTGCCGTAGGAGGTTCCCCTGCCCGGCTCGCCCTTGTCGATCAAGGTTACCTGAAAGCCGCGCCGCTGCAGCTCGAAAGCAATCGAAGCGCCGACCACACCGGCGCCGACAACGGCCACCGTCTTATTCGTTTCATTCGCCATGTCTTGTCCACCGCACGGCAGAGTCGATTGCCGTTCAGGGTGTGATATATCACAACAAGGCGAATGCCTATGATTTTTTACTGCGTCTCTTCCGGCAGCCCGGCGCCGACGCTGTCACCCACGGACCCGACCGTATTGTTCATCGACTGACCGAGACGGCGCACCTGAGCATCGTAGTTGCGGCGGGTGCGGGGATCGAAGATGGCGATCGGTGTGCTGACGGCAAGGCTGACCGCGCTGCCGGCCGTCTGGGCTGCACCGATGGCAACCGCACCGACCGCTTCGCCGAGCCCGACTTCGGAATCGGTGATGGTCTGGCCGGCAATCAGCCGGTCGCCGATGAGCTTTACCACTTCGGGGCTCTCAGCGAATTTGCCGTGGTTCAGGCGGTCGCCGGTCTTCAGCTTGGTCAGATCAAGCACGGTGATACCGGCCGCTTCCAACTTGCTGCGATAAGGCTCGGCGGAAGGGTCGATCTGGCCGAGGCGATCGACATTGCCGGAGATGCGTCGTGAGAGTGCGAGCGCGCGGTCATCCTGGGATACGAAGATGGTGAAGTGCGGCTTGTCTTCGCCGAGGCTTTGAAACTGACGACTGAATACGTCGACACCGAGATCAGGCGAGGCAAGGATGACATTGTTGATCTTCGAGGCAACGCGGCCGTCACGGATCGCCATCTGGCGCAGCGCTTCCACCGTCAGCCATGTGCCCATGGAATGAGCCATGACGGTGATATCGCCCACCGCGGGATTGTTGGCCGTGCGCCGCAGCAGCTCTTCCAGCGCATCGCGGGAATAGTTGGTGCTTTCCTTGTCGTAATTGTAATCGAAGATGCTGGCGCGCGAAGGCCAGGTGAACACGACGGGCGCGACGTCGGCATGCGAATCATGGACGATCTGCGCGAAACGATAGACCGCATCCTCATAGCGATTGTTGAAGCCATGCACGAAAATGAGGACACGCTTGCTCTTCGGCATATGCGTCCTCAGCCAGTTCTCTCCCGCCTTCTCGCCATCGAGTGGATCAACCGCCACCGTCACGAAATTCTTGAGCGGGTCGGCAGGCAAGCGGGAGGGCCACTGCACCTGCCCGACCTTACGATTGGCTTCCGGCGGAATGGAGATATCGACGGCATTGACCATCAGGCCGGTGCCACGCTCGCCGGAGAAAAGAACGCCGGGATCCTTGTCCGCAGCGCGGGTTGTGGCAACCAGCAGATCGACGCGCGATGTGCCCGGAAGAACCGTGCCGGCCGCCTGCATGACGCCGATCGGCCGCCCGCAGGATGCAAGACTAATACACAGGACGAGCAGGGCTGTGAGGGCTTTGCGCGAAACGCCGCATCCGCCGATCATGACTACTCCGCAGGTTCAGGCGTCATCGCGCCAAGCCACCGACATGCGCTTGCCGCGCGCCTCCAGATAGTCCGAGGCCAGCGAGAGAGTCAATTTTACGAAAGTTTGGGATAGGCATGACCCGGAAAAGAAAAGAGCCCGGCGCGGGAGGAGGTGCACCGGGCTCTTGATCCTGACTGACAACTGGGAGGAGGAGTGTTGTCAGTCCGATGAAGGAGCGCTGGGAGGAGGAGTGCGCTGCCTTCGTGATTATTAATACCCAATTCATTTGATGGGGAATAGCGAAAATACCGCAATGCAGCAATGCATTGGGCGCAATGCTTGCCTCACTGAGGTCACGCCCGCGCCTCATTTTGCGGCATCTTTGATCAGCTGGTCAAATTATTGGGCAAAATGCTCGCGCATGAAGTCGATATAGGCCTGATCGTCCAAGGCAAAATGTCGGGGCCGATGTCGCAGGATGCCCTTCCCGGACCTGTGCCTCTATCATTCCGGCCACCGGCAAATGCCGCCAACGCTGCGCGCCTTTCTCGATATCGCGCGGGAAATGACGGCGCGGCGCGAAACGAAAACGGCCGCGGCGGAAACCGCGGCCGTTTCACGACTGATTTTATGTTTATCAGGCAGCCTTGAAGAGCTTCTTGCCTTCGGCATCGAGGGCTTTGAATTCCTCGTCCGACAGCGTGATGTTTACGGCCGCGACGTTTTCTTCCAGATGCTTGACCTTGGAGGTGCCGGGAATCGGCAACATGACGGGGCTGCGCTTCAGGACCCAGTCCAGCGCGATCTGGCTGGGGGCGGCATTGTGCTTCTTGGCGATCGTATCGAGCAGCGAGCCAGGCTTGGCGAGATCGCCGGCGGCCAGCGGATACCAGGGAATGAAGCCGATATTGTGCTTGGCGCAATAGTCGAGAACATCTTCGCTGGTGCGGTCGACGAGGTTATAGCGGTTCTGGACGGTCGCGACCTTGAAGACCTTGGAGGCTGCTTCGATATCGGCCACCGAGACTTCGCTGAGGCCCGCATGGCGGATCAGGCCGGAATCGAGCAGCGACTTGATGGTATCGAACTGCTCCTTGGCCGGAACCTTCGGGTCGATGCGGTGGAGCTGCCAGAGATCGATCTGCTCGACACCGAGGTTGCGCAGGCTCTTGTGCACCTGCTGGATCAGATATTCCGGACGGCCGAGCGGCAGCCAGATATTCGGTCCGTGGCGCGTGAGACCGCCCTTGGTGGCGACGACGAGGCCTTTCTTATAGGGGTGAAGCGCTTCCTTGATCAGCCATTCGGAAATGTCAGGACCGTAGGAATCGGCCGTGTCGATGAAGTTGACGCCGAGTTCCGGCAGCCGCTTCAGCGTACGGATCGATTCATCGTGATCGGCTGGATTGCCCCAGATACCGTCGCCGGTGATACGCATGGCGCCGAAGCCGAGACGGTTGACCTCCATATCGCCGCCGATCTTGAAGGTGCCGGATTTCGCTGCATTGTAATCGCTCATCGTCTTTTCCTCTCTTGGTCAACAAAATCACTCAAAATCGGTGGAGCTGGAAAGCTGCTCCCAGGCGTCGAATTCGGTCTTGAGAGACCCAAGCTTCTCGCGAACGAGGCTGATCGCATCACGCCCGAGCAAGAGATGGGCCGGCGGATTGTCGGATGCAATGAGCTTCAGCATTGCAGCCGCTGCCTTTTTCGGGTCGCCCGGTTGGTTGCCGTTGCGTTCGAGGCGGCGCTGGCGCAGGGGCTCGAAGACCTCATCATAATCCGCGATCGAGCGCTCCGCCCGCACCATCGAGCGGCCGGCCCAATCTGTGCGGAACCCGCCGGGTTCGACGGCGGTCACGTGGATGCCGAAGCTCTTGACCTCCTTGCCGAGGCTTTCGGAAATACCCTCTAGGGCGAACTTGCTGCCGTGATAGAATGCGATGCCCGGCATGGTGATGATCCCGCCCATCGAGGTTATATTGAGGATATGGCCGTTGCGGCGCTTGCGCATATAGGGCAGCACCGCCTGCATGACAGCCACCGGCCCGAAAACATTGACCTCAAACTGACGGCGCAGCTCGTCCATCGTCGATTCCTCGACGAGACCTTCATGGCCGTAGCCGGCATTGTTGACGAGAACGTCGATCGGACCGATTTCCTTTTCGATCTCGGCGACGACAGGCGCAATCGCGGCAGTATCGGTGACATCGAGAAGCTTACCGAAGGCAGAATCGGGTTTCAGCGCCTCGAACTCCTTGAGAGCTTCTTCATTGCGAAGGGTGCCGACTACCTTGTGACCTTCAGCGAGAGCGGCTTCTGCAAGGGCGCGGCCGAAGCCGGTCGAAACGCCTGTTACGAAAAGGATTTTGGACTTCGATGTCATGGCCTTCACTCCGTGGGCTGTTTGATGGAGGTGAAGGTAGGCTCATCCGATAATTTCGATAACCTCATTAAATGACGATAGCCTTTTTAGAGAAACTTATTAATCTCGGACTTGAAAACGGAGATCCGAATGCGCCAGGACATGCTTGACGGCATGGTGACTTTTGTCGTCGTCGCCGAGGAAAAGGGCTTTTCAGCCGCTGCCGTTCGGCTTGGTGTGTCGCCGTCCGCCATCAGCCAGACGATCAGCAAGCTGGAGAGCCGTCTGCGGCAACCGCTCTTCAACCGGACCACTCGCAGCGTGAGTTTGACGGAAGCTGGCAACCGCTATCTGGAACGGATACTTCCCGCTTTGGGTGAGCTTGCTGCCGCCAGCAAGGATCTTGACGCAGATGTCGGCCGGCCGGCCGGTCTTCTGCGGCTCAATGTGCTGCGCGCCGGCTATATGATCGCCATCCAGCCGCTGCTTCGCGATTTCCTGGAGGCCTATCCCGACATTCAGGTCGAGGTGAAGATGGAAGCCTCGATGAGCGACATCGTCGCCGAAGGCTTCGATGCCGGCATCCGCTTCGGCGAGACGGTGGCCAAGGACATGGTGGCCATTCCGATCGGCCCGCCGATCCGTGCCCATGTGATCGCTTCGCCGGAATATCTCGGCCGGCGCGGCATGCCGAAACATCCGCGCGACCTGCTGCAGCATGATTGCATCGGCTTCCGCTTCGTCACCAGCGGCCAGGTCGAGCGCTGGGAATTCGAGAAGGATGGCGAGCGCATCGATATTACGCTCCATCCGCGGCTGATCCTCAACGATTCCGCAGCACTCACACAGGCAGCCCTCGATGGGATCGGCATTTCCTACATGATCAACGGCTATATCGAGCGTTTTCTCGAAGACGGCAGGCTGGTGCGGATCCTTGCCGACTGGAGCCCGCCGCTGTCAGGCCTGACGCTCTATTATCCGGATCGCCGGCGGGTGCCTGCAAAGCTGCGCGCGCTCATCGATTTCCTGAGAAAGCATCGATCCGAAGCGCCGCCGGCAACGGAAAGCGTGATTATCTAGCGTATGGAATTGCTTTGGAGGCGGGTTTTCGTCTCTTCGCCGAACTCGGCCAGCATCTTCCAGAGTTCGCCAAAGATCTCGCGTGCGAAGGCTTCCATTGAAACGCCTTCCATCGAAACCGCCTGGGCGCGCGCTTGCCAGACCTCACTGCCGACGCGCAGCGCGCCGATGACGATCGTCGAAAGTAAACGCATGTGCATCCGCGCTTCCGGATCACCGCCCTTGCGGGCAATCAGCGCCTCGCTCAACTTCTGCTCCAGTTTGGCATATTTGAGCTGATCGCGGGCCTTGAGGGTCGGCGTGCAATGGATGAGTTCGCCAAGCGCCATGGCGCGCTCGTCAGCCGAAGCGGTCACCGTGATGATCAGGGCTTCCTCGACCGCCTTGACGGAGGATTCACTGGCTGGACGCTCGGCAATCGCCGCCATCAGGCGGTCGGCGAAGGAATCCTGCCAGGCGAAGACGACCTCTTCCTTTGACGGGAAATAATCAAAGAAGCTGCGCTTCGAAACATCGGCAGCTTCAGTGATCTCCTCAATGGTGGTGGCGTCAAACCCGCGCTCCAGAAAGAGGCTCATCGCTGCCTGCTCGATGCGCTCGCGGGTCTGGCGCCGCTTGCGCTCGCGCCTGCCCTCGACGGCTTCAGGCTGTGTCTTCTCGGTCATTTCCATCAGGTGTCATTCAGTCATCCGCTTCGGAGAAAGCGGTGATCTCCATATCCACTCCGTTGGTACGATATTTGAACCGCTCACGTGAGAGCTCAAGCGGCTTGCGGCGCGAAATCCGGTAGACGGACGCTGGCGGCAGGTTGCGGACCGTGCCGCCGATGCGCGTCGCTTTCAGGCCCAGACGGTCGAGGATCGGGCGCGGCACGGGACAGCGCGGCCCGTAGGTGAACTGATAGAAAGCACCGCCGGCCCGCATATAGACAAAAGCCCCAGCAAGGATCGAGGCGATCTTGCGCGGCGACATGGACAGCAGTGGCAGACCGCTGACGACAGCGCCGACGGATTCGCCCTCGAAAATATCAGCCTGCGCCAGATGGGCTGCGTCCATCTGCAGGATACGCGCATCGGGGAAACGCTTCTGAAGCGAGCCGATGAATTCAGGACCGTATTCAATGAGCGTCAGGTCGCACTCGCTGATGCCACGCGCAAGCAGCGCGCGGGTGAACACGCCGGTGCCCGGACCGAGCTCGATAATCGGGCCGTCCAGCGCAGCGATCTCACTGGTCATGATCCGGGCGAGCGAGTCGCCGGAGGGCGCAATCGCGGCAACCCTCAACGGGTTGTTCAGCCAGGAACGGAAAAAATGCAGGAAATCGGAGCATGCACTCTTTGCGATCATGATTATCCCACCTGACTGAAACGTGATTGACTGGTGATGCGACGATCCCCCACAGCATGGCAATTCCAAGGCAGGCCCGTCAATCCATCGTTTCTTCGCAGGTCTTTCTCCTCAACATTGTGTATTTTTGTATCTATTGCATTTTTGCATTTAATGCAATGTATCGCATGGATCCGCAATCGGCCCGAACCGTCAACTCCACAATGGGAGCTTCCATGACTGGCTGGGCGGGGAGGGACATGCCGGACCAAATGGGCCGGCCTTTCCCTCGACAGCGTGACCGAAGCACCCTTGGAACGAAAAAGGCAGCCGTGAAGGCTGCCCTCTTTCGCGGTAGAGACTCCGGTCCCCTTCCCCTCGCCTTATGCCATCAAACTGCTTTCAGTAGTTGCAGCCCGAGCTGCTGGTCGGGTTGAAGCGGAGGTCGCAGGCCATGTTGAGCGGCTTCTTCGGGCTGTACTGGTAGGGCATGGAGCTGCTGGATGCACCGTTGACCGAACCGGTCGTGCGGGGCTCCTGGCGAGCGTTGGTGTTCTTTTGCTGCTTGACGATCTGATGCTGCGGCTGTTGAGCCGGGGCTGCGTCGGCAGATGCGAAAGCCGAAACGCTGACGATTGCGCCAAAGGCTGCAGCCACGAGCCCATTCTTCACTACGTTGATCATTTCTTGTCTCCTCGGGAGGGTGGTTTGGAATTACGCCAAGGAGCTAGGAAGCGGATTTGTCATATTCTACTGCGCTGCAACAGCGATCACGAATACGTGAGATTCGACTGCGGCAAAAAAAGGCGGCTTTCAACCGCCTTTTTCTTTGCCGGCTTAATAACCGTTATCACACGGCATGCTGCCGGGGCCGATCGTTCCATTAAACGAGGGGTTGCACATAGTTTTAGGCTCGGGGCGCTTGACAGGTTCGCGGACAATCGAGCCCGTGGTGCCGGCTTCAACGCCGAACGCGGCAAGCGGATACCAGTAGCCGTCGGAGTGACGGCGGGTACCGGGGCGTTCCGTGCGGAATCCATGATAGCCATGCCAATAGCCGGCATGTGCTTTATATTGCACCATTTCCACATTCGACGGAACCGGAATCCGGGCCTGTTGAACGGGCGCCGCCAGCGCGGGAACGGTAGACGAGAGGGCGAGAAGAGCGCTGAACGCAAAGGCGGACGGGGCTAGATTAAGCATTTTCATGATAAACCCTCCTTACTGGATTTACCCAAGAAAAATGCGTTCTATGCGCGCGAAGTTCCACCATCACACGCAGTCTCCTACACTTGTGATTGCAGGCGATCCGACGTGACTGAAAGACACAAAAAATCAAAAATTGCGATCTAGCAAAAGCCGCGAGAGCAGCGCCTGCGACAATTCATCAGCTGTGTGAATTCACCGTTCTCAATTCGCGTACAAAGGACGGTAGCCCTGGCTTGCGACGCAGGAGACATATTGCCTGTGAGCCGCGCCGCTTGCATTGGTTTCCCGTTCGATCGTGTCGCGGTGCCCGGTCATCTGCGCACGCAGGTCGTACTGCTTGTTTGCCTCATCATACATGGCATTGGCATCGGACATACAGAGGCTGTGGGTGACGCCAGGCGGATTGACGGGGGAGGCGACCGGTATAAGCACCGGCGCATTGGCACGGTCAACACAGCCGGCAAGGGCGCCCATCATGACAACGAGACCGACCACACCCATAATTCTCGTCTTCATCCGACCTCCGGCCTCTCGCCTGACACAATCCATCGCTTCCGCAGATAGACGCCGAAGGTTGCGCGAAACTAGGCATGAGGATGGGGAGCCGTGGTATCGTGGCGTCCACCAAACCTTGGGCCGGCCTTAGAATGAATGTTCGACCGCGGTACATCTGCACCGGAGCTTCGAAATGACAGCCATTCAGGAAGAAGAACCTTCGACCGTAGTCTCCTCACATCCTGAGGAAATCAAGTCGGTTTTCGATCTGCGCGTGGGGAAGAACATGACCTTGCACGGCAGTTTCAGAATAACGCCGGCGGGCGTGATCAGCACCGGCATCACGCTCGCCGTCATGGCTCTTGCACTGGGTTATCTTGCATCGTCAATGCGGCATCACAGGAATTAGGCGCGCGCATTGGAGAGCAGGTCGCGGGCGAATATGATCCGCTCGCGCCAGACGCCGTGCCAGTCCCTCCCCGATCAGATTCGCTAGAATGCCGTCGAGTGGTCGGATGCACCTGGCGCTTCCAGATCAGGCTTCAAACACCTTTCAGAATCCATCTGTACCCCGATCACTCAACGCTTTTTTCGGGCAGGCTCTCAGCAAAGGGCAGCAATCAAAAGACCTGGTAGCCGGGAGTGAGCGTATTTTGGGGGTCACGACTCGCCTTTCCCATATTAATACGCTATGCGTATCATATGATAAAAGACGTTAATCAGGAAGCCCTCTCTCTGCTCCGCGCTGTTCTCGCGCTTGGACGGCGCTTGCGTTCCGAGCGCCCGGAAGGCGCGGTGACACTCGCTGCCATCAGCCTTCTCGGAACGCTCGGTCGCTTTGGACCGATGTCCGCCGTGCAACTCGCCACCGAGGAGCGGCTTCAGCCCCAATCTCTTACGCGGATCGTTGCCGGTCTACAAAGTGAAGGGCTGATCGAACGCCGCAGAGACCCGGCCGACCGGCGGGCATTGATTATCGCGCTGACCGATAAGGGTAAGACTGTGCTCGCGAATGATTTGCACGCCCGTCAGGCGTGGTTGCGCGACACGATGCTGGCGGCGCTCTCAGAGGACGAGCGAGGGACCTTGATTGGAGCCGCCGATATCATGCTCAAGCTGGCCCTTGATGGTCACGGCAGACCGGATGCTGGCGGGTCATGACGCGCTGGATCGACAACGCCATCTTCTGGCACATTTATCCCCTCGGCTTTGCAGGCGCCGAGCAGCAAATACAGGCGGACATTCACCACCGCCTTGACCGCATTGTAGATTGGCTCGACTATGCCATAGCGCTTGGCGCATCGGGTCTCCTGCTAGGGCCGGTCTTTGCCTCATCGACGCATGGCTACGACACGATCGACTATTTTCGGATCGATCCTCGCCTTGGGGACGATGGCGATTTCGACCTGCTCGTCACCGAGGCGCGAAGACGGGGGTTGCGTATCGTCCTAGATGGTGTCTTCAACCATGTCGGACGCGATTTCCCGCTGTTCCAGCAAGCTATCGAAAACGGCACGGCGTCTGCCGAAGCTGGCTGGTTCCGTTGGCTCGGCCGCGAGGACAGCGCAGGCGAACCCGACTATGCGACTTTCGAGGGGCACCACGCGCTGGTGGCACTCAATCACAACTCCCCGGAGGTCGCCGCCTATGTCGTGCGCGTGATGAACCACTGGCTGGATCGCGGTGCCTCGGGGTGGCGGCTCGATGCAGCTTACGCTGTGCCACGGTCATTCTGGGCCAAAGTGCTGCCGGATGTTCGGCGGCACCATCCCGACACCTACATCTTCGGCGAGGTCATTCACGGCGACTACACCGGCTTCGTGGCGGACACCGGCGTCGACGCGGTGACGCAGTATGAATTGTGGAAAGCGATCTGGAGCGCGATCAACGACCGAAATCTGTTCGAACTGCACTGGGCGCTGGAGCGGCACAACGGTTTCCTCGAGCGTTTCGTGCCGCTCACCTTTGTCGGCAACCATGACGTGACGCGGTTGGCGAGCCGGCTGGCAGACGAACGGCACGTCGCCCACGCGCTGGCGATCCTGATGACTGTTGGTGGCACGCCGGTCATTTACGCGGGCGATGAGCAGTCTTTTCGAGGGATAAAGGAAAACCGCCCGGGTGGCGATGATGCGATCAGGCCCTTCTTCCCCGCGACGCCTGAAGGATTGGCGCCATTCGGCTGGCCGACCTACAGGCTGCACCAGCAACTCATCGGACTTCGCCGCCGCCATCCCTGGCTTCTGAAGGCGCGAAGCCGGAAATTTCATCTCACGAACCGACAGATGGTGTTGGCTATGGAAGTTGACGGCAAATGCCTTCTACTGGCGCTCAATCTCGATGACGGGGAGGCAATGCTTCCCGCGCCGGGCGCTCGCGACGTGCTGGCCGGCGCCGCTGAAGTGATGAAGGCGCGTTCAGGCGGAACTGCTTCGGTTCGGTTAGAAGGGCACGGCTGGGCGGTGCTTACTGCTGAGCACATCTGAATGTACTCATTTTGAGTGAGTGTGCCTGCCAGCTTGGCTATTCTCGGACGAAGGTGGCGAGGCTGATGCCAAAGGCACGCCAGGTTCCTACCTGCTTGCGGGAAGCGGTTTCGCCCTCCTTGCCGGTGATGGTGCTGCCGCCACCGTCAGCCACATTGTCTCCAGTTTGCCGTCCCGCAATATGCCGGTGTAGCTCACCGCGGCAGGGCGGTACCCTCGCCGGTGATGTCGAGGGCAGACTCATACTGATTCCGCCATCTGCCAAGCCAAGGCATTCCGCTCCTCCACGACCGTCACCTGTCTTCGTCTTTCAGGCCTGCATCTAACGAACCGTTCCGAGCGGTCAAGTGACCGCCAAACGTGGTCAGGGCACCGAACTCAGGTTAACGCTCTTTTGGGATTGCGATTTGGCCGATCGAACCCGTGATCGGCCACACCAAGACCAAACACCGGATGGGCCGCAACTGCCTTGCCGGCGAGGAAGGCGATGCCGTCAACACCATCCTGGCCGCCGCCGGCTACAACTTCTCGCTCCTGCTCAACTGGTTCAGTAAGCTTTGCGCCTGCTCATCGCAGCGCTTCAATGCCAGCCGAAATCACTCGCCGTCTGACGCGCTTCATTGTTCGTGGGCGACTAATTTATTGAAAGAATGGCGCACCCGAAGAGATTCGAACTCCTGACCCCCAGATTCGTAGTCTGGTGCTCTATCCAGCTGAGCTACGGGTGCGCTTGCAGAGGCGGCCGAGCCGCTTGCGTGGGCGGTTCTCTAAAGGGTCTTTTCGGGCAATGCAATAGCAATTCGAAAAAAATCGCGACTTTGATTCCGCAAAGCTCACTTGCGGAAATTGCATCACTTTTCGGCGTGGGACCGGCTGCGGTAATCTTCCAGCGAAACCGGGCGATCCGGAATTTCGATGCGGAACTGCGTGCCGACCGAGGGCTTTTCCACAAGCGCGATGGTGCCGCCGTGGGCCAGCACCAGTTCCCGGGCGATGGTGAGGCCAAGACCTGTGCCGCCGGAACGGGCCGAGCCGCGGAAGGCCGCAAAGAGGTTCTGCCGCGCCTTCAGCGGCATGCCGGGGCCTGTATCGTCCACCGTAATGCTGACGACGCTGCCGACGCGCTGGGCGGCGACCGTGATGCGCCTGACGATCCCAGCCCTCTCCTCGCCCGGCGAGGTGAGCGCCTGCAGGGCGTTTCGGCAGAGATTGTGGATGATGCGGAACAATTGCTCGCTGTCGGCATCCACTTCCAGATCCGGCCCCATCTGCTCGATGAACTCGACGCCGCTCTGCGGATCGATCGCCAGGATATCCTTCACCTCCTGCACCAGCTCATAAAGGCGGATGCGGCGACGGCGCGGCGCCGATTCGGTTGCCTTGCCATAGGAGAGGACTTCGGTCGTGTAGCCGACGGCCCGATCGATGGTGCGCAGCAGCTTCGGCGCGAAACTTTTCACCATGGGATCGTCGACATCGACAAGGCGGTCCGACATGAGCTGCGCGGATGCCAGGATGTTGCGCATGTCGTGATTGATCTTCGAGACCGCGAGGCCGAGGGCTGCGAGATTTTTCTGCTGCTTCAGCGTCTTCTGCAGTTCGAGCTGCATCGAGGTCAGGTTGCGGCCGGCAACGGCCAGCTCGTCGCGACCGCCGTCGCCGACATAGACATGCTGCGGATTTTCGGGATCGGAGGCAAATTGCTGCATGCTGCCCGTCAGCCGGCGGATCGGGCGAATGAGAATGCGGTTGATGGCAAAGAAGATCAGTGTCGCGGTAAAGAGCGAAATCAGGATCGAGAGCAGCAGCACGTTGCGGGCATAGCCGAACATGGCCTTGCGCAGCGGCCTGTCTTTCATGACGACCTCAACGCCGGTATCGGTCTCGCCGACCGCGCCATAGACACGGATCATCCGGTTGCCGCCGAAGATCATCGTGTCCAGCGCGTCGCGCATCGCGATCAATGGCGGGATGTCCGTGAGATCATAGGATTCATCGACCGAGGTCGGCATCCCGCTCATGGCAAGCAGCCGGGAGGTGCCGTCCTTGCGCAACACGATCGCTTTGGTACCGGTCGCTTCCAGCGTTTCCTTCTGCAACGCGCGCGGCAGTTCCACCGGCTGCAGGCCATCGATGACGATTGCGGCCGCAGCAGCCGTATTCAGCCGATCCTCGAGCCAGCGAACGCGCATGCTCGCAATCGAAGGAAAGAAGATCAGGATTTCCGCCAGCATGATGAAGAAGACGGTGAGCCAGAGCAGCTTGCCCGAAAGGCCGCCGAACTTGCCGGCACGCGGATACGAGCCCTTGGCAGCCTCACCGGCCGCGATGTTTTCCGTTTGGGACGTCTCGCCCTGGTCCTGAACCGGCATCTCGTTTGTCCGTGCGGCGAAAGGCCGCCATCAGCGTGAATTCTTATATTAGACGAGAATGGTCCGCTTTCAAATCTTTGCGAGCAGCGGCAAGTCGTCACAAACGAAAGCGCCGCCCTCAGGCGGCGCTCCGGTACCGTTTGTGAACGCTGTCAGAACTCTTCCCAGCTCTGCTCTGCCGCGGCGGCATTGCCGCCGAAGGCGCGGGCAACGCGGCCGATCGCGCGGCGCGCCGGAGAGGCGACCGGCTGGTGAAGCTGTTGGCGGGCAACGACAACCGCCGCCTGTGCGTCGTTCGAGACCTTGAAACGGGAGATGAGGCGCACGAGGCCATCGGCTTCGGCTGACAGTTTGTGGGTCGCAGCCGAGGTTTCTTCGACCATCGCGGCGTTCTGCTGGGTAACCTGGTCCATCTGGTTGACGGCAGTGTTGACTTCCTTGAGGCCGGTCGACTGTTCCTTGGCCGCCGTTGCGATCGAATGGATATGGTCGTTGATGGCGATGACCCGTGTCTCGATCTCGGACAGCGCCTCGCCCGTCGCCTGAACCAGCTTGACGCCGACCTGCACTTCGTCGCCCGACTTGGTGATGAGTGCCTTGATATCCTTGGCGGCGGTCGCCGAGCGCTGGGCAAGCTCACGCACTTCCTGTGCGACGACCGCAAAGCCCTTGCCGGCCTCACCGGCACGTGCCGCCTCGACGCCGGCATTCAGTGCCAGCAGGTTGGTCTGGAAGGCGATCTCGTCGATGACATTGATGATCTGGCTGATCTCGCGGGAGGCCTGCTCGATGCGGCCCATGGCGTCGACTGCATTGCGGACCACGACGCCGGAGCGGCCGGCATTGTCTTTTGCCTCAGAGACCATGACGGTGGCCTCCTGGGCGCGTTCGGTGGAGTTCTGCACGACGGCCGTGATCTCATCGAGAGCAGCGGAGGTTTCCTCAAGTGCTGCAGCCTGCTGTTCAGTGCGCTTGGACAGATCGTCACTGGCGTTGCGCAACTCGTTGGTATTGCCGTTGATTGCTTCAGTCGTCTCGCGCACCTCGCGCATCGTCGTCTGCAGCGTCACGAACGTGTTGTTGACGTTTTTCTGCAGCTCGGCAAAGGCACCCTGGAATTGACCGCGCATGGTCTGCGTCAGGTCGCCTTCAGCAAGGCTTGCAATGACCCGGCGGGTTTCGTTGACGCCGGTATCGA
>Ga0102590_1003537_pt1 | contig 15290 bp, 11 predicted proteins | sample AraplaMF_Col_mMF_FD_76859 | JGI IMG/M metagenome (GOLD analysis project Ga0102590, IMG submission 76859) | Arabidopsis root microbial communities from the University of North Carolina, USA - plate scrape MF_Col_mMF | ecosystem: Host-associated > Plants > Roots > Endosphere | place: USA...
CTCGACCTCGCGCGCGTGGCCGGCATCGAGCTCGTTGTCGAGCAGCGCGTGAAGCAGAATATTTGCTTCGTCGCAGGTCATCTTGCTTGCTCCTCTTCCGCCGTCCAGGCCGCGCGCAGCATGGCGCGGGCGCGGGCGAGGCGAGACATCACGGTGCCGACGGGCACGCCGGCGGCCTCGGCGATTTCACGATATGACAGGTTGTTGATCGCCCGCAGCACGAATGTTTCCTTGAACGGTTCGGCGAGCGCGTCGATCATCTTGCGGATCGCACCGGCATCGCGGCTGCGCAGCACCTCGGTTTCAGGGCTCGCTTCGCTCTCCTGCCATATCGGCGTCTGCTCGGCGGCGCCGGGCGTGTCCTCGATCGCGCTGTGCCTGTGCGCGCGCCGCGCATATTCGGCGTTGCAGACGTTGCGCAGGATCGCGAACAGCCACGGCTTCATCGCAGGCCCGCGGTAGCTGTCGAAATGCTTCAGCGCACGCAGATAGCACTCCTGCACCGCATCCTCGGCGTCGGAGGCGTCGCGCAGCAGATAGCGCGCGAGCGTGTAGACGTCGTCGAGATAGGGCAGCGCCGCCTCGCGGAAGCGCTGTGCCTTCTGCAGATCGTCGATGGCGGGCATCGCTCCTCGCTTTGCCTCTTGTTCTGCGCGTCGCGTCGTCTCGTCCAGGCTCGTCTGGTCGGCATGTGTGACCGAGGGCACACGAGCCCGGCCGGCGTGGGACCACCGGCCGGGCAAGACGTTGATGCCTTGGTTGGATGCGTTACTCAACCTTGATCATCCCCGTCATGTGCGGGTGCAACGAACAAAAATATTTGTAGTCGCCCGCATTGGTGAAGGTGAAGGAGAACTTGTCGTCGGTGTCCAGGGTCTTTGACCTGAACTTGCCGGCCGACACCACGGTGTGCGGAATGTCGTCCCGGTTGGTCCAGGTCACGGTGGTGCCGACCTTGACCGTGAGCTCGGCCGGCTGGAATACGAAATTGTCGATGTGGACTTCCATGTCGTCGGCACGGGCGGCTGTTGCGGGCAACAGGATGGCCGCGGCCACAGCGACACCGAAGTCGCGGCGAGTGAGTGTCTTCATTGTCAATTTCCGTTCAGCCTTGCAGCGGCGTGTCGATGATCGCGAGCCGCTGCTCGTTCTGCTTGAAGTTGACGCTGGCAACGCCGAGCATGGCGCGGAGCCTGGCGTCCTCGACCTTCATCGGTCCGGGCGAGGGCGCGGTCCCCGGTGCGGGCTGCGGGAACGCGGTCGAGCGCGCGGTGTGGAAGGTGACGTTGCCCTCGACCTTCTGCATCACCTGGTGGATGTGGCCGTTCAGCACGGTGACCGAGCCAAAGCCCTTGACGTATTCGAGCGCGCGGCCGCCGTCCTCGGTGCCCCAGCCCCATTCGGGGTAGACGGTCCAGAGCGGGATGTGGGCGAACAGCACGATCGGTGTCGATTTCGACTTGCCGCGCAGGTCGTCTTCGAGCCAGGCGAGCTGCTCTGCGCCGAGATTGCCGAGGCCGCCGGCCTTGAGATCGACGACGTTGACGAGGCCGATGAAGTGCACGCCGCCGGCGTCGAAGGAATACCAGCCCGCGCCCTTGGTGCCGCGACCGTAGCGCTCGCGATAGAACTTCACGTCCTCGTCGAGGAAGTCATGTTCGCCGGGCACGTAGTGGACGTCGAGCTTGCTCTGCGAGATGATGCGCTCGGCATTGTCGAACTCGGCGGCCTTCGACAGGTGGGTGATGTCGCCGGTGTGAATCATGAAGGACGGCTTCGTCGGCATCGCGTTGATTTTGGCGACGGCTTCCTCCAGCGTGCCGAGCGCATTGGGATTTGCCGGTTTGTCGAAGCCGACATGGCTGTCGCTGATCTGGAGGAAGGTCATGCCGGACGCCGCCGTAGTCGCGGCTTGCGCGGAATCGATGATGCCGAGCGAGCGCGGTACGCCGCCGGTGATGGTCCAGAGCACCCCGGTGCCGGCCCAGGTCATGCATTCCAGCACCTTGCGGCGGCTGACGCCGTCCTCGCCGTGATCGTGTCCGCTCATCGCAACGTCTCCGCTTCGCCCGGAATTGGGCTTCGGGGAGGTGATTGGAGGAGGGAGGGACTTATTCCCGGTTGCGATGACGTTTTCGTGAGATCGATCTCGTGTCCCGGACGCGGTGCAGCGCCTCTTGGCGGTGCGCCCACGACGCTCGAGCGCTCTGGCCCCCGGCTCTGCGCAGCAGCGCTTCACGCTGCAGCGCGTCCGGGGCACGAGACTTACTTCGCGAATTCTCTCACGGCTTCCACCACGCGCGCTGGTACTTCCTGTGCCACGCAGTGCCCGGCGCCTTCGAAGACCATCGTGCTGACGTACGGAATCAGCGACACGGCCCGTCGCGCCATCTCCTGGTAGATCGGCCCCGATTTCGCGGCGGTGGTGACGCGCACCGGGCAATCGATCTCGGCGAGCCCGCCGAACGGATTGCCGCGGGCATCACCGGCATAGACCTGCTCCATCGCCTCGTAGATCGGACGCAGGATCGCCGCCTCGATCTCGGGCGTGCAGCAAAGCCGAACGCGACCATTGTCGAGCGGCACGAAGCCGTGGCGTACATAGGCGCGCAGCGACGTCTCGGTCCAATCCGCAAATGCTGGAGCGGTGCGGTAGCGCGCGAACACGGCGTCGGCATTGTCGAACTCGGCGCGCCGGCGCAGCGTGCCCTCGACGCGCGCGAGGGATTCGTCGTTCAGTCCTCCGGAACGTGCCGCGCGCGGGTCCATGACCGTCGGCTCCATCACGAACAGGCGCGTGAAACGTCCCGGCAGAAGTTGTGCCGCAAGCAGAAGATCGGTTGCGCCGGCGCTGTGGCCGATGCCGTAGACGTCGCGCAGCTCAAGCGTATCGATCACCCGGCAGACATCCTCGGCATAGTCGAGGAAATGATAGGCGCCGGGCTTGTGGCTGGCGCCGTGGCCGCGGCGGTCCAGTGCATAGACGGTGTAGGTCGAGGCGAGATCGCGCGCAACCTCGTCCCAGACATCGGCGACGAAGCCGGTGCCGTGCACGAGGAGCGCGGGTGGTTTGCCACTCTCGCCCCATTGCAGCATGGCGATCTCTGCGTCGGCGGGGCCGATTGAAAAGCGGTGTGGTTTGATCATGGTGACGGAACGCTATTGCGCATCCTCCAGAATCATCGTCGCGCCTTTCTCGGCGATCATTGCGGTCGGTGTGTTGGTGTTGCCCGAGGTGATCGTCGGCATGATGGACGCGTCGACGATACGAAGGCCGCCGAGGCCGTAGGAGCGCAGGCGCTCGTCGACCACCGCCATCGGATCGTTCGCCGTGCCCATCTTCGCGGTGCCGACGGGATGGAAGATCGTGGTGCCGATATCGCCGGCAGCCTTGGCGAGCGCGGCGTCGTCGTCGCCGACGGTAGGGCCGGGCAGATATTCGCTCGGGCGATATTTTGCCAGCGCCTGCTGCTTCATCAGGCGGCGGGTGGTACGGATGGCGTCGGCGCCGACCTGGCGGTCGTCATCGGTCGACAGATAGTTCGGCGCGATGATCGGCTTTTCATCAGGGCTCGCCGAACGCAGCCGCACGGTGCCGCGCGAGGTCGGCTGGAGATTGCAGGCGCTTACCGTGATCGCGGGGAAGCGGTGCAGCGGATCGCCGAACTTGTCGAGTGACAGCGGCTGCACGTGGAACTGGATATTGGCGCGCGCGCGCGTCGCGTCGGAGCGCGTGAAGATGCCGAGCTGCGACGGCGCCATCGTCAGCGGCCCGCGGCGGCGGAACGCATAGTCGAGTCCCATCATGCCGCGGCGGAACAGATTGTAATAGGTCTCGTTCAGCGTGCGCACGCCCTCGACCTTGTAGATCGCGCGCTGCTGGAGATGGTCCTGCAGATTGCGTCCGACGCCGGGCTTGTCCATGACGATGTCGACGCCGAGCGGGGACAGCCAGTCGGCGGGCCCGATGCCGGAGCGGTGCAGCACCTGCACCGAGCCGATCGAGCCTGCCGAGAGCACCACCTCGCGTTTGGCGCGCGCCTCAATGATCTCGCCGTTCTGGATGAAGCGCACGCCGACCGCGCGGCCCTGCTCGATGATGAGGCGGTCGACCAGCACGTGCTTCTCGAGCCGCAGGTTCGCCCGGTTCAGCGCCGGCTTGAGGAAGCCGCGCGCTGACGACCAGCGCCGGCCGCGCTTCTGGTTGACGTGGAAATAGCTCGTGCCTGCGTTGTCGCCGGTGTTGAAATCCGGAATGCGCTTGATGCCCATCTCTTCCGCGGCATCGCCGACGGCATCGAGGACATCCCACGACAGCCGCGGCGCCTCGATGCGCCAGCCGCCGCCGCTGCCGTGATGCTCGCTTGCGCCGAGGAAGTGATCTTCCAGTCGCTTGAACAGCGGCAGCACGTCGTCATAGCCCCATCCGGTCAAGCCGAGCTGGCGCCAGTGGTCGTAATCGGCGGCCTGTCCGCGCATCGAGATCATGGCGTTGATCGCCGAGCAGCCTCCGATGACCTTGCCGCGGGGATAGGCGAGTGCGCGGCCGTTCAGGCCCGGCTCGGCCTCGGTTTTGAACATCCAGTCCGAGCGTGGATTGCCGATCGCGAAGAGATAGCCGACCGGGATGTGAAACCAGATCCAGTTGTCATCGCCGCCGGCTTCGAGGATGAGAACGCGGTTTCCTGGTACGGCCGATAGCCGGTTGGCGAGGATACAGCCGGCCGTGCCGGCTCCGACGACGATATAGTCAAACTCACCTTCAAGCCGCCTTGGCATTCTGTTTCCACCCGGATGGTCACTTAACGTTCCATCCTAATAGGCAGACGCGGCGGGTCGGGACAAGTCCGGCCATGCCGGGCGGGCAGGGCCAGGCCTCAGCTGGGCCGGTTGGGTGGACTCGCCCTTGCATGGTAGACAGTCCTGTATTTTCAACAAAGCTTGAGATCCTCCATGCCCATCGTGAACCGCGTCGCCGACCTTCAACCCGATATTCAGGCCTGGCGCCGGGACATCCACGAGCATCCAGAGTTGCTGTATGACGTCCACCGCACCGCAGCATTCGTGGCAGATCGGCTGCGCGAGTTCGGCTGCGATCAGGTCGTGACCGGTCTTGGCCAGACCGGTGTGGTCGGAGTGATCAAGGGCAGCAAGCCGGCCGGCGAGGGGCTCAAGGTGATCGGCATGCGTGCCGACATGGACGCACTGCCGGTCGACGAGCAGACCAACCTGCCTTACGCCTCCAAGACGCCCGGCAAGATGCACGCCTGCGGCCACGACGGCCATACCGCGATGCTGCTCGGCGCAGCCCGCTACCTCGCCGAGACCCGCAACTTCGCCGGCGACGCGGTGGTGATCTTCCAGCCGGCCGAGGAGGGCGGCGCCGGTGGCGCAGCCATGGTCAAGGACGGCCTGATGGAGCGTTTCGGCATCGAGCAGGTCTACGGCATGCACAACGGTCCCGGCATTCCGGTCGGCTCGTTTGCGATCCGGCCGGGCGCCATCATGGCGGCAACCGACGAGGTCGACATCAACATCGAAGGTCTCGGCGGCCATGCCGCGCGTCCGCACAAATGCGTCGATTCTGTGCTGGTCGGCGCGCAAGTGATCACCGCCTTGCAGTCGATCGTCGCGCGCAGCGTCGATCCGCTGGAATCGGCCGTGATCTCGATCTGCGAATTCCATGCCGGTAACGCCCGCAACGTCATTCCGCAGACCGCGACGTTGAGGGGCACCATCCGCACGCTGTCGCCGGAGGTGCGCAAGTTGGTCGAGAAGCGCGTCCGCGAAGTGGTGGCCGGCGTGGCACAGATCACCGGCGCCAGGATCGATCTGCACTACAAGAACAACTATCCCGTCGTGATCAATCACGCCGCGGAGACCGAGGTCGCCAAGCGCATCGCGAAGCAAGTCGCGGGCGATGGCAATGTGCACGAGATGCCGCCACTGATGGGCGCCGAAGATTTCGCCTATATGCTGGAAGCCCGGCCCGGCGCCTTCATCTTCTGCGGCAACGGCGACAGCGCCGGCCTGCATCACCCCGCCTACAATTTCAACGACGAGGCGATCGTGTTCGGCACGTCCTACTGGGTCAAGTTGGTCGAGGAACAGCTCGCGGCGTCGTAAGGCTTGTTGTTCACCCCGCGAGTCCGTCTCTTGCCGTGATCGCGGATGCAGCCCCTCACCCTAACCCTCTCCCCATAAGAACGGGGAGAGGGAAGGAAGATCAAAAGATCCGCGAGAAGATCACGTAGAGCGTCGCCGACAGCGCAATCGCGCAAGGCAGCGTCAGCACCCAGGCCATCAGCAGGTTGCGGATGGTCGCCATTTGCAGGCCCGAACCGTTCGCGGCCATGGTGCCGGCGACGCCGGACGACAGCACGTGGGTGGTCGAGACCGGCAGGCCGAACACGTCGGCCGCGCCGATCGTGGCGGCAGCGACGAGCTCGGCGGAGGCGCCTTGCGCATAGGTGAGATGGGTCTTGCCGATCTTCTCACCGACCGTGACCACGATACGCTTCCAGCCAATCATGGTGCCGAGGCCAAGCGCGATGGCGACCGCGATCTTCACCCAGTTCGGGATGAACTTCGTGGCGGCGTCGAGCGAGCCCTTGTAGGTGTTGAGCACCGCGACATCGTCTTTGCTGAGGTCGTTTTCCTTGTCCTTCATCAGGAAGCGGATGGCTTCCGAGGTCAGGTACATGTCGTTGCGGGTGTTGCCGACGGCTTCGGCCGGCACCTTGTTGAGCGAGCCATATTTGGCAACCTGGTCGCCGACGTCCTTCACCAGCACGGCGAGCGAGGGATAGGTGCCCTCGTTGAGCTTATGCAGCGCGATGTACTGCGTCACCGCCGGACGGGGATCGCCGATGATGCTGTGGCCGGCACCCTTCGCCGCGATCACCTTGGCGGCGGCTTCCGAGGTCTTCTGGAACTGGGCGACCTGGGAGTCCGGCAGCGCGCGGTTGAGGGCGTAGGCGGTCGGCACGGTGCCGATCAGGATCAGCATGATCAGGCCCATGCCCTTCTGGCCGTCATTGGAGCCGTGGGCAAAGCTGACCCCGGTGCAGGTCGCGATCAGCAGGCCACGGATCCACAGCGGCGGCGCCTTGTTGCCTTCGGGTGCCGCATACAGCGCCGGGTTGCGCACCACGAACTTGAGCAGCAACAGCAGCGCGGCTGCGCAGACGAAGCCGAACAGCGGCGACAGCAGAAGCGCGTAGCCGATCTCGGTGGCCTTGCTCCAGTCGACGCCCGAGGTGCCGTCACGGCCGCGCATCACGGCGTTGGCAATGCCGACGCCGATGATCGAGCCGATCAGCGTGTGCGAGGAGGAGGCGGGCAGGCCGAAATACCAGGTGCCGAGATTCCACAGGATCGCGGCGATCAGCAGCGCGAACACCATCGCGAAGCCGGCGCTGGAGCCGACCTGGAGGATCAGCTCGACCGGCAGCAGCGAGACGATGCCGAAGGCGACAGCTCCGGAGGACAGCAGCACGCCGAGGAAGTTGAAGAAGCCCGACCACATCACCGCGACTTCGGCCGGCAGCGAATGGGTGTAGATCACGGTCGCCACCGCATTGGCGGTGTCGTGGAAGCCGTTGACGAACTCGAAGCCGAGCGCGATCAGCAGCGCGACGAACAGCAGAATGTAAGGCAGGTAGGTCGTGACCTTCGTTCCGGTCGCGTTGACGTCGACATAGATGCTGTAGGCGACGAACAGCAGGCCCGCGGCGAGGATGCCGAAGAACAGGATCATCGTCAGCGGGTTGAAACCCTTGTCGAGATTGGGCCGGGAAGCCGGCTGGACAGGCGTCGGATCGCCTACCGCACGGTCGAATGCAATATCTGTCATTTGGACGCCCTTTGGCTCTCTTGAAGGGCTATTGTCCGCGATGGATTTGAAGGCTGAATGACAGCTGCGTCGTATCGCCGCTTTCTCACCGGTATTTATGCGGCGCGTGCGGCCTTCTTCTGCAAGCCGGCCGCGATCTTCAGGTCTTCGACAAAGCGCTGATATTCCAGCGCCTTCGCTTCCGGATCGGGCAGCCGCAGCAGATAGGACGGATGCACCGTCACCAGTGCCTTGCGGCCGTCGGGAAGATCGATCAGCCGGCCGCGGGTCTTGCCGATCGGGGTGATCTTGCCGAAGACGCTTTGCGCGGCCGTGGCGCCCATCGCGACGACGAGATCGGGTTGAACGACCGCCAGCTCCCGCTCATACCATTGCCGGCACGCCTTGATCTCCGGCGTTGCCGGTTTCTGGTGCAGGCGGATCTTCCCACGCGGTACGAATTTGAAGTGCTTCACCGCGTTGGTGACATAAACCTTCTTGCGGTCGATTCCGGCCTCCGCCAGCGCGCGGTCGAGCATCTGGCCGGCCGGGCCGACGAAGGGATGGCCGGCGAGGTCTTCCTTGTCGCCGGGCTGTTCGCCGACCAGCATGATGGTGGCGTCTTTCGGGCCCTCGCCGAACACGGTCTGCGTCGCGTCCTTGTAGAGCGGGCAGGCGCGGCAATGGGCGGCCTCCTCGCGGAGCGCATCGAGATCGTCGGCAGCAAGCTTGCGTGTCATCGGAACCTCCGGTCGCTTTTGTGGCTTGTGCGGGTCGGTTGCGGCATGGGCGAGCATGGCGCCGGTCATGCGCTCGGCGTCCTCGATCAAGGGTTTAATGATTGAGGCTTCGGGCAGGTTCCTCCAATACTTTTTCGGCATCTCCGCCTGCATCGCCTTCACCTTCAACCGCGCCGGATTGAAGATGCTGGCGTAGTAACGCCGCCAGGTTTCCTCCAGCCGGTCTTCGCCAGGTGCTTCGCTCTTGCTGACGCCCGGCGTGAACGAGAGCGCGTGGCCGTCCCAATGCGCGCAGAGGTCCGGCGTCAGGATCGACCAGGGCATGTCGGCAAAGCGCCTGGCGAAGAACGGCGCGGCGAGCTCGACGATGTGGTGCTCCGGCTCGAACCAGGCGACGTAATGCGCCTGCCGTTCCCTGCCGATCTCGCGGAAGCGCACGAAGGCATGCATCTTGTGCTCGTCCCGATGGACCGCTCTCGCCATCGCGATGACCTGCGCGACATCAGGGTCGGTCGCGACCTCGATGAGATCGTGATTGTCCCTCAATCGCCAGAGCAGGCGATAAAGGATGGCGAAACGCTGGGGATCGCGGTGCAGAATTGCTGATTGTGCGAGGTCGACGAATTTGCCTGATACGTTGAAGGTGCCGTCGTTCACCTCGAGGATCGGAGACGGTGCGGGCGGTGCGAACAATTCGGCTTCGCCGCCCTGCACGGTCCAGGTGATGTCGGTGGGTTGTATATGATGCAGCACGAGGCTGCGTGCGGCTTTGCGCCAGCCGTCGAAATCGGTTTCGGTGTCGAGGGTGATGTACAGCATCAGAAGCCAAATCCCAGTTGCGTTGCTTTCGGCTTAAACCGCTCGATGAGCCCGGCCGCATCGAGCCGATGTGGGGCAGGCCGGTGATCGCTGAGGACGATGAACGGCAGCGCCTTTTTCTGGGGAACATGCAGCCGCGCCAGATCGGCAACGCGGATCGTGGTGGTGCGCCGCGTTGCAATGATGCGTTCGACCGTCTTGGTGCCGAAGCCGGGCACGCGCAGCAGCTCCTCGCGGCTGGCGCGGTTGATGTCGAGCGGGAAGCGGTCGCGGTTGCGCAGCGCCCAGGCGAGCTTGGGGTCGATGTCGAGCGGCAGCATGGCGCTGTCGTCGACGATCTCCGTAACGTCGAACCCGTAGAACCGCATCAGCCAGTCGGCCTGGTAGAGCCGATGCTCGCGCAGCAGCGGTGGCTGCACCAGAGGCAAGGCGCGGCTGGCGTCGGGGATCGGGCTGAAGGCGGAGTAGTAGACGCGCCTCAGCTTGTATGAGCCGTAGAGATTGGAGCTTGTGTGCAGGATGGTGTGGTCGGAGGCGCTATCTGCGCCGACGATCATCTGCGTGCTTTGGCCGGCGGGCGCGAAACGTTGCGGCCTGGCCTTCGTCCTTGCGCTGCGGCTGTCTTCGGCCTCGTCCAGCTTCAGCCGCAGCCGGCCCATGGTGCGGCGGATCGCGCGTACGTCCTTCTCCGGCGCGAATTGCTGCAGGCTCGTCTCCTCGGGCATCTCGATGTTGATGGAGAGACGATCGGCATATCTGCCGGCTTCCGCGATCAGCGCGTCGTCGGCTTCCGGAATGGTCTTGAGGTGGATGTAGCCGCGGAAGTGATGCTCTTCGCGCAGTTTGCGCGCGACGCCAACCACCTGCTCCATGGTGTAATCGGGGCTGCGGATGATGCCGGAGGAGAGGAACAGCCCTTCGATGTAGTTGCGCCGATAGAAGTCGAGCGTCAGCTTGACCACCTCGTCGATGGTGAAGCGGGCGCGCTGCACGTTGGAGGAGGCGCGGTTGACGCAATAAAGGCAATCGTAATTGCAGGCGTTGGTCAGCAGCACCTTGAGCAGGGAGATGCAGCGTCCATCCGGCGCGTAGGAGTGGCAGATGCCCATGCCCGGCGCGGTCGAGCCCATGCCCTTGCCGTCGCTGGAATCCCGCTTCTCGGAGCCGCTGGAGGCGCAGGACGCGTCGTATTTGGCGGCGTCCGCCAGGATCTCCAGCTTGCGTTGTACGTCCATCGTGGAATCCCTTTGATTCAGCTCATGAATCAGACCGAACGCCAATTCGATTGACTCCCGGGCCGCCGTTAGCTTTATATTAGAACATATCATGAACAAATGAGCCAGCCGCAGGTTCTTATTTTTGAGAGCCTTGGCAATCACCCCTGAAGGAGCGGCGACGATGAGCGGCGCACGCATCAGCGCGCTTGCGGCCTTGCGCGGCCAGATCGAGCGCATCGAAGCGGCGGAGGTCGTGCATCAGCGTGATCGCGTCGCGCTTGGCCATCGCGAGATCGACAGCGCGCTGAAGGGCGGGCTCGCGCGCGCGGTGATCCACGAGGTGTTTTGCGAGGGGCGGCAGGGGGCGGCCGCGACGGGTTTCGTCATGGGTCTCGCGGGGCGCGTGTCGGCGCGCCGGCCGCTGCTGTGGGTGCGGCAGGATTTTTCGGAACTGGAAACCGGCGCGCTGTCGATGAGCGGGCTGGCCGAGCTCGGCCTCGATCCGCGCCGCGTGGTGATGGTGCGCGCCGCGGATGTCGAGAGCGCGCTGCGCAGTTCGGCCGATGCGCTCGCCTGCGATGCCCTCGGCGCGGTCGTGCTCGAACTCTGGGGTGAGACGCGGCAGTTCGACCTGGTGGCGAGTCGCAAGCTGACGCTGGCCGCGCAATCGTCCGGTGTCACCGGCTTGATGCTGCGGATGGCGGCGCAGCCGCTGCCCTCGACCGCCGAGACGCGGTGGATGCTGCGCGCGGCGCATTCGCCGCCGGGGGCGATGTGGAGTGCATGGGGCGCGCCGCGCTTCGATGCCGAGCTGTTGCGCAATCGTCATGGCCCGTGCGGCCGGTGGATCATGGAATGGAAATGTGATGAGTGCCAGTTCAGTGAACCGTCGGCGCATCCTCAGCCTGTGGCTGCCGCGCCTGCCCATCGACCGGATCCAGCGGTTCTTCGGCAACGTCGGACTGCATGAGACCAATGAGCCCAGCATCGTCGTCACCAAGGACAACAATGCGCTGGTGATTCATGCGCTCGACGAGGCCGCCGAGCGCCTCGGCCTGCATATTGGCCAGCCGTTGGCCAATGCGCGGGCGATGTGTCCGGACTTGAAAGTGTTCGACGCCGATGTCGTGGCCGACGCGAAGACGCTCAGCGACATCGCCGACTGGTGCGACCGCTTCACGCCGCTGGTGGCGCTCGATCCACCGCACGGGCTGTTCCTTGACATCACCGGCTGCGCGCATCTGTTCGGCGGCGAAGCGACCCTGTTGCAGACGCTGGTCCGTGCGCTCGGCCGGCAGGGTTTTGCCGTCAGTGCAGCGATTGCCGGCACCTCGGTCTGCGCGCGTACACTGACGCGGCAGACCTCAGGCACCATTGTTGCAGATGGCGGGGAAGCCGCGGCGATCGACCGGTTTCCGGTGTCCGCGCTCGGTGCAGGCGAAGCCATCACCACCGGTTTGCGCCGAGCGGGCCTGAAAACCATCGGCGATGTCGCTGCGCGCGCGCCAAGCGAGATCACGGCACGGTTCGGCGCGCGGTTCTCCACGCTGCTCGCGCATGCGCTGGGACAGGGCGATGCGCCGATCAATCCGCGAAAGCCGCTGCCCGATTACATCGTGGAGAAGCGCTTCGCCGAGCCGATCGCGACCGACACCATGATCGCGATGACGCTGTCGCGCCTGGCCGACACGTTGATCGCGTCCATGGAGAAACAGGGCAAGGGCGCGCGCCGGCTGGAAGCCGCCTTCTTCCGCACCGACGGCGTGGTGCGCGCGATCATGGTCGAGACCGGGCGGCCGGTGACGAAAGGCGCGGTCATCGACCGTCTGTTCCGCGAGCGTCTCGATGCGCTCGCCGACCCGCTCGATCCCGGCTTCGGCTTCGACATGGTGCGGCTGTCGGCGAGCCGCACCGAGATCGTGGTGCAGGAGCAGCGCGATCTCGATGCCCATGTCCATGACAATGACGAGCTCGCCGCGCTGATCGACCGCATCGCCGCGCGCATCGGCGGAAAGCGCGTTGTCGTGCACCTGCCGCAGGATACGCATATCCCCGAATGTGCGGTGCTGGCATCGCCGGCGCAGCACCATCTCGCCGTCGCCATGCAGGCCGAATGGCCGGCGCGCACCGAGAACGAGCCGCCGCTGCGTCCCTTGCGGCTGTTCGACAGACCGGAGCCGATCAATGTGCCGTTCGCGACCGTGCCCGACGGCCCGCCGCATCAGTTCACCTGGCGCCGCGCGCTGCATGCGGTGGTGCGGGTGGAAGGACCCGAACGCATCGCCATGGAATGGTGGCGGCAGGACGGCAGGCAGCTGACGCGGGATTATTTCCGCATCGAGGATGCCGAAGGCCTGCGCTTCTGGATCTTCCGCGACGGTCTCTATGAGGGGGAAGTGTTCGACGGCGATGGCAAGCCCGGTTCTCCCGGCTGGTATGTGCACGGTCTCTTCGCATGAACACGCCCGCTTATGCCGAGATCGGCATTACCACCAACTTCTCCTTCCTGCGCGGCGGCTCGGATCCGCGTGACTATGTGCATCAGGCGAGCAAGCTCGAGATCCCCGCAATCGGCATTGCCGATCACAACACGCTCGCCGGCGTGGTGCGGGCCTGGAAGGAGCTCGATCATGAGAAGGTGCTGAACAAGCCGAAGCTGCTGATCGGCGCGCGCATCGTCTTCACCGACGGCACGCCCGACATCTTTGTTTATCCGCGCGACCGCGCGGCCTATGGAAGGCTGTGCCAGCTCCTTACCCGGGGCAAGCGCGGCGACGACATCACGCGGATCGAGAAGGGCGAGTGCCATCTCACCTTCGCCGATCTCCTGGAGTTTTCCGAAGGCCAGTTCCTGGTCCTGACGCTGCCGCATCGCTTCGATGCGGCGCAGGCGCTGGATGTTCTTGCAAAGCTGAAAGCAAGCCGCGCCGATGGCGTGTGGCTGGCAGCGAGCCTGATCTATCGTGGCGACGACCGCCGCCGTCTGTCACGGCTCGATGATCTCGCGGCGGCAGCCAAGGTGCCGCTGCTCGCGACCAACGAGGTGCTCTATCACGATGCCGGCCGCCGTCCGCTCCAGGATGTGCTGACCTGCATCCGGGAAAAGACCACGATCGAGGCGATCGGGCGGAAGCTGGAAGCCAATGCCGAGCGCTTCCTGAAGACACCGCGCGAAATGTCCCGGCTGTTCCGCGACTTCCCTGAAGCCATCGCGGAGACGATGCGCTTTGCTGACAAGATCGTCTTCGCGCTCGACCAGCTCAAATACCAGTATCCGGACGAGCCGGTGCCGCCGGGCAAGACCGCGCAGGGGCATCTGGAGGACCTGACCTGGGCGGGTGTCGACACCTATTTTGGTGGTATCGACAACATCGACGACAAGCTGCGCGCGACCCTGAAGAAAGAGCTCGCGCTGATCGCCGAACTCAAATACGCGCACTATTTCCTCACCGTGCACGACATTGTCCGCTACGCGCGCAGCCAGAACATCCTGTGCCAGGGGCGTGGCTCGGCGGCGAATTCGGCCGTCTGCTACGTGCTGGGCGTCACCTCGGTCGACCCGACCAAGGTCGATCTCCTGTTCGAGCGTTTCATCTCCAAGGAGCGGCTGGAGCCGCCTGACATCGACGTCGATTTCGAGCATTCGCGGCGCGAGGAGGTGATGCAATATGTCTATCGCCGCTACGGCCGCCACCGCGCCGCGATCATCGCCACCGTGATCCATTACCGTCCGCGCAGCGCCATCCGCGACGTCGGCAAGGCGCTGGGCCTGACCGAGGACGTCACCGCCGCGCTCGCCGACACCGTGTGGGGAAGCTGGGGCCGTGGTCTCAACGACATGCAGGTCAGGCAGGCCGGGCTCGATCCGCAAAATCCGATGATCAACCTCGCGGTAGAGCTTGCGACCGAGCTGATCGAATTCCCTCGCCATCTTTCCCAGCACGTCGGCGGCTATGTGCTGACGCAGGACCGGCTCGACACCTATGTGCCGATCGGCAATGCCGCGATGGACGACCGTACCTTCATCGAATGGGACAAGGACGACGTCGACGCGCTCAACATGATGAAGGTCGACGTGCTCGCGCTCGGCATGCTGACCTGTATCAGGAAATGTTTTGACTTGATCGCGGGCCACAAGGGGCAGCGTTACGAGCTTGCGGATATCAAAGGGGAGGATGACGACGAAGTCTATCAGATGCTGCAGCGGGGAGAGTCGCTCGGCGTGTTCCAGGTCGAGAGCCGCGCCCAGATGAACATGCTGCCGCGCTTGAAGCCGCGGACCTTCTACGATCTCGTCATCGAAGTCGCGATCGTGCGGCCCGGACCGATCCAGGGCGACATGGTGCACCCTTACTTGCGTCGGCGGAAAATGAAGCCGGAGGACATCGCGTATCCTTACCCCAAGGGCGGCAACAAGAACGAACTGCGGGAGGTCCTGCACAAGACGCTCGGCGTGCCCCTGTTTCAGGAGCAGGCCATGCGGATTGCGATCGTGGCCGCGGAGTTTACCTCGGAAGAGGCCAACGGATTGCGGCGCGCGATGGCAACATTCCGCAACGTCGGGACCATTGGCAATTTCGAAGAGAAAATGATCGGCAACATGATCAGGCGAGGGTATGATCCCCAGTTCGCCAGAAATTGCTTCGACCAGATCAAGGGGTTTGGCTCCTACGGTTTCCC
>Ga0102590_1003538_pt1 | contig 15275 bp, 16 predicted proteins | sample AraplaMF_Col_mMF_FD_76859 | JGI IMG/M metagenome (GOLD analysis project Ga0102590, IMG submission 76859) | Arabidopsis root microbial communities from the University of North Carolina, USA - plate scrape MF_Col_mMF | ecosystem: Host-associated > Plants > Roots > Endosphere | place: USA...
CCCTTGTGGGTGGCGATCTGTACAAGCCACCCGAACCCGCGCGTAATCGTTCCTGGATTGAAGATCAGGTTGAAGCCAACAAAGCCGATCGCCCCGGTGATCATGGCGGCAGCGAAAGCCCGCCTGTTTCTCAGCAGGCACACGGCGAACAGCGCCTGCGGAAGATAGAGATATTTAGTCGAGAACCCGAGCGCGAAGGTCAATCCGGACACGACACCGAGGCCGGTCGTCGGCGGATTGGTATCGAGCGCAGCCTTGATCACGATCGCCATCCCGAATAGCGCGATGGCGGCCATCAGGCTTTCCGGCGCAAGCACCGTCTGGAAATGAAACGTATCGGGGTGCACGAACGCGCCGGCCTGAAACAGCATCGCGGCGATCGCGCCCTGCGTTGTTCTCTCGACCATGAGCCCGCCCGCAAGCAACGCGCCGGCAAGCACCAGCGCCTCGCTGGTGCGCGCCACCCACGTGATTGCGTCGTAGTGTCGGAGCCCGAACGCAACGATATCGTCGGCCCGGGCGATCAGGCTCCAGCTCCTGACGATCAATTCGACGAGCAGCGTCGTCGTCGTTCCCGGGTGATCGAACTTCAGCGAGCCGTATCCGGCCGCCGCCGCCAGCCCGTTCATGGTGTAGGCCGATTCCGGATCGACCTGGACACCCCACACTGCCTGCCAGTCGGAATAGAGCAGCGTCGCCGCCAGATACAGCGACGGCACGATGAGGACGAGTAGCGTTCTCACCCACCGTTTGGTGCGCACGTCGGCGAAATAGGAAGCGTGTGAGATCATTGTCGTACCGTGGCTTCCGCTTCTCTAGATCGCCTTGATCTTGAGGAAGGCAAAAGCCACCATCTTCAGCAGCATCCAGCCATGGCGAAACCTGGAGATCTGGGTCTCACCGTACGTGCGCGCAGCGTAACGGATCGGGAGATCCACGGATTTCAGATTGAGCTTCGATGCGCCGAAGATCAGGTCGAAATCGCCGAACGGATCGAAATCCCCGAAATAGGCCTTGCCGGTCTTCAGGCGCTGATAGTCGCTGCGGCGCAGGACCTTGGTGCCGCATAGCGTATCGGTGTAGCGCTGATTGAGCAGCCAGGAGAACAGATAGGAAAAGGTCTTGTTGGCGAGCAGGTTGAGGAAACGCATCGCGCCATCGTCCATGGGATAGACCAGACGCGATCCATTGACGAACTCGCCCTTGCCCGACAGCAGCGCTTCGGCGAATTTCGGAAGCTGCTCCGGCGGCATCGTCAGGTCGGCGTCGAGAATCATCAGCACGTCACCACGGGCTGCGTCGAAAGCGGTGAAGACGGCATCGGCTTTGCCCTTGCCGGGCTGGCGCATCACCTTGATGTCCTTGGACGGGTACGCCTGCTTGACCCGCTCCATCTCCTCGAAGGTCCCGTCCCGGCTATGGCCCTCGATGAAGATGATCTCGATATCGCTGCAAAAGTCGGGAATGCGCTGAACCGCAGGCTCGATGTTGCCGCGCTCGTTGCGCGCCGGGATGACGACTGTGGCCGAAGCGAATTCTTCGCTCGCTTTGCGGTTGGAGCGCGCCACCAGATAGTGCCGAAGCGCCAGCTGGCGGATTCCCGGCAGCACGCTGACGAAACGATTGAGGAAGCGCCCGAACCCGAACATCTGCACCGGCGAGAGCACACGCTGCTCCGACTTCACCGGATCGAAATCCGCAAGTCGGGCGAGACCGCGCAAGTCGGACGGCGACAGCACGTTCTGATCCGGCTGAGACATCCGCAAACCGACAAGCTCGGCGAATTTCAACAAGGGATACCAGAGATGCGAGAAATAACCGATCACCAGCCGCGTATCCCGCGTGCAGAGCGGATGCAGCAGGGCGATGAACCTCTGACAATCCTCCAACGAACCGATCGTATCGAGGACGAGGATATAGTCGAACGGACCCTGCAGCGCATCGAGCGTTAGGGGATCCTCGGCATCGCCTTCGACGAAAGTGAGATCGGGGTGGCGCTGGCGCGCGATCGCGATCTGCTTGCCACAAAAATCGACCCCGACGCCCTGCGACGGCGCGAGGCTTGCGAGCGTATCACCAATGCCGCATCCGATGTCGAGGACGCGACTTCCCGGTGGGATCAGAAACCGGAGATAGCGTTCATCCTCGTCATGGAAAAAACTGTTCTTCTCGCGCCATGACGCGCGATCCGCGGCGATCCGGTCAGCGTGATCGAGAATGCCTGCTTTCCGCGGAGACAGGCAGCCGGACATGACGGTCATGTCCATGGCAACACGCAGGCCTCGCCGAGCCTGCTCGAACTGAAATCAATCAAAAAATCGAACGCGGCGGCGCAAGACGCCGCAGCCAAGACAACAGACATCAACATGGTCCCCCAGACCCCGCGGTACTCAAGCGCAACTGGGCAGCGAGATCAACAGGGGACCGTCGAAGGGCTACCGGATACGCCGGGTGCGATCCGGCCAGGCCGCAACTGCTGAAGCGGGCGCAATGACCTGGCTCTACGCGCCTGGTAACTGGGACGTTTTGTCGCCGCCCCCCGGGGACCCCTATCGTTCGCTCCATTAACCGGAAATTTACCCCCGCTCCTGAGCGCCGATATCATTTGCTTAGAATTTGACCGCTACCGTGAAACTACGGAAACAATCAGAACCACGAATTGGCGCTTAATGTCGGTCGCAGAGTTCCTCAGGCAGCGTGCAGTGGACGTAAGCGTGAGCGGCAGCTATTCGCTGCATCGCTGGTACGATTGCGAGGGCAAGCTGCGAAATTTCGCGTGCCGCACCAAGCGCGTTTCGCCGTTCCGCATGATCGTGGACGTACCGGTCGTCGGCAAAATCGGCGAGCGCGTGACCTCCTATTTCCAGGATTTCGGCGAATTCCAATGCACCATCAGTGCGACGCTAAAGTCGGGCTTCCTGATGGAGCTCGAAATGACGCGCGCGCGTCGCGCCTGGATGTCGGAAAAGCTGACCTGGCTCGAAAAAAAGCAGAAGGACGACAGCGTCCGGGAGCTGCGACGCGACTCGCGCTTCGTCCCACAAGCCTCGCACAGCGTCCTGACACTCGCCGACGGCAGCAGCTTTTCCTGCTTCATCATTGACGTCTCCACGGCCGGCGTCGCGATCTCCTGCGAATACGATCCGCCGATCGGAACGGCGCTGGCGGTCGGGGCCTGCGTCGGGCGCGTCATCCGCAAATTCGACAATGGCTTTGCGGTCAAATTCGCCGAAAAGCAGCAGCGCGAAGACCTTGTCCGCCTGATCGTGCGCCAGCCCTTGCTGCAGTCCGCCTAAGCCCCTCCCAACGCTGCCCTACCGCCGCCCCATTGCGGGATCAGCCTTGAAGCACGTCCGCGCCACCGGCGGGCGCCATCGCTGACTTGCGATCGGGGGACCGAATGGCAGTCAACAAAATCACTTGGGACAGGGTCGGCCGGGTCACCGAGCCCGGGCGCTACATGTACACGTTCGGCTGGCTCACCATCACAGCCGGCGATCTCGAAATCTGGAAGCAATACCCGCAGGCGGCGTTCACATTGGTCGCGCAACATGATGCCCCCGATGAATTGATCGGCGAGGAATTCCGTCTCGGCGCCTTCGATGTTGCGCCCGACGCACCGTCGCCCCTCACCGCCCACTAAATCGAAGAAGCCTGCGTATTTCGTTGATCCGACTTGGCAATCGCCTTCTGCAGGCACGGCGGCGGTCGCTATCATGGATAGCGAAGAGGCTCTGCCATACGATTGATTGTGCTTGCATTCTGCCCCAACGGCCGGGATTGATGAACGCGAGCTGTCGCGCTTGTTAAGCGAGGGGACAGCGAGTGCATGACACATGGTCGCATCGGTGGACGTAGATAACCGGACCAAGGGAACCTATTTTCGGCGCCGATGTACCTGATTGAAGCATTGCCCACCGTCATCGGAACGGCCGCCATCGCCCCGGCACTATTGATGCTGTGGCTCGTCATTGCCGCCGAAGAACGCCCTGGTCCACCGGCCCAAGTCTGGACTGCCTTCCTGCTTGGCGCGGCCACCATCTCGCTGCTGGGCCTTGCCCGGGCCCCCTTCGCCAAGATGGTGGCAGCGCCCGACAATCCCTGGACGGCGCTCGCCATGCATTCCGTCTTCGGCGTCGCGCTGCCCGAGGAGGCCGTGAAGGTCATCGCGATCGTGCTGGTCTCCTCGACCAAGCGGCGGACATTCGCCAACCCGATGGACACCGTGGTCTATGGCGCTGCCGTCGGCCTGGGCTTTGCGGCTTACGAAAACCTCGCTTATCTGGTGCAGCACGCCGAGATGTGGCGGTCGCTGGCGGCACTGCGCAGCGTGCTCACCGTCCCGTTCCACGGCGCGCTCGGCATCATCGCCGGAGCCTATCTGACGATTGCGCGCGCCGGCACGGCGCTGGGTGCGAACCGCCATCACCGCGACTGGGCCCGCCTCTCCAGCCGGCTGCTGATCTTCGCGGGCCCACTGGCGCTGCATTCGGCCTTCGACTTCCCGCTGCTCGCCCTGCAAAAGATGCCGGATCTCGATCCGACGCTGCGGATGTGGCTGGGCGGCGCTAGCCTGCTGATCGGCTTCAGCTCGATCGCCTTTGCCATCCGCCTGGTGCGCCGCGTCGCGCGTCACCACGCGCCGCGGACCGATATCGCGCGGGAAAGGCTCAGCCAATTGCGGCGAATGTGGGCGTTGCTGCTCGCCGGCGGCGGCATCGGCTTCCTTGGTCTCGCCTTCGTGCTGACCTCGATCCACCACTGGCTCATCAACCCCGAGCGCAATTTGACGCTGGCATTGATCCCGATAGGCTTCGTCTCGATCCTGCTCGGCCTTGCGCTCCTGGTCGTCACGACCGCGATCTACATTCTCGGCCGCAATCGCATCCGCACCACTGGGGAAGGATTTTCGTCAGCGCACGGCAGCGGTTGATCCACGGCATGGCAACCGCAGTGTGCGCACGCTAGATTGAACGCACACATTTCGATCCGGAGTCTGGTCATGACCTTGCCTGAAGATTTTTCACGGCTGCAATCTGCGATGAGCCAGGCGGTGAAGGCGCATTGGAAAGCCTTCCTGTTCGAGGGCATTTTGCTCGCCATCCTCGGGTTTGCCGCGCTGGTCCTGCCGCCGCTCGCAAGCCTTGCGACCACGATCTTCCTGGGCTGGATGTTTCTGGTCAGCGGCATCGGCGGACTGATCGCAACCTATTGGGCGCGCCACGCACCGGGCTTCTGGTGGTCGCTGGTCTCGGCGGCCCTTGCAACGCTGACCGGCATGCTCCTCCTGGCTCGCCCGATGCAGGCCGTGCTGACGCTGACCATCGTGCTCGGCGCCTATTTCCTCGCCGAGGGCGTCACCACCATCATGTATGCGCTCGAGCACCGTCGCGAGCTCAGCGGCCGCTGGTCGTGGCTCCTGATCTCGGGCCTCGTCGACATCGCGATTGCGTTCATGGTGGTCATGGGACTGCCGAGCTCGGCGGAATGGGCCATCGGCGTGCTCGTCGGTATCAATCTGCTGTTCGGCGGCGCCACCATGATCGGCATGGCCCTGGCCGCGCGCAAAAGCAACAGTTGAGGTGCTCCGGAGCACCTCACGCCGATTGGGGGGTGACAAGGCGCCAATGGCGCGCTATATCGCCTGCCATGATCACCGTCGCCATCAGCTATTTTTGGTACTTTAGCTACGACAGCTCGCTGGCGGCAGGAGGATCGCGCTCAATCTGAAATATTGAAGCAAACGTCCGAACAGCCGCCAGACCTGGCGGCTTTTTTATTGGCCGGCAGGTCCTCAAAATGACAGGAGCCCGCCGTGCTGAGCACGACTGATGATCTTCGTATCCGCGAACTGAAAGAGCTGAGCACGCCTGAGGATGTGATGCGGGAAGTCCCGCGCACCCTCACGGCCACCCGCGTGGTGATGGCAGCCCGTAACGCCATTCACGCCATTCTCAATGGCCAGGACGACCGGCTTCTGGTCGTGGTCGGCCCCTGCTCGGTCCATGATCCCAGGGCTGCGCTCGACTACGCCGAGCGTCTTGCCAAATTGCGTGAGGACCTCGCCGATCAGCTCGAGATCGTGATGCGGGTCTATTTCGAGAAGCCTCGCACCACGGTCGGCTGGAAGGGCCTCATCAACGATCCCGATCTCGACGGCAGCTTCGACATCAACAAAGGCCTGCGGCTCGCGCGCAACGTGCTGTCAGCCATCAACAATCTCGGCCTGCCCGCCGGCACCGAATTCCTGGACATGACGACGCCGCAATACATTGCGGATCTCGTCTCCTGGGCCGCGATCGGCGCGCGCACGACCGAAAGCCAGATTCACCGCGAGCTGGCTTCGGGGCTGTCCTGCCCGGTCGGCTTCAAGAACGGCACCGATGGCAATGTTCGTATCGCCGCGGATGCGGTGAAGTCGGCCTCGCATCCGCATCATTTCATGGCTGTCACAAAACTCGGCCGCTCAGCGATCGCCTCGACCGCGGGCAATGGGGACTGTCACATCATCCTGCGCGGCGGAGCTAAGCCGAACTTCGACGCGGCGAGCGTCGCGGCGGCCTGCAACGAGCTCGCAAAATCCGGCGTCGCGCCGCTGGTGATGGTGGATGCAAGCCATGCCAATTCGAGCAAGAAGCCGGAGAACCAGCCGCTGGTCAGTGCTGACATCGCGGGCCAGATCTCCGGCGGCGAGAACCGCATCATGGGTGTGATGATCGAGAGCAACCTCGTCGCCGGCCGCCAGGATGTCGTGGCGGGCAAGCCGCTCGTGTACGGCCAGAGCATCACCGATGGATGCATCGATTGGGCGACCACTGCAGGCGTGCTCGAGCAGCTCGCCGATTCCGTCGAGATCCGTCGCAACGCCGCGCGCGCCGGACGACACGAGCGCTCTGCATAGAACGGGGTCAAAGGGGGGCGGGGCGATGCTGTTCGCGCCCTGCCCGTCGCTCCGAATTCGCGCTCTGATCTAGCAGCCGCGGCAGATGCTCTTGATCTTCTTGTCGAGCAGAGCGTCTTCCTTGTTCACGGGATTGTTCGGATCGCTCAGAGTCTTTTCGTTCGGCACATCGCCCGCGCGCGGCTGGCGATGACCGACAGGCGCCTGCGGCACCGTTCCCGACGTGGCCCCGCCCGAGGGCGATCCCTTGGTGGCGGGTTGGGCAATCGCCATACCGCCGAGCAAGACCACGAGCGATGCTGCCACCATGATCTTCTTCATGTTCGATCCTCCATTCCTCAAGCCCGACGTGTCCTCCGCGACCATTCAGGTCTCGGGCGGATAGAGATGAACGTCGCCGCAATAATCGATGATACGATAGCGCGTTTCGGTCACCGCATCACCGCCATCGGCTGCGGTATTTTGTGCCGCCAACACATAATTCGGCCCCACCGGGGATTTGCCGGCGCCGCCGGGGATATCGATCACGTATTCCGGCTGACAGAGCCCTGACACCCGTCCGCGCAGCGCCCGCATCAAGTCCTGTCCATGCGCCAGGGTCGTTCGCAGATGCGCGGTACCCGGCGCGAGATCGCCATGATGCAGGTAGTACGGCTTGATGCGGCACTCGACGAAAGCCCGCATCAAATCCGACAAAGCCGTGGCGCTGTCATTGACGCCGCGCAACAGCACCGACTGGCTCACCATGGGAATGCCGGCATCGACCAGTTGCGCGCAGGCGGCGCGGGCCGGCCCCGTCAGCTCGCGCGCATGGTTGGCATGCAGCGCGACCCAGGTGGTGGCGCCCTCGACTTTCAGCGCAGCCACCATCTCGCCAGAGATGCGCGAGGGTTCAGCAACAGGCACGCGGGTGTGAAGACGGATGATCTTGACGTGTTCGATCGCAGCGAGATCAGCCATGATCTCGCTCATCCGACGTGGCGACAGCATCAGGGGATCCCCTCCGGTCAGGATCACCTCCCAGATCTCGCTATGCGCGCGGATGTAGTCGATCGCCGCGCGATAGGCGCCGTCCGAGAGTGCGTTCTCCTTGCCGGGGCCCACCATCTCGCGGCGGAAACAGAAACGGCAGTAGACCGCGCAGACGTGAACGAGCTTGAACAGCACACGGTCGGGATAACGATGCACGATCCCTGGAACCGGCGAATGCGGATGATCTCCGATCGGATCGGCGTCCTCGCCCGGTTGCATCTCGAGCTCCGCGGCCGTCGGAACGAACTGACGGGCAATGGGGTCGTCGGGATTCGAGGTGTCGATCAGTTCGACCAGCGCAGGCGTGATCGCAACCGCATAACGCGCAGCAACTCGCTCGAGCGCGGGCAGTGAAGTCGCGGGCGCGAGGTCCGTGGCTACGAGTTCGGCCGGCTCACGCAATGTTCGTGCAAGATTGGTTTTCGTCATCTCTCACCCGCAGGCGGCGTCCACACCACCTGATCGATCCGTGTTGCGCCGCTTGCCAGCATCACCAGCCGGTCGAACCCGAGCGCGACGCCACTCGCCTCCGGCATGGCGGCGACCGCGGCCAAAAAGTCCTCGTCCAGCGGATAGGTCTCGCCGTAGCGGCGCTGCTTCTCCGTCATGGCCTCCATGAAGCGCTTGCGCTGCTCCTCGGCGTCGGTGAGTTCGCCAAAGCCGTTGGCGAGCTCGACGCCGCAGGCGTAGACCTCGAACCGCTCGGCGACCCTGGGATCGCCAGCCTTCACCCGCGCCAGCGCCGCCTCGGGAGATGGGTATTCGAACAGAATGGTCAAACGCCCCTGCCCCAGATGCGGCTCGACATGCTCGACCAGGACCTTGCTGAAAATGTCCGACCAGGTGTCGTCCTCGGCGATACGGACCTTACCGCCGGCCGCCTGGGCGAGCGCGTCACGGTTACCCTCGTTGCCCGAGATTGTCGACAGCAGGTCGATCCCGGCGAACCGGCCGAAGGCGCCCGCAACAGTCAGCAGTTCCGGTTCGGCGAAGGGGTCGGCGGTCCGGCCTCGGAACGAGAAAGTCCCGATCCCGGTAGCCTGCGCGGCCGTGGCGATGACGACCACGGTGTCGGCCATGATGGCGTCATAGGGGGTGTCGGCCCGGTACCACTCGAGCATGGTGAATTCGGGCAGATGCAGGTCGCCGCGCTCACGGTCACGGAAGACCCGGGCGAATTCGAAGATCCGCTCTTCCCCGGCTGCCAGCAGCTTCTTGCAGGCGAATTCGGGCGAGGTCCGCAAATACCGGCTGGCACGGCTGCCATCCGGCCGCATGATCTCGGTCCGGGGCGCGTGCAGATGGGTCTCGTTGCCGGGAGAGACCTGGAGCACGGAAGTTTCGACCTCGACGAAACCCTGCTCGGCGAAAAAGCCCCTGATAGCCCCGGTAATGGCGCCCCTGGCCTGAAGGAAGGGCCGCCGGTCGAGGTGCCTTCCGGGTGACCAGAACGGCGAGATCGGCTTGTCCCCAGCCATTAACCGACCGCCCCGCCAGCCAGCAAAGTGCTGGCATCCAACGGCAAAATCAGTATGTTGCGGCCCGAAACGGGCGCCGAGGTCTGATTTGAGGCCCCAAGTCCCCCATCGATTTGACCACGTCCTGGCCGGTGCCGGGCCAAGCAAGCAGGAAATATAGCTTTGAGAGTCATCGCCAGTTCTATTCGCAAGGGCAACGTGATCGAGCAAGACGGCAAGCTCTATGTCGTCGTGAGCGCCGAGAACATCCATCCCGGCAAGGGTACTCCGGTCAGCCAGATCGAAATGCGCCGAATCTCGGATGGGGTAAAGATCTCCGAGCGCTACAAGACCACCGATCAGGTCGAAAAGGCCACGATCGAAGAGCGCAACTACACCTTTCTGTATGAAGATGGCGACGGCTTCCACTTTATGAACCCCGAGACCTACGATCAGGTCCAGGTGTCCAAGGACGTCGTCGGCGACGCTGCCGCGTATCTTCAGCCAGATATGACCGTCAAGCTGTCGTTGCACGACGTCAACGTCGTCTCGCTCGCGTTGCCGCAGCGCGTGACATTGGAAGTGGTCGAGACTGAGCCCGTGACCAAGGGCCAGACCGCTTCTTCCTCCTACAAGCCGGCTGTGCTCTCGAATGGCGTCCGCACCACCGTGCCGCCGCACATCTCGGTCGGCACCCGCATCGTGGTGATGACCGAAGACGGCTCCTACTCCGAGCGCGCCAAGGACTAAGCGAAGGAATCAAAGCAGGTGCCGCCGGGGGGCGAGACAGTGGTTGGGAACAGGTTCCGCTTCGTCTCGCTGCTCCTGGCGTCGCTGTCGCTGTTGGTCATCACTCCGCTGGCTGCGGACGAAATCCGCAGCCCGTCGCTCACGGCTCTGCGCGTCGATTGGCGAGCAGCGCTCGACCAGCTCCGCACCGAGATCAATAGCCGCCCCCAGGTCGCAGCGGATTTCACCTTCGTGCCGCGTCGTTCGGTGGCGCGCTTCGATCCCCGCGCAGTGCCGGCACTCGTGCAGCTCAACGCGGTTTCCTCGCGATTTTTCACCGGCATTACCCGCAGCTCGGTTCCCGTGCTGTTGCCGTTCGATGCCGCCGCCTATCTCGAGGCGCAACGCAGTAGCGCTGCGGGCACGACGCTCGCCCTGTCGCGCTACCAGGCCGATTTCAATCCCGTCGACCTGTTCGACGCCGGCCCTGCCGGCTACAGCGCCACGTTTTCACTCGAGCCTGGCGCCGGCGACGGCATGCCGACACGCATCTTCGCAAAACCAGTCGAGGTTCAGATCACGGGATCGGCACTGGTCTACGACATCGCCGATCCCAGCGGCGGCAAGGGTGAGCCGGTCAAGCCGCTTGCGACCATCTATCCGGATCTGCGCAGGTTCATCCGTGAGGGTTATCTGCGCTATGCCTTCATGCGGTTCGGCGCCGCTTATGTGGTGTCGATCCAATGCCTGGACAGCGTCGCAAAGCCGCGGCGACTTGCCTGCAAGGAGGCCTACCCTGTTGCCGAGCGTTTCCTGAAGGCGCTGCACGTCACTGGCGGCCAGCGCATGCGGCCGCTCATGGACGTTGCCTCCGAATTGATCGATCGTCCCGCCGACCGGTCGACGGATTTCAGCTACCGGCCGAGCGGCGACATCATCCCCAATACCGGCTATCGCAAACAGGGCGGCCACCCCGACGTGATGGCCTACGCGCAGGTCCGCTTTCCGCTCGAGAAGGCGCCGGCCTTCGTACATTCGCAATCCTACGCCAAGCGCGACAAGGTCGACGGGCCGACCGCCTATCCCTGGCGTGACAATTTCTGCGAGTCGCGCAGCTTCGAGGTGTGGCAGTGCGCCGGCGGCTATGGCCACCAGGGCGAGGACATCCGCGCCGCGGAGTGCCCCGGTGATAGTCACGAACCCTGCGATCCCAAGCAGCGCGGAGTCGTTGCGGTACGCGACGCTGTCGTGATCCGCACGCCCAGCGATCAGGCAGTGACGCTCGAGGTCAACAGCCGGACCGAGCACATCCGCTTTCGCTATATGCACATGAACCCGCATGCGTTGAACGCCGACGGCGTGCTCAATGGCCGCAACGTCACCGAAGGCGAAAAGATCGGCGTGGTCTCGAACTACCTCGATCACCCCGCCGGCACTTCGATGCATCTGCATTTCGACGTCCAGGTGTTCACCCGAGACGGCTGGATCTGGGTCAGTCCCTACACCACGCTGGTCTCGGCTTACGAGCGTCTGATCCGCGCCCGCGGTCGCGAGATCGGCCCGGAGGTCGCAAGCACCCCGCAGCCGGTCGCCCATGCGCTGCCCGAGGATGTGGTCAAGCCCGATCTGCGCGAGGGATCGAGCGGCGAAGAGAATTGAGGCGGACAATGCGATGGTAAGCCCGGATGAGCTACGCAACATCCGGGACACCGATGTCGACTATTCCAGATAGGTCGTCAGCTGCGCGCCCTCATCGGCCACGAACACGGCAATCAATTCGGCAGGCTCCGTGGTGCTGGCATTGGCCGAGATCAGATGCGTGGCGCCAGGCGGCTCGAAAAAAGACTGGCCGACACCAAACGTCTCGACGGGGCCGCCGCCGAGCTGGGAGCGGATCTCGCCTTTTGTGATGTAAGCAGTCACCGAGCCGGCATGCCGGTGCGGCCGCGAAAACCCGCCTGGGCCATAGAACACGCGCACGACGGTGACACGCTTTCCCGGCACATTGGGCAGCGGATAGGAAGCGATCGGCTCGACCTTGTCGAGCGGCGAGCTTTCCGCGGCCGTGGCGCACAGTGGCGCGAGTGCGCCCGTGACGGTGTCCATCGTCACGGGCAGCGCCTTGCCGATCGCGAGCGCGAAGGCCAGCCCGCCAACAACAGCAAGCGCCACAGAGCGCAACGGCATGGGGCGCAGCGGCGTAGCCAAATTCATGGCAGTCATGACAACCTCCCTTGCTCAGGACGCCGCGGCCGGTCGCTTCGCCGGCGTCCATTGGAAGGCGGCGCCAAACCGGTTCCAAACGTTGATGGAGGCGATTGCGGATGTCAGGTACATCAGCTCGGTCTCGGAGAACTCGCGCTGCACCTCCGCATACACCTCGTCGCCGAAGCCGTCAGGAAGCAGGGTCAGAGCCTCGGCCCAAGCCAGCGCCGCGCGCTCCCGCGCCGAGTAGATCGGCGCCTCGCGCCAGACAGCCACAAGATGAAGCTTGTCGATGGGGACCCCGAGCCGCTCCGAGAGGAGCACGTGATGCTGCACGCAAAACGCGCAGCCATTGATCTGCGAGGCACGCAGCTTCACAAGCTCGAGAAGCTGCTTGTCGAGACCAGCCTTGGCTGCGACCTGTCCCAGCGCCAGCACCAGATCATATGCATCCGGCGCGATCCTCTTGAAATCTTCGTACTCGCTGCGGGCGTGTGACATGGCCGTTCACCTCGTGTTATTGTACGTATACTTATATCTTATAAGAGCTCTTATATGTTACGCAAGTCTGCCAGCATCACAAGATCGCAACCGGGACGGAAAACGCCCGGCCCCGCCAAGGATAGCCCGGTGCACCTGCCCGCCCCCGGCGAAGGCAAGCGCGGCGAGCAGGGCTATCTCGGTTATCTCCTGCGCCAGGCCCACGCCGCGGTCCGCCTAAAGATGGAGCGCACGCTGGCCGATCTCGGCGTGACCTCGCCGCAATTTGCCGTGCTGACCATGCTGAATGCTTATCCTGGACTATCGGGCGCCGACGTCGCCCGTCTCACCTTCCTGACCCCGCAGACGGTCGGGGTGATCATCCGCAATCTTGCGCGAGACGGTTCAATCGTGATGACACCTCATCCCGTCCACGGTCGTATCCAGCAATGGACGCTGACATCGCGTGGCGCGACGTTGCTGAAGGCGTGTCGGGAACGCGTGATCGAATTGGAGAAGCGTCTGGCCAGCGGCCTCGATGCCAAGGCGGAGGCAAATATTCGCCGCTGGCTTGCCAACGTTGCGACGGAGTTACAGGAGGACTAAGGCGAGCCTGATCGCCTCCCTACTCGCCCTTCAAGACTTTCTTGACTTCACCGTCAGGCCAGCCTTTGCCGGCGGCGATCACGCGAACGCGGCTGTGGTCCGTATCGTTGATCAGCACATGCGAACTCACCCGGTCGCCACTCGGCTCCAGATACAGATCGGTTTCAGGTTTCCAGCTCAGCGTGGCCGCAAGATCGCCCGGAAAAATCTGCCAGCACGATCCGTCGTCGAGCTCGACGACGTGACTTTCCGCATGCGCGCGTATCTTCATTCAACCCCGAAGTCGCGTTGAACAAGGGGGGGCCCCGGCGTTCGGCCGGGGCCCAGCTCCGTCAATCATTGTCGTGATGAATCACGGTCTTGCTGCGGTTGCCGAACTCATCTTCCTTCTTGATCACAGTGGTGCGGTCGGCGGGCTGGCGCTCCTTAATGACGGTGGTCCGGTCACGATCGCGGTCACGATATTCGTGGGACTCTCCGACCGTGACGCCGGCACCGACTGGACCGGCGTGAACACCAACTTCATCGGCAAACGCCGGCGCCGCGATAGCTGTGACCATGGCGGCGGCAAACAGATATTTCCTCATCTCATTCTCCTCCAGTCTCGTGCGGAGGGAATGCAGCAGTGCGACAGTTTGTTCCGGAGAAACAGCTGTTCCTCACGTTCCAGGAACCGGCTCCCAAGCGCGCTGTTTCCCGCTAAACTGGCTCCATGAGACACGTTGATTCCTCGACCCCCCGCACCCGCCGCGCCCTGCTCCAATCCGCCCTCGGTGCAGCCGCGCTGCTGACTTTTCCGACGCGCGTCCTCGCCTCGCCTCCCGGCTTCGACGAATGGCGTGAGGGTTTTCGCGCACGGGCGATGGCCAAGGGCATTTCGGCCGCGACCTGGCAACGCGCGATGGCGCGCGTCGAGCCCGATATGAGCGTGTTCAAGCAGATGCGCAATCAGCCCGAATTCCACGAGCAGGTCTGGCAATACATCAACCGCCGCGTTTCGGACTGGCGCATTGTCAACGGCAAGATCGCGCTGAAGAACAACGAGGCGCTGTTCGCGCGGATCGAGCGCGATTTCGGCGTCGAGCGCGGCACGCTGCTCGCGCTATGGGGCGTGGAGTCGGCTTACGGCGATCCGCTGGTGCAGCAGAACCACATGACGCCCGTGTTTCCTTCGCTGGCCGCGCTCGCCTGGAACGAACCGCGCCGCAAGGCCTATTGGGAGGCCGAGCTGATCAATGCGCTGCGCATCGTCGACAAGGGCTGGAGCACGCCCGAGGAGATGCGCGGCTCATGGGCCGGCGCGATGGGACATTCGCAATGGATGCCGGAGGTCTGGCTCAATGTCGGCATCGACTACGACGGCGACGGCAAGGTCTCGCCGTTCGGCAAGCCCGACGACGCACTGGGATCGACCGCAAAATATCTCGTCAATCGCGGCAAATGGCACCGCGGCGAGCATTGGGGCTATGAGGTGCGCGCGCCGGGCGAGATGAGCGGCAGCCGCACCTATGCGGCATGGCAGGCGGCCGGCATCACCCGCGCCGACGGCCAGGCCTTTCCGCAGCCGAACGCATCGGCGCAGATGTGGACGCCGGTCGCGGGCGGACCGACCTTCCTGCTGGGGCCGAATTTCTACGCAGTGAAGAGCTACAATCCCTCGATGAACTATGCGCTGGCGATCTGCCATCTGGGCGATCGCTGCCTCGGCGCGCCGCCTTTCATCCAGCCGTTCCCCGGCTCCGAGCGCGTGCTGACGCTGGCCGAAGTCCAGGAGATGCAGACGCGGCTGACCAAGGCCGGTTTTGACACCGGCGGCACCGACGGCCGGGTCGGTAACGACACCATGAAGGCGATCAAGGATTTTC
>Ga0102590_1003540_pt1 | contig 15251 bp, 11 predicted proteins | sample AraplaMF_Col_mMF_FD_76859 | JGI IMG/M metagenome (GOLD analysis project Ga0102590, IMG submission 76859) | Arabidopsis root microbial communities from the University of North Carolina, USA - plate scrape MF_Col_mMF | ecosystem: Host-associated > Plants > Roots > Endosphere | place: USA...
TATACTTATATCAAGCTAAAACCCGGGGCCTATAAAGAAGTATTAGAAGCCAAGTTCCCCGCCTTTGTCAAAGAGTATGAAAGCAAGAATCTTGAAGCCGCCGGTTTCTTTAAAAAACATTTCCTCCAGCATGTAACAGATATACATCTGCGCTCAGCACTGGATGCTGAATTTTCCCGCAACAGTAGCATCACCTACGTCTATATCCTGATCCTCATCGCTATATTCATACTTGCTATCGCCTGCATTAATTTCATGAACCTTTCCACTGCCCGCAGCAGTAAACGTGCAGTAGAAGTAGGTATTCGCAAGGCGGTTGGCGCAGGTAATAATTCTTTGATAAAACAGTTTATCAGTGAATCTATACTTGCAAGTTTTGTGGCATTGCTGCTGGCGGTTGGTCTGTTGCTTGTTTTGCTTCCCTTATTCAATCATCTTAGTGGCAACCAGGTCACCTATAACGTGATCACCAAGCCCCTGTATATAAGCGCCTTCATTGTTCTGGCATTGATCGCCGGACTGCTGGCTGGTAGCTATCCTGCTTTCTATCTTTCTGCCTTCAGACCTGTTCAGGTGTTAAAAGGGAAAATGAAAAACAGCTTCTCCGCTGTATTCATCCGGAAAGGCCTTGTGATATTCCAGTTCGCCATCGCTATCGGACTGATACTCGCATCCGTTATCATCCTGCAGCAAATGAACTATATGCGGCATGAAGATCTCGGCTTTAAACAAACGCAACAAGTAGTCATCCCGCTTCGTACCGAAGAGGCTAAGAAAATGTATTACACCTTCAAGACCGAAGTAAAGAAAAGCAGCTTCGTAGCCCAGGCATCCGGTACAGATACTTACCCTGGAACGGCCGTTGTGGCCGACAAGTCGTTCTACCTTCCCGGAAAAACCATGCACGACGGCGTGAATGTTAAATCCAACTGGGTAGATTATGACTATGCAGCCACGCTACAAATTCCTTTACTGGCAGGCCGTTTCTTTTCAAATGGTTTTGTGGATGATACCTCCGGCTTCAATAAACTGGTGCTGAACGAAAAAGCCGCGAAGGATTTGGGCTTCACCCCAGAAGAAGCTGTTGGCAAAAGACTGCTATTCGACTGGCAGGGGAGGGCGTATACCTATGAAGTCATCGGCGTAACAAAGAATTTCCACTTTGAAGGACTAAAAGAGCCTATTAAAGCCTACAGCTTTGAAATGCAGCAAGGGAGCTATAATTACCTGATGGTGCAGGTAAACACCAAACACATGCAAAGCGCATTGCAATCTCTCGCTGCTTCATGGAAGAAGTTAAATGTTGACGAACCTTTCGAATACTACTTTTTAGATAAACAGTTCCAGCAGAACTATGATGTAGAGCGTCGCACTGGCTCTCTCATCACGACTTTCACCATTATCGCCATATTCATTTCCTGCCTGGGCCTTTACGGACTGGCACTCTTCACCGCAGAACAAAAGATCAAGGAAATAGGCATCCGTAAAGTGCTGGGCGCTTCTGTAAGTCATGTGGTAGGCCTTCTTTCAAAGGAATTCCTCCAGCTGGTGATGATCGCCGCCCTGGTGGCCGCACCGCTCGCATGGTGGGGTATGCGGCAATGGCTGCAGCATTTCGCCTACCATATCAACATCCAATGGTGGGTGTTTGTGGCAGTTGCCTTACTCGCCTTGCTGATCGCGCTTTTTACCATCGGCTTCCAGGCGGTAAAAGCAGCCATCGCCAACCCCATAAAGAGTTTAAGGACGGAGTGACATATCTCCGTACCTTTACGCTCTAAATTTAACACGTCATGATATGGAAACTGATCGGTGGGACACTACTCGCCTCCGTTATAATTACCATTGTACCAACACAAGCGCAGCAACGCCCGTCCCAGAAAAAGCAATTCATCACTAACCTCATGGCTAAGATGACACTGGACGAGAAGATCGGCCAGCTGAACCTGCTTACCAGCGATATGGATGTCACCGGTCCCTTTATGAAACCCGGTTATAAGAAAGACATCGAATCCGGTCTGTGCGGCGCTATCTTCAACGCCTATACCCCACAGTACACCCGTCAGTTGCAGGAAATGGCGGTTAAGACCCGGCTGAAGATCCCCCTGCTTTTTGGCTATGATGTCATCCATGGGCATAAAACCATCTTCCCCATCCCCCTGGGTGAAGCCTGTACCTGGGATATGAGCCTCCTGGAGAAAAGTGCCCGCATTGCTGCCCGGGAAGCAAGTGCCGACGGCCTCCACTGGACTTACTCCCCAATGGTAGATATTGCCCGCGATCCCCGCTGGGGCCGCGTAGCAGAAGGAGTAGGAGAGGATACCTGGTACGGCACACAGGTGGCCAAAGCCAAAGTAAAAGGCTACCAGGGTTCCGACCTCGCTGCTACCAATACGGTGCTGGCCTGTGTAAAGCACTTCGCTCTATATGGCGCCATTGAAGCCGGCCGAGACTATAACAGCGTAGACATGAGCCGCCGCCGTATGTACCAGGATTACCTGCCTCCTTATAAAGCCGCTGTAGATGCAGGCGTTGCCACGGTAATGACCTCCTTCAATGATATTGACGGTATCCCCGCCACCGGTAATAAATGGCTGCTTACAGAGCTGCTCCGCAAAGAATGGGGCTTTAAAGGTTTCGTAGTAACAGATTACACCGCTATCAATGAAATGATCAACCACGGCGTAGGTAAAGATGAATACGAAGTTGGCGGCCTCGCCCTCAACGCCGGGGTGGACATGGACATGCAGGGAGGCGTTTATGCTGGTCAGCTGAAAAGACTGCTGCAACAAAAGAAGGTTACGCAAAGCCAGATAGACAGTGCCGTATATCGGGTGCTGGCTGCTAAATACGACCTGGGCCTGTTCCAGGATCCCTTCCGCTACTGCGATACAGCGCGGGCAAAACGGGAGATCATGAGCCCGGAAAATTTACAGGCCGCCCGCGAGATCGCACAGCGTTCCATCGTACTGCTGAAGAATGAAACACAATTGCTGCCGCTCAAAAAGCAAGGTACTATCGCCATGATCGGCCCTCTGGCCAATAGCCAGCGCGACATGATCGGCAATTGGTCTGCCGCCGGCGATGCATCCAAAGCAGTGACCCTCCTGCAAGGTATTCAAAACAAGCTGGGTGGCGGCGTTAAAGTGTTGACTGCTCCCGGCGCCTATATCACGAGTGACACCGGCCTGTTGAAAAAGGCATATCAGAAAGCCCGTATTGAAGCGCAGGATACCGCCAATGCAGCTCAGATGCTTTCTGATGCAGTAGCGTTGGCTAAACAGGCAGATGTAGTGATCATGGCCCTCGGCGAATCCCAGGGTATGACCGGTGAAGCCGCCAGCCGCTCTAACATCAGTATACCGGAAAACCAGCAACAATTGCTGAAAGCCGTACAGGCTACGGGTAAACCCGTGGTGCTGGTACTGATGAATGGCCGTCCGCTTACACTGGAATGGGAGGATGCCAATATCCCCTCTATACTGGAAACCTGGTTCCTGGGCACAGAAGCCGGTAACGCTATTGCGGATGTGTTGTTTGGTGACTATAATCCTTCGGGTAAGATCACTATGACCTTCCCGCGAAATGTAGGACAGGTGCCTATCTATTATAACCACCGTAGCACCGGCCGTCCCCTGGATCCTAATAATAAATACACCAGCAAATACCTGGATGTATCCAATGAGCCTTTATATCCCTTCGGATACGGTCTTAGTTATACGAAGTTCAACTATGGCGCTCCGCAGCTCGATAAGCAACAGCTGAAAGCTTCTGAACAACTGCGTGTAAGTGTAGAAGTAAGCAATACCGGCGATTATGATGGAGAAGAAGTTGTACAGTTATATATAAGAGATAAAACAGCCAGCGTTACACGCCCCGTAAAAGAGCTGAAAGGTTTTGAAAAGATCGCCCTGAAGAAAGGAGAAAGCAGAACTGTTTCTTTTACCATTACTATGGATGATCTGAAGTTCTATAATAAGGATATGAAATGGACTTATGAACCGGGAGATTTTACGGCGTTTGTAGGAACGAACAGCAGAGATGCACAGGGAGTTGATTTTACTTTGGTGCCCTAGTAGACGTTACTATATAATCATGAAAAAGGTCTTACCACATTGCGGTAAGACCTTTTTAGCGCTGGATGAAACAAGTTTAAGCAGTGGTTTTCAACTGTTCCCCATTTACCCTGGGTAAATTGGGATCAGCTCTGTAGCCAGTCCACACTTCAATCTTGTCTAAATCCATCGCAATCTTGCTCAGATGCGCATCGATGATATAGAGCCGCCCATCGATAACGTGGAGATGGCCCTCGATGTTATTGACGCGCCCTTCGATGGTATCGAGTCGCTCTTCAACTTTGTCAAGCCGGACCTCGATTCTGTCAAGCCGCATTTCAATTTTGTCGAATCGCTCTTCGAATCGTTTTTCCATAGTGTCAAACCTGGCGTCCATGGCATCAAACCTCTTTTCGAAAGCATTCAATTGGGTAATAATGGATGATAACATTTCTCTTTCAGACATACTTGTTGTTTAAAGAGTTATTAATAAATCGAAGGTAATTTTTATTCCAATTCCCACCAAAATAAAAAGCTCGTATTTTATTGAATTTCAACTTGATACGAATATTCTCGTCTCCTGCTATCGATCAAGGTTTGCCAATCGTATCCCCACTATTAACCTCCAATTAATTTTGATTTTCCACATTTCTTACTATTTTTGCCCCGTCATTATGATTATCAACGTACATATCCATCATCACCATCATTCTTACCGCGCTGGTAGGCTGGGATGATATTATGTATAAGAAACATATTTAAACATCAAAGGCTTACCTGCAAAGGTAGGCCTTTGTTGTTTTTAGACATACCGGGAACATATCACGAACCAATAAATTAAAACATACACGGATGAAACTGAAAATTGCCATCCAGAAATCCGGCCGCCTGCACGAGGATTCTATGAAGCTGCTTAAAGAATGCGGCATAGACGTCAACAACGGGGTCAACAAGCTTAAAACAGAAGCCAGCAACTTCCCCCTGGAAGTATTCTTCCTCCGCGATGATGATATCCCGCAGTACATTGAAGACGGCGTAGCCGATCTCGGTATGGTAGGAGAGAACGTAGTCCTGGAAAAGAACAAGCAGGTAAACGTGGTAGAGAAACTGGGCTTTGGCAAATGCCGTCTGTCCGTTGCCGTTCCTAAAACCCTGGAGTACCAGGGTGTAAGCGACCTGGCAGGCCTGCGTATCGCTACCAGCTACCCGGTGATCGTAGACCAGTTCCTTAAAAAGAACAAGATCCAGGCTGAGATCCACGAGATCAGCGGATCTGTTGAAATAGCTCCCGGCATCGGCCTCGCAGACGCCATCTGCGACCTGGTAAGCAGCGGTTCTACCCTGTTCATGAACGGCCTGAAAGAAGCCGAAGTGATCCTGAAATCAGAAGCTGTACTGATCGCCAATAAAGGCCTGAAAGCGGATCAGCTGCAATTGCTCCAGAAACTTATGTTCCGTATTCAGGCGGTGAAGAAAGCCAAGAATAACAAATACATCCTGCTGAACGCACCCAATGATAACCTGCAGGAGATCATCCGCCTGCTGCCCGGTATGAAAAGCCCCACCGTACTGCCGCTGGCAGAAGAAGGCTGGAGCTCCGTACACTCTGTGCTCAATGAGAACGAGTTCTGGGATATCATCGAGAGCCTGAAAGCCGCCGGCGCCCAAGGCATCCTGGTAGTGCCCATCGAAAAAATGGTGATCTGATCTTAACTAATTAATATACCGATGCAAATATTCCAGCATCCCGAGAAAGCTACCTGGCCCGCCCTCCTGCAACGCCCGGTCATGGATACCACCGCATTGGAGAACAATGTGGGCGCTATCCTCCGCGAGATCAAACAGGATGGCGACAAAGCCGTACGTAAATACGCCTTGCAGTTTGATAAAGTACAGCTGACGGATCTGCAAGTCACCGAAAGCGAATTCGCCCAGGCTACCGCTGCCCTGGAACCTGCTCTTAAACAAGCCATCCTGCAGGCTAAGCATAACATCGAAACCTTTCACCGTGCACAACATGAAGCGGGCAAGATCATTGAGACCATGCCCGGCGTACAGTGCTGGCGAAGGTCTGTAGCTATCGAACGCGTGGGTTTATATATCCCCGGTGGCTCAGCGCCTTTGTTCTCTACCATCCTCATGCTGGGTATACCCGCTATGATAGCCGGTTGTAAAGAGATCGTGCTGTGCACGCCTTCTAACGCAGCCGGACAGGTACACTCCGCTATCCTCTTCGCTGCCCGCCAGGTAGGGATAGACAGGGTATTCAAAATAGGAGGGGTACAAGCCATCGGCGCCATGGCCTATGGCACGGAAACTGTTCCTAAAGTATACAAGATCTTTGGTCCGGGTAACCAATACGTCACCTGCGCCAAACAGCTGATCAATAAGGACGGCGTAGCGATCGATATGCCTGCCGGCCCATCTGAAGTGGCTGTACTCGCAGATGAAAGCTGTGTACCTGCCTTCGTTGCAGCTGACCTTTTATCACAGGCAGAGCATGGCCCTGATAGCCAGGTGCTGCTGGTAACCACTGCCCCCTCTGTGATCAGCGCCGTACAGGCAGAAGTGAACGCTCAGCTGGAACAGTTGCCCCGTCGCGATATCGCCGCACAGGCCCTGCAACACAGCCGCCTGGTATTGGTAGAAGATATGAGCATTGCCATGGAACTGCTGAACGCCTATGCGCCAGAGCACCTGATCATTGCCTGTAAGGATGATATCACCATTGCAGATGGTGTAGTGAACGCTGGCTCCGTTTTCCTGGGCAACTATTCCCCTGAAAGCGCGGGCGATTACGCCTCAGGCACCAATCATACCCTGCCTACCAATGGTTATGCAAGGGCTTACAGCGGTGTATCCCTGGATAGCTTCATCAAAAAGATCACCTTCCAGCGCCTCACCCGCGAAGGCCTGCAGCAGATAGGTCCTGCTATTGAAGCTATGGCGGCTGCAGAAGGACTGGAAGCGCACAAAAGAGCAGTATCAATAAGAATGAATAATTAAATTAAGCAGTATGTTCGATCTCAATAAATTACTACGTAATAATATCAGGCAGCTGGTGCCTTATTCTTCCGCCAGGGATGAATTTAAAGGAACGGCGCAGATCTTCCTGGATGCTAATGAGAACAGCTTCGGCTCTCCACTGCCCACCGCATACAACCGCTACCCCGATCCCATGCAATGGAAAGTGAAATACAAGCTGGCAGATATTAAGGGTGTGCCGCCTCAGCATATCTTCCTGGGCAACGGTAGTGATGAAGTGATAGATGTGTTGTACAGGGCCCTGTGCAACCCGGGGGTAGACAATGTGATCCTGTGCCCGCCCACTTACGGCATGTACGAAGTAAGCGCGCATATCAATGATGTGGTGATCCGCAATGTGAGCCTGACAGAAGACTTCCAGCTGGATATGCCCGCCCTGCAACAGGCTATAGACGAACATACAAAGCTGATCTACATCTGCTCTCCCAACAACCCTACCGGTAACTCTATTAACCGGGAAGATATTGAGCTGCTGCTGAATAATTTCGATGGCATACTGGTGGTTGATGAAGCGTATATCAATTTCGCCCGCCAGAAAACATTCATCCAGGAACTGACGGAATATCCTAACCTGGTGGTGATGCAAACGCTTTCCAAAGCATGGGGACTGGCCGCATTGCGCGTAGGGATGGCCTTTGCCAGCGAAGAGATCATCAATGTGATGAACAAGATCAAGCCACCTTATAATATCAGTCAGGCAGCCCAGGAACTGGCGCTGCAGGCCCTGGAGAATGTACAGCAGGTAAACGAATGGATCCGTGAAACCGTTATTGAAAGAGATAAGCTTGCTGCTGCACTGGCACAACTGCCGCTGGTGACAAAGGTATATCCCAGCGACGCCAACTTCATACTGGCCCGCACCACAGACGCCAAAGGCATTTATCAATACCTGGTAGGCCTGGGCATCGTAGTACGCGACCGCTCCAAGGTAGAGCTTTGCGCCGGCTGTCTGCGTATCACAGTAGGCACACCGGAAGAGAACGAAACACTGATCAATGCATTATCCACCATCGAAAGCTTGAAAGTATAATGAAACGAGTACTCTTCATAGACCGCGACGGTACCCTTATCAAAGAGGTGCCTCCCACCTACCAGATCGATAGTTTGGAGAAAATAGAATACTATCCCAAAGTATTCACCTACATGGCCAGGATAGCCGCAGAAATGGACTACGAGCTGGTAATGGTCACCAACCAGGATGGCCTGGGCACCGAATCCTTTCCGGAAGCGCATTTCTGGCTGGTACAAAATCAGATCATCCGCGCTTTTGAGAATGAAGGGGTGCACTTCACTGCCGTGCATGTAGACCGCACATTCCCCCATGAGAATGCGCCCACCCGCAAACCGGGCACCGGCATGCTCACCAAATACTTCTCAGCCGATTATGATCTTGCTAATTCCTTTGTAATAGGCGACCGCATCACCGATGTGCAGCTGGCCAAGAACTTAGGCGCCAAAGCCATCTGGATGAACGAGGGCACCGGTTTAGGCAGTGGGGAGATCAAAGACGCAGCAGATGCGCTTAAACAGGTGATCGCACTGGAATCTACCGACTGGGCAAAAATATACGAGTTCCTGAAACTGGGCCTGCGTACTGTAACGCACACACGCACCACCAAGGAAACAGATATCAATATATCCCTGAACCTGGACGGTAAAGGACAGGCACAGATTGAAACCGGCCTGGGCTTCTTTGATCATATGCTGGAGCAGATCGCCCGCCACGGCAACATTGATCTCAGCATCAAAGCCAAAGGCGACCTGCATATAGATGAACATCATACGATAGAAGATACGGGCCTCGCCCTGGGCGAAGCCATGGCCAAAGCGCTGGCAGATAAAAGAGGGATGGAGCGCTATGGTTTCTGCTTGCCGATGGATGATTGCCTGGCACAGGTAGCGATCGACTTCGGCGGCCGTAACTGGATCGTATGGGATGCCGCATTTCACCGGGAAAAGATAGGGGAGATGCCTACAGAGATGTTCTTCCATTTCTTTAAGTCATTTTCAGACGCCGCCAGGTGTAACCTGAACATTAAGGCGGAAGGAGAGAATGAGCACCATAAGATAGAGGCCATCTTCAAAGCTTTTGCCAAAGCCATCAAAATGGCCGTGAGACGGGACCCCACCAATTTGCAGCTGCCCAGTACCAAGGGAGTGTTGTAAGAAAATGCTTTTTCTAAAAAAATTTGCATTTCTTAAAAAAACAACCCATATTTGCGATGCAATGAATAAGAACATGACATACAAGCATTGGTGGTGGCACAAGATCATATCCTGATACTGTGTTACAGTGCCATGTTTCGTAAGAAATAAACTCATTCTGAAGGCTCGCTGTTACACAGCGGGCCTTCTCTCTTTTAAGCCCATTGCTAAACGCTCATATAACAGCCAAAAGCTCAAACCAACATGCGTACCATTCAAGTAAAAACGAGATCCAAACAGATGCTGGCGGATGTATACACTCCGGTTGGCATTTACCTCCGGCTGCGCGATAAGTTCCCGGGCACCGTATTGCTGGAAAGTACAGATTACCGCGCCAGTGAGAACAGCTTCTCTTTTATATGCGTGAAGCCCATCGCAGGCATTGAGGTGACCTCTACCAGCAACTTTGAATTCAAGTATCCCAACCTGCCCGTGGAGCGCAAGCAGCTGAAAAGTAAGGAGAGCGTGCTGGATGAACTGCAGCAGTTCCTGAGTAATTTCAGCTTTACGGGGCATTCGCCCCTCCCGGTGGTACGCAGCCTGTTTGGTTACACTACCTTTGATGCCGTACAGTTCTTTGAGACCATTGAATTCAACAAACAAAAGCCCAATGGCAGCACCATACCGCTGATGCGTTACCGCTTCTACCAGTATGTGATCGCCATTAACCACTTCAAAGATGAACTGCATCTCTGCGAGCACCAGGTAGATGGACTGGACAGCGAGTTTGAGCTGATAGAATCGCTGATCAAGCACAAAGACGTCCCTACTTACAGCTTTACAGCGCTGGGCAATGAAGAGAGCAATATGACGGATGCCGATTACATGCAGATGGTAGAACAGGGCAAACAACACTGCTTCCGCGGAGATGTCTTCCAGGTGGTGCTCTCCAGGGCCTTCCGCCAGCAGTATAAAGGAGACGAGTTCAATGTGTACCGCGCCTTACGTTCTATCAATCCTTCCCCCTACCTCTTCTACTTCGATTACGGCGATTATAAGCTGATGGGTTCCTCTCCGGAAGCGCAATTAGTGATCAAGAATAATAAAGCCACCATCCACCCGATAGCCGGAACCTTCCGCCGCACAGGAGATGATGAGCAGGACAAACAGCTGGCCGACAAATTATTGTTGGATCCCAAGGAAAATGCCGAGCACGTGATGCTGGTAGACCTGGCCCGCAATGACCTGAGCCGTCACGCTGCTGATGTTGAGGTAGAGTCTTACCGCAAGATCCAGTACTACTCTCACGTGATACACCTGGTGAGTGAAGTAACAGGCCAGATCAAGCCCGACATGAATCCCTTCTCGCTGCTGGCAGCTACCTTCCCGGCAGGCACCCTGAGCGGCGCTCCCAAATACAGGGCCATGCAGATCATTGATCAGTATGAGCCTACCGCCCGCGGTTTCTACGGCGGATGTATCGGTGCTGTAAGCTTTAACGGCGATTTCAACCATGCCATTATGATCCGTTCCATGCTGAGCAAATCCAATACACTTTATTACCAGGCTGGCGCCGGAGTAGTGGCCAAATCAGTAGCCTCCTCCGAGCTCGAAGAGGTGAATAATAAACTCAATGCATTAAAACAGGCCATACTGCTGGCGCAAAAGCTCTGATGATGACAAATATTCTGGTGTTCGATAACTACGATTCTTTTACCTATAACCTGGTACACCTGGTAGAAAAGATCATTAACGGGAAAGTGACCGTATACCGCAACGATGAAATACCGCTGGAAAAGATCAATGATTTCGATAAGATCATCCTTTCTCCGGGCCCCGGTATTCCTGAGGAAGCAGGCCTGTTGCTGCCGCTTATTAAACAGTATGCGCCTACCAAATCTATCTTTGGGGTTTGCCTGGGACAGCAGGCTATCGGACAGGCCTTTGGCGCCAACCTGGTGAACCTGAAAGATGTGTATCACGGCGTAGCTACTCCGGTGAACATCGTTTCCCGCGAAGGCCGCCTGTTCAAAGATCTGCCGGATGAGCTGGAAGTAGGACGCTATCATTCCTGGGTAGTGGAGGAACAAAGTCTGCCGGCTGAGCTCACCATTACCGCCCGCGATGAGCACGGGTATATCATGGGTCTGCAGCACACGAAATACGATGTAAGCGGAGTGCAGTTCCACCCGGAAAGCGTGCTCACACCCCATGGAGAAAAGATATTGAGGAACTGGCTGGAAATGTGATCGCTCCCATCTCCTAACAGTAAACACTAACAATTCACTCCCATGAAAAAGATATTAAACTACCTTTTCGAACATAAGACCTTCACCCGCGAAGCGGCCAAAGACATCCTTGTCAACATTTCCAAAGGAATGTTCAATGAAAGCGAGCTCGCTGCTTTCATGACCGTCTTCCTGATGCGCAGCATTACGATAGATGAATTGCTGGGTTTCCGCGATGCGCTCCTCGAGCTTTGCATACCGGTAAACCTGAATGGCTACGAAGTGCTGGACATCGTAGGCACCGGTGGTGATACCAAGAATACGTTCAACATCTCCACGCTCTCCTGCTTCATTGTAGCAGGTGCGGGTGGTAAAGTGGCCAAGCACGGTAACTATGGCGTGTCTTCTATCAGCGGCGCTTCTAACCTGATGGAAACAGCAGGTTACAAATTCAAGAACGATGATGCTAAATTGCGGACGGAATTGGAAGAAGCAGGTGTATGCTTTCTGCATGCGCCGCTGTTCCATCCGGCATTGAAGCATGTGGCAGGTATCCGCCGCCAGCTGGGTGTGCGTACCTTCTTTAACATGCTGGGACCACTGGTGAACCCGGCCTTTGCCCAATACCAGCTGATAGGCGTGTACAGCCTGGAAATGGCCAGGGTATATAACTACCTCTTCCAGCAAACAGACAAGCAATTTGTGATCGTGCACAGCCTGGATGGATATGATGAAATTTCACTGACCGCCGATGCCCGCATTATCACCAACAAAGGCGAGCAGGACTGGACGCCGGAACAGCTGGGCCACCGCAAAGTACACCCGGAAGATATCTATGGAGGTAACTCCGTAGAAGAAGCGGCCAAGATCTTTATGAAGATATTGAAAGGAGACGGCTCCTGGGCACAGAATTCCGTAGTGCTGGCCAATGCCGCGATGGGATTATATTGCATGGGCAAGTACCCGGATTATGCAGACTGTTTCCAGGCAGCAGTAACTTCACTGGAATCCGGCGCAGCACATGAATCATTCAAAAAACTGATCAGCTTACAATGAAAAATATCCTCACCGAAATAGTTGCCCACAAGCACACAGAAGTAGCCGCCAGGAAAGCACTGCGCCCTGCAGCTGAGCTGGAGCAGGCGCCCTGGTTCAAACGTACGCCGCTCTCCCTGAGCAGCTTTCTGCAGGACCCTGCCAAAACCGGGATCATTGCAGAGTTCAAACGCCGTTCTCCTTCCAAAGGTGTTATCAACGGTAATGTTACCGTACAGGACGTAACTACTGCGTATACCCGTTACGGCGCTTCCGGTTTGTCTGTGCTCACGGACGAAAAGTATTTCGGCGGTTCATCAGACGATCTGCAGCAGGCGCGCACACTGAATAATATTCCCATCCTCCGTAAAGATTTTGTGATAGATGAATATCAAATACTGGAAGCTAAAGCCATCGGCGCAGATGTGATCCTGCTGATAGCGGAATGCCTTACAGCGGAAGAAGTAGCACGGCTGGCAAAGTTTGCCGCCGGCCTCGGACTGGAAGTATTACTAGAAGTGCACAGTGAATCACAGCTGGAAAAGGTGAGCGATCACGTACACCTGGTAGGTGTGAACAACCGCGACCTGACTACCTTTAACGTGGATTTTAACCGCTCCTGCGAGCTGGCTCCTAAGATCCCCGCAGGTAAGATCAAGGTAGCAGAAAGCGGCATCAATGATCCTGCCGCCATTACAACATTAAAACAGGCAGGCTTCCAGGGCTTCCTGATAGGGGAGTACTTCATGAAACAGGAAGACCCCGCCAGGGCTTTTGAAGGCTTTGTGAAAACGCTTAAAGCATAACGCTGAACGCACAATGCAGGATGGCGTTCTGCATTGCGCATTCAGCATTCAGCATAAAAAGATGGATAATCAACTGAACATAAAAGTATGCGGTATTACCCAGGCACAAGACCTCAGGGCGCTGGTGGAATATGGGGTAAACTATGCAGGATTTATCTTTTATGAAAGATCTCCCCGCTTTGCAGGAAATAAGCTGGATGCCAGGACCGTCAGGGAAACCACCGGCATCAAAAAGGTGGGCGTTTTTGTAGACGCCGACCTGCAGCTGGTAAAACGCACGGTGGCAGATTACAGCCTGGATATGGTACAGCTGCATGGCAACGAATCGCCGGAATATTGTGCAGAGATCCGTCAGCTGGTACCGGTGATCAAAGCCTTTCGTATAGGCAGCGAGGTGAAATGGCAGGAGCTAGCCCCTTATGTGCCGGTGACCAGTTACTTCCTGTTCGACACAGCTGTAGCCCATGCTTACGGCGGTACCGGTCTGCAGTTTGACTGGAAGCTGCTGCAAGGCTATCCCTTTCAGCATCCCTTTTTCCTCAGCGGAGGTATAGGGCCGGAACATGCAGATGAACTGAGCCGTTTGCAGCTGCCGCGTATGTACGCGGTGGATGTGAACAGCCGCTTTGAAAAAGCGCCAGGCATTAAAGTGCTACCCAATGTACAGCAGTTTGTAAAAACAATTCATTCAACCGATATAAAACAACAAGGGATGGAGATTGCGGTAAATACTAAAGGCTCCAGGTATCACGTAGATGAAAATGGCTACTATGGTAATTTTGGAGGAGCCTATATACCTGAAATGTTATATCCTAACGTGGAAGAGCTGCGCCAGCACTATATGGAGATCATGGCAGATGCAGCCTTCCAGCAGCAGTTCACACAATTGCTGAAGGATTACGTAGGACGGCCTTCTCCGCTGTACCTGGCCCGCCGCCTGTCTGAAAAATACCAGGCTAATATTTACCTCAAACGTGAAGACCTGAACCATACCGGTGCGCACAAGGTGAATAACACCATCGGCCAGATCCTGCTGGCACAGCGCCTGGGTAAGAAACGCATCATAGCCGAAACAGGAGCCGGACAGCACGGTGTAGCCACTGCTACGGTGTGTGCGTTGATGGGCATGGAATGCGTGGTGTATATGGGCAGTGTGGATATTGAAAGACAGGCCCCGAACGTAGCCCGTATGAGAATGCTGGGCGCTACGGTGGTACCCGCCACCAGCGGCAGCCGTACCTTAAAAGATGCTACCAATGAAGCCATCCGCGACTGGATCAATAACCCGGTGGATACGCACTATATTATCGGCTCTGTAGTAGGTCCACATCCTTACCCGGATATGGTAGCGCGTTTTCAGTCAGTGATCAGTGAAGAGATCAAACAACAGCTCCTGGAAAAGACAGGCAACGCATTCCCGGATTATGTGATGGCCTGTGTGGGCGGAGGTAGTAATGCTGCGGGTGCTTTCTTCCATTTCCTGGACAATGAAAAGGTACAGCTGATACCTGTTGAAGCTGCGGGTAAAGGGGTACACAGTGGCTACTCTGCCGCTACTTCCCAGCTGGGTAAGCCGGGCGTGATACACGCGAGCAAAACATTGCTGATGCAAACAGAAGATGGCCAGATCGTAGAGCCGCATTCTATTTCAGCCGGACTGGACTACCCTGGTGTGGGTCCGCTGCATGCGCACCTCTTCGAAACAGGCCGCGCACGCTTCATGAACGCTACCGACGATGAAGCGCTGGCGGCCGCTTTTGAGCTGACCCGCCTGGAAGGTATTATTCCTGCGCTGGAATCATCTCATGCCCTGGCGCGCCTGAAAGACCTGGTGCTGAAACCGGAAGATGTAGTGGTGATATGCCTCTCTGGCCGCGGCGATAAAGACATGGCTACCTACATTCAACACTTAAACGCCAACAGCTAATCATGAACCG
>Ga0102590_1003542_pt1 | contig 15233 bp, 15 predicted proteins | sample AraplaMF_Col_mMF_FD_76859 | JGI IMG/M metagenome (GOLD analysis project Ga0102590, IMG submission 76859) | Arabidopsis root microbial communities from the University of North Carolina, USA - plate scrape MF_Col_mMF | ecosystem: Host-associated > Plants > Roots > Endosphere | place: USA...
GTGATGCGGCCCGGCAAGTCGGAATTGATGCCGGTGATCAGTGTCGCGGAGATCACCGAACCACGTTTGAGTTCGTAACGTGACTGCTGAGGCACGACCTGATTCGGCAGGTAGCCGAGGTCCTTGATGTCCGCGTTGAAGAAATCTTCCTTGGAAGTTTGTCCGTTCTGATCGACCTGACCCGCAGCGCCCGCTCTCAACGCTGCGGCATAGAGATCCTGTGAGCCGTTCGTCGCGCTGTTCGATTGACGCGGTCCGGCAGAAGCAGCGCCCGGCGCTTGCGCCGAGACATCGGTGATGTCGACTTTCAGCGGCGAGTCTAGGGCCGCCCCTTTTGCCTGTAGGCTTGCCATGCGCTGGCGCTGCTGTTCGCGAAAGATCTGTTCCCGCTGTTCGCGAAACATCCGAGCATTCCACTCCTCGTCCGACTCCATGCGGGACCTGCGTGGCTCACGTGGTTCAACCTTTGGTTCTGCCTCCAGCGGGCGTGCAGCTTCCTGCTGCTGCGGGACCGGGGTGGGCTGAAATACCGGCTGCTGTTGTTCCTGCCGGTCGCCGATAATTCCATCTTTAATACCCCGCTTCAACTGATCGGCGAAGGTCGAAGCCGGCGTACCAGACCCGTTTTCGTTGGGATCCTGCTGACCAAACCTCAGCCCACGTGAGGAGAGGCCGTAAACGAGAACGGCGAGGAACAGAACCAGAATACCGATCCCGACGAACAGGGGCACGCGATTGAGGCGCTTCATCCCTTTCTCGTCAGCAGACTGATTTGACGTTCCCAGTTGCAGCGATTGGACCATGATCGTCTCCGCCTGTCAGTTTCGCTTCATAAGGGAAAGGGGGCTCGCCGGCGTCGCCACGCCATTGCCAATCGAGTAGGCTCGGCCGAACTCCATTGTGTCAGTCGAAAGGCGCGCCAGCACTTGTCCGTCGGCCGCAACGATCGAGTAGGACAGCTCGACGGGCTTTGCTGCACCCTTCGCGTTTGCGCTCTTGTCATCGGTGACGACAGCAAAGCCCCAACCTTTCAAAGCAGCTTCGAGCGCGACGGCGAATTCGGATGTGTCGTTGTGCAGTTTGATAGGGGTGGTCGTCGATCCGGCTTGCTCGGCGAACCGTCCTGCCATGTCGCCGGCAATAGCACCGGCGGCGGGCCCTGTGACGTCAGCGGGTGCAGCGCTGGTGGACAGTCCGTCGGTTGCGGTCTGGCATCCGACTAGGCAGAGGGTCAGGACAATCGGAATGAGGCGATAAAGCTGCATGGATCACCCTCCCCGCCGGATCGTGATCTTCTGCTGTTTCCAGCCAACCCCAGAAATCAGGATCGCCTTGTCGATATTGTAATCGACGATCATCATGTCTTTCTTCATCCGATAATTGACGATGCGGTTTTGTCCGCCCGAGACGACGAAGAGAACCGGCGCATCCTGACCGGAGATCGCACGCGGAAACTGGATGTAGGTCTTCTGCCCATCGGAATAGACCCGCTTCGGCCGCCAAGGTGCGCTTCCACTCAAGGAATAGGAGAAGGCAAGCTGTTCGGGAGCGACACCGCCGTCTGGTCCGGTCATAGCCTGGATGCGGGCATTGATATCGGAGAGCTTTGTGGCGGCGTCTTCGGGATATTCGAAGCCGACCCGCGCCATGTATTGAGTCGGATGCGATTTCAGCTGGATATGGTAGGTGCGGCGTGAGGTCGTCACCACCATGGAAGTGACGAGCCCCGGCTCGGACGGCTTGACGATCAGATGGATCGCCTGTCCACCGGCGGCGCCCGACGTTGCTGGCTCCACCTTCCAGCGCACGGTATCACCGACAAGGACGTCGCGGACAATTTCGCCGCCCTGCAGCTCGATATCGCAGACCTGCAAAGGGGAGCAGACGACGGAGGGCTGCGTCTCACCAAAAAGGAAGATCACCTTGCCGTCCGGTCCGCGTGTGACCAGTCCGGTCTGCCCTCGCCATTTGCCCGAGAGGTTCGTCCCTTTGGCCTCATTGCCCGTCAGGCTTTGCGCGATGGCCATCGGTGAAACTGCGGTCGATACCGCAAGCGCCAGCATGCAGCGAAGAGCGACGCGTTTGTGTTTGATCCTCATTGCAGATCCCTGCCCTTAAAGTTGCGCGGTCCAGTCGAAATCGGTCACGTACACGCCGATCGGATTGAGCCGGATTGTTGCTTCGTCTTGTGGTGATGTGATCGACACGGTCGCGATGCCCCGGAAACGTCGGGTCGCGACCTCCTTGCCTTTCCGATCGCGCTCGTACTCGGTCCAGTCGATCTGGTAGGTCTGGTTCGAAAGCGCGACGATGTTGTTCACCTCGATCGCGACGGTCGCGTTGACCGCCTTTTCGAACGGCGAGTTGCCGCGGAACCATGCATTGACCTTTTGCGTCGAGGGATCGCTCGTCCGCAGGAGGGCATAGGTGCGGTCGATATATTGCTTCTGGACCACCGCATCTGGTGTGATCGAACGGAAGCTGGTCACGAAGTTCCCGAGCGTCGCGCGCACGACCCGCGTGTCCGCATACTCGATCTGCTGCGGGAAGCCCCCGGAAACCGTGTTCCCGAGCTTATCAACCTCGACGATATACGGGACGAGTTTGACCTGCGTACTGAGGTAAAGCGCGTAGCCAAAGCCAATCACGGCCATTCCCAGGCTCAAGATTCCAACGACCTTCCAGGCGGACGCCGCCCTGACGTAGGAGCCGTAACGTTCTGACCATTCCTGCCTTGCAGCAAGGTACGGGTTCTCAGGTGCGGGATGCCCTGCCATTTGTGTGATCCTGTCCGTGAATTATGGTTTGTCCGGTTTTTCCGGAGGGGGCGTCGGAGCTGAGGAATTGCCCCTAGCCTGATCGAGCTTTGCGTTGGCCAGGCCGAGAAGGGAACTGGCATAAGCGCCGGGTGACCCGATTGCCTTCTCCTTGGCTGCGGATCCGGCAGCCATGGCACCGGAGCTGAAACTTGCGCCCATGCCCCGAAGTACCGAAGCTGCGGCCGAGGAACCGCCGGCCCGCGCTGCCTGCGCGGCGGCAAAACCGGCGCCGACGGCGCCAGCTCCAAGGAATGCGCCGCCCGCTGCGAACGAGGCCGCCTGTCCGCCGTGGCGAATTGTCTCCATGCCGCCGGAGACCGACGCCCCTTGCACGACGCCCTGGATGATGTTCGGGACGTACATCGCGATGATGAAGACGACGACCGAAATGCCAGCGATCGCGAGTGTGGTGATGAACTGGTCGCTTTCGGCTGTCGGGGCCTGCGCCAGTCCAAGCAGGACGTTCGAGCCGATCTTGGCGATCATGACCAAGGCCATCAGCTTCATCCCAACGCCGAAAGCATAGACGAGATAGCGGATCGCAAAGTCCTTGGTGAAGGAGGAGCCGCCAAGCCCGAGCATGATCATGCCTGCCAGCAGGCCGACATACATCTCGACCATGACCGATACGAAGATTGCCGCGACAAGCGAGAAGCAGATGACGACGATGCCCATCGCAAGCACGGCGGCGATAGCCAGGGCATTGTCTTCGAAGACGCCGAACTTCGCCTGTTCCGACATCTGGGACGCTACGCGAATTCCGGCGTCGAAGACTTCGGCTGGAGACGCAGAGCCGCCACCGGCGCCGATTTGGAAAAGACTGTCGACGACAGCCCTGGCGAAGGTCGGGCCCTGCGTCAAAGCGAAGGCAAAAAAGCCGATGAACATGATGCGACGGACGAGCTCGGCAAACCAACTGTCCAGCGATGCTGCCTGGATCGCGAGCCACACCGCAGCAATGCCGACCTCGATGCCCGCGAGGATCCAAAACAGTGATTTAGCCGCATCCATGACGGTGGTTTCCCACCCTTTGGCGGCAGTCGAGACCTGGTTTTCCAACTCCGTCAGCACTTGGCCTTGTTGGGCGAAGGCTGGTGCCGCCAAAGCAAGGAAGGCGATTCCCGCGACGAGGATGGTGCTTCTCCGATTGCGCTTCACCATCTCGGGCGCATCTCCTGGCCCTTTTCGATCGGCGGCAGCGCCTTGCCCGTGCCAAAGAACTTCTCGCGTTTTGCTCGTTGCTCTTCACTCATCTGCGGCGCGGCGGAGCTTTCGCCACGAACCAGAACGACTGAGGTGACGGCAATCACTGTGATCACGACGCACACGGAGGCGATCAGTACGGGGCGGGTCACCAGCGGGGCTCCATTTTCTGACCGGAGGGAATGGATTGGACGTCCGCATTGAAGAATTTCTCTCGACGAGCCTGCGCCAGATCCTTGTCCGTCTGTTCGCTCTGCAGCCAGGTCCCCATCATCGTGGTCTGCTGGGAGACAATTCCGCGTAGCTTCTGTATCTGGGCGACCTGCTGAGCGGCGATCTGGTGGCCGACCTGAAGTGCCTTCATCTGGCCGTCCGCTGATTGCGACATTGATTGCAGTTGGCCCATCGTATCCTCTTCGCTGTCGAACTGATCGGCGGTGAGGCTTGCGGCCTTGAGAGTGCTGGAAATCGTGTCGCGGTTCGTGTTCGACCACGTCTGATAGGTGGACGAAAAGCTCTCGGCGTTTGGCAGGCTTGTCTTCAAGTCCGCATAGCTTTTGAAGCGTTGCTTCAGAAGATCGTCAGCGTTGCCCATGGAAAAGGCGATGCCCTGACCCTGATTGACGATATCGCGCAGCTGGTTCAGGTCACCTTCAACCTGGCCCCAGATATGGTTCGGAAGCTGGGCCGTATTCTGCAGCATGTTTTGATAGATATTGAGCTGGTTTTGGATCTGCTCGGCAAGCTGGGTAATCTGGGTGATCTGATTTGCGATCTGCTCGCTCGATTGCCCGACCAAAGATATCAGCTCGCCGTTGTTCAAGAGCTGCGTCATTTCGGTCGCGCCGGTAACTGCGCCTCCTGCATAGGAAACAGTGGGCGTGGCGGTAAGGCCGGCGGCGACCAATCCCACCACCAATGATTTGCCGAGCTTCAAGAACTGGATTGCTTCACTCATTGCGGTTGATCCCCCTTTCGATGAGCCACTGACCCGGCCATTCGAGGCCGTGGGTCGACGAGAGTGCCCTGATGCGGGCTAGATCGGCTTTGCCAGAGGCGCCGACGAAGGAGAGCGTGACCGGTCCGAGAGACATGTCGAAAAGCCTGCGGCCATCGGGTGAGGTCACGTAATATTCGCGTTTCGGGATGGCGTTCGCGACAATCTCGATCTGCCGCGCATTGAAGCCGATCCGCTCGTAGAATTCGCGGGTGCCGGTTTCCCGGGCTGCGCCGTTCGGAAGGCAAATCTTGGTCGGGCAAGATTCCTTCAGGACGTCGATAATGCCCGAGCGCTCAGCGTCGGAGATCGACTGCGTCGCGAGAATGACGGCGCAGTTCGCCTTGCGTAGCACCTTGAGCCATTCCCTGATCTTGTCGCGGAACACAGGATGGCCGAGCATCAGCCATGCCTCGTCCAGAACGATGAGGCTTGGCGAGCCATCGAGCCGCTTCTCAATCCGTCGAAAGAGATAGGTCAGAACAGGGACGAGATTACGCTCGCCCATATTCATCAGCTGCTCGATCTCAAAGCACTGGAAGCGCCCAAGCGTCAGGCCATCCTCTTCCGCATCAAGGAGCAGACCCATCGGGCCATCAACCGTGTAATGGTGCAGCGCATCTTTGATCTCCCGCATCTGGACGCCGCTGACAAAATCCGACAGCGAACGGCCGGGCGCCGACGCCATCAACCCTATTTGCCTCGAGATTGCATTGCGATGGTCCGGCGCAATCGTGACTCCTTGAAGCGAAACGAGGGTCTCGATCCACTCGGAAGCCCATGCTCGATCGGCGTCAGTCGAAAGCTCCGACAATGGGCAGAAGGCAAGACTGGCCCCCTCTCCGCTCTCGCCGCCGATTTCGTAGTGGTCACCGCCGACACCGAGCGTCAGCGTCAGCATCGAATTGCCTTTGTCGAAGGCGAAGACTTGCGCCTTCTCGTAGCGGCAGAATTGGGCGGCAATCAGCGCGAGGAGCGTGGATTTGCCGGAACCAGTCGGACCGAAAATCAAGGTATGGCCGACATCGTCGACATGCAGGTTCAGTCGGAAGGGGGTCGAGCCAGATGCAACCTGCATGAGTGGGGGCGCATCGGGAGGATAGAACGGACACGGGGCGAACGGCTGACCCGACCAGACGGAGTTGAGCGGGACGAGGTCGGCAAGATTGCGCGTGTTGATGAGCGGTTCGCGGATGTTGCAATACCAGTTGCCCGGCAGGCTGCCAAGAAACGCGTCTGTCGCATTCAGCGTCTCGATGCGAGCTCCGAAGCCTTCCGCCTGGATGAGGCGACGAACCGCCTCCGCCTTCTCCTGCAGCGCCGAGCGGCTTTCGTCGAAGAGAACGATGACCGGGGTATAATAGCCGTAGGCCACCAATTGCGATGAGGCTTCGGCGATCGCATCCTCAGTCTCGGCGACCATTGCCATGGCATCCTGATCGACCGACCGGGATTGCGTCTGGAACAGCTGGTCGAAAAACGGCCGCACTTTCTGCTGCCACTTCTTGCGGGTCCTCTCAAGGCGCTGCTTTGCTTCCTCCGCATCGAGGAAGATGAAGCGCGACGACCACCGATAAGTCAGCGGCATGAGGTTCAGGCTGTTCAAAATCCCTGGCCAGCTCTCGGCCGGAAGCCCATCGATCGCGATCACACCAAGAAACCGACCCTCGACCCGCGGCGTCAGGCCATGTTCCAGCTCCGCCGTTGCGAGCCAGTCTAAGTACATGGGGATTTCTGGTAGGCGAACGGGATGGTTCTCGCCGGTGATGGCAAATCGAATGAACTGGAAAAGCTCGTCGTAGCGTGCAACGCGAGCACCATCCCGCTCGGAAACCTCTCGGGTTTGCATGCGCTGCACCGAGAGAACATTGCCGAGATACTGCTCAATCTCCCGGATCGAGCGGCGAAACGCATCAAGAGCGGTATCGGCATATTTCGCTGAGCGGCTTTCTTTGTCCGAGTAGATATAACGCGTGAGACCCGATCGCCGCCGCTCGGGCGGCCGATAGGTCAGAATGAGCGCATGACGGCTTTCGAAGTGCCCGCGCTCCTGTCCAAAATGTCTACGGCGCTCGTGGTCATTCAGCAGGGTGACGGCATCGGGAAAATGGCTGCGTTCAGCAGACGGGTATTCGGTCGTCGGCACGCGCACTGCCTCGACCTGGATCATCCAGCCCGTACCCAGTCGCGAGAGGATCGAGTTGATCTGGCGGGAAAGCTCGTTTCGCTCGAAATCCGTAGCGCTTTCGGAATCCGGACCGGCAAAATACCACCCGGCCATGAGACTACCGTCCTTCAGCAGGAGAATGCCGTTATCGACAAGGCCAGCATACGGAACGAGGTCCGCGAATGACGGACCGGTCGATCGAAATGTGCGTAAAGCGACCATTGTAGCCTCCTCAGTACCGGCGCCAGGGCGCGGAGGTCGGGAGGTAGTGCGCCCGGTACCGCATATGGCGTGCATAGACTTTGCGCATCATGGGGTCCGCCTTCGCCATCATGCGGAGCGCGCCGACGACCACGATCCAGATCGCGATGCCGAAAAGTGCCGAGTAGATGGTCAGGACGACGAAGATGAGGATGATCGCGGCGAGCCCGGTCAGCAGCACGAGTTCTCGATCCGCTCCCATCAAGAGGTTCGGTCGCGAGAGAGCACGGTGAATACGGTTGCGATGGAGTCCGACGCCGGCGTCAGCCATGACGCCCCTCCCCTCCCCCTAACGGAGTTGAAGAAGGAGTTGGGGGTTGCTCGGCGACAAACGAGCTACCGATCGAGGCACCGGTCGAACCGAAGAGGCCGACAATTGTTGTGGCACCAAGCAGGATCCCCGCGACGAGTACCACATATATCAGCCGCCGCGCGAAATCGTTGAGCTCGCCGCCGAAGATCAGCATGCCGCCGGCAATCGCGACGGCGGCCAGTGCAATATAGCCGGCGACCGGTCCCGTGATGGACTGCTGGATCTGCTCGAGCGGACCTTCCCACGGCAGGCTTCCGCCTGAACCTGCAAGTGCTGGCCCGGCAAGCGAGGCGCAAAGCAATGCGCCGATAATTCCCAAACGGAGAAAGCGATTATGCTGCATGACTGTCCTCATCGATCTGCGGATAGTGTTCTGTCTGGTAACGCGAGCCGTTGAACCCCTCGACATGGAGGACCTCCCTCACCCGGCGGCCTCGCCCGGCGCGTTCGATCGAGATGACGAGATCGACCGCTTCGGCAATCACGGCTTGCATTGGCTGTTGACTGGCTTCCGATGTCAGTTGCTCGAGGCGCCGAAGCGCCGACATTGCGGAATTGGAATGGATCGTCGTGACGCCTCCTGGGTGTCCTGTCTTCCAGGCTTTCAGCAGGGTCAGTGCCGCCCCGTCACGAACCTCGCCAACGATGATGCGGTCGGGACGCAGGCGCATCGTGCTCTTGAGAAGCCTGGCCATGTCGACAGCGTCGCTCGTGTGGAGGCAGACGGCATTTTCCGCTGCGCATTGGATTTCGGACGTGTCCTCGAGGATCACCATCCTGTCCTCAGGCGCGGAGGAAACGATTTCAGCGATGACCGCGTTCGCGAGTGTTGTCTTACCTGAGCCCGTCCCGCCAGCGATGACGATGTTCAGCCGGTTGGTGATGGCACTGCGGATGATCGAAGCCTGAGCTTCGGTCATGATCTTTGCGGTCACATAGTCATCGAGTGGAATGAGCCGTGAAGCGCGCCTGCGGATCGTAAACGTTGGCGAGTTGACGACGGGAGGCAGGAGGCCTTCGAAGCGGTGGCCGCCAATCGGTAGTTCGCCGGAGATGATCGGTCGTTCTCCGTCGGCTTCGGACTGGAGAGCGTGCGCTACCGATCCGATAACAGTCTCGGCGGCGGTCGCCTGCATTTCGCCGGCTGGCGCGACGCCGTGACCCAAGCGCTCGATGAAAAGCTTGCCGTCTGGATTAAGCATAATCTCGACGACTGTCGGGTCTTCAAGGGCAAAGCAAAGGCGCTCGCCGAGGGCGTCCTGGAGTTTGCGGACAAGGCGGGAGTGCGACTGAAGCATGGGGAAGATCGTCTCCTCGTTTGAGTGCGTGAGAGACAGACCTCGGTGGCCGCGGGAAGTCCATGTGCAATTTTGCACCTCGCGAGTCGCGGTCGATTCCGTCAGTTTCGCCTCGATTCGAGAGCCGGAGAGCCATGCTGTCTGTAATTTAGGCGGTTGAGTCACAGGAAAGATGAAAGGCCGGATACGACAAATCTGGGCCTAACGTGAGGAATTGTCACGCTTATTTGGCGAACCGAAGAAAATGCGCACGATCGACTTAAGACTTTGTTAACTTTAAATTCCTTGCCGCGCAGGCGGAATCGCATGATAGTTGCGCAAATGATGGCTATGTGGCCATGTTTTCGAAAGTGTGGCCACCAAGGAAATAGTTCGCAAAATGAGCCAGCCGCTGCCTAACCGTTTTGATCTTGAGATCGCCGAGCAGGGATCAAAGATCTCTAGCGCGTTGCATATGCTGCGCAGCCAGCAGTATCCGCCTGATGCTCGAAAGGGTTTGCGAAAATTCCAGATTGGTGAAGTCGCGGATTTCATGGGCGTCACGCAAAGTCATCTGCGACAGATCCATTCCGAAGGCAAAGGTCCAGAGATCGAATCGGTCGGTGGTCGCCGATATTATACGGCCGATCAAATGCTCGAACTGAGGGAGTATCTCGAGACCAACAAGAAATCGGACAAGCGATATTACCTTCCCAAACGCCGGCAGGGCGAACCTCTGCAGGTCGTGTCTGTCGTGAACTTCAAGGGTGGTAGCGGAAAGACAACGACGGCGGCTCATCTTGCCCAGTATCTCGCGCTAACCGGCCACCGCGTCCTTGCCGTCGACCTTGACCCGCAAGCATCGCTAACATCCTTGTTTGGTATCCAGCCAGAGCTTGACGAAACCTCGTCGCTGTACGAAGCGCTCCGCTTCGATGATGAGCGTAAGCCGATCGCTGATGTCATCCAATCGACCAACATCCCCGGCCTCGATGTCGTGCCCGCCAACCTAATTTTGCAGGAGTACGAATACGACGTGCCGCTCGCCATCTCTTCAAAGAAGGGGGGTGAGGGACGTCTATTTCATATGCGGATCGTCAATGCGCTTAAGGATGTCGATGACCGATACGATGTGGTGGTCATCGATTGCCCACCACAGCTTGGCTATCTGACGATAACCGCGCTGATGGCCTCCACCGGCATCCTGATCACCATCCATCCCCAGATGCTGGACGTCATGTCGATGAGCCAGTTCCTGATGATGCTCGGCGGTATCATGACGCCGGTTGCCGAGGCCGGCGCCGAGATCCGGGTGGAATGGTTTCGTTATTTGGTAACGCGTTTCGAACCGACGGACATACCGCAGGCGCAAATGGTCGGCTTCATGCAGTCGATGTTTGCCCAGCACATGCTTCGAAATCATGTGTTGAAGTCGACAGCGATCTCGGACGCCTCGATCAAGAAGCAGACCTTGTACGAGGTTGAGCGAGGCGACTTCGTCCGGTCAACATATGATCGCGCTATCGAAAGCCTGAATTCCGCAAATGGCGAGATCATGGAATTGATGCACAGTGCATGGGGGCGGAAATGACCTTGTCAGCCGTTTTTTTCCCGCTTTTCGCAAAGGATAGCAAGACCTTATCGAAGTTGACAGGGTATATGGAGACCAGCCATGTCGCGTGAAAACCCTTTTGCAAAGTTGGACATAGCTTCTCTCTCCGCTAGCAGAGCGCCAACCAAGCCTGGCTACGCGATGACCGGGGCTGCGAAGACGGTTGTTCGGTCCATTGAGGATCTTGCGGAGAACACCAAGAAGCTGATGGAAGGTGAAGTGATTGTGGAGTTGGATCCACAGTCGCTCGACGCCTCCTCTATCTCCGATCGTCTCTCCGATGACGGCGAGGAGTATCAGGAACTGAAGCAGGCAATCCAGGAGTCCGGGCAGTCGACTCCCATCCTGGTGCGGCCGAGTTCGGATGGGCAGCGATATACGGTCGTTTTCGGCCACCGGCGCCTGAAAGTCGCACGCGAGCTCGGAATTCCGGTTAAGGCGATCGTCAAGAAACTCGACGATATCGCCTCGGCTATTGCACAAGGCCAGGAAAACTCGGCCCGGTCCAATCTGTCGTTTATCGAGCGTGCCTACTTTGCTCAGAACCTACTTGCCACGGGACTGACCAAGGACGTAGTTCGAACATCCCTGGCCATCGATGAAGCGATGCTGTCCAAGATGCTCGGCGTTGTCGAAGTCGTCCCTGCTCCAGTCATCAAGGCGGTTGGCGCCGCGAAGAAGATAGGGCGGGATAAATGGCTGAGCCTCAGGCAACTGGTGCTTACCCCTGCCCTACTACGAGCTTCGACCGATCGCGTGGCTAACGCTGAGTTCCTTGAACTTTCCGAGGACAAGAGATTTGACGACCTCCACGATTATCTCAAGCGGTACAAGACCAAATCAGATGCAAAGAAGCCGAAAGCGACGGCATCTGCGAAAGATTGGGTATCGCGCGATAGCTCGTTGAGTTTTTCGATGAACGCCAAGTCCAAGAAGGTGGCTATCGAGCTTTCGAACACAGAAGCCAAGCCATTTAGTGATTGGCTCTCCAGCCGAATGGACCAGCTGTACGACGAATACAGGCGTTCTAAACCTGAAGACAACGGAGATTAAACCGCAAAAGAAAAAGGCCCCCGAACGGTACCCCGTGGAAGCCTCTCTCGTTATCCGTAGCAAGATCGAGAATCGCATTTCCCGGAATCACAGTCAAGAGTCTTTGGCACCGATTTGGTGAGCGGATTTCCTTTGCCCGAAGAAAGGTGAAAGAAAAATGCAAACGGGACATGTCTCGACGCCCTTTGGGCGGCGATCGATGACGCTCGCCCTGGTGAAAGGGCAGCTCTCCGTCGCAGAATCAAAAACGGATAAGTGTGTCGATAAGTGGAAGGTCTTCCGCGACATCAGTGAGGCGCGAGAACGCTTGGCCCTCCAGGATAGAGCGCTTGCAGTGCTCGATGCTCTGTTGACGTTTTATCCTGACAATGAACTCGATAGAGAGCGCGGCCCGATCGTCTTTCCATCGAACGCCCAGCTGTCGCTCCGCGCTCATGGTATCGCGGGAACGACGCTGCGTAGGCACTTAGCTGCGCTCGTCGATGCGGGTCTTATCCAGAGACGCGACAGTCCCAACGGAAAGCGCTACGCTCATCGAGATCGCGATGGCGAAATAGAACAAGCATACGGCTTCGACTTGACTCCATTGGTCGTTCGCGCGGCCGAACTGGCTCAGCTCGCGCAGGACGTCGTTGCCGAACGAATTCGTTTACGTAGGATCAAGGAAGCTTTGACCATCTGCCGGCGGGATGTTCGCAAGCTTATCACAGCTGCCTTCGAAGAAGGAGCCAGCGGCAATTGGGAAGCCGTTGAAGACGCCTATGTTGGCATCCTCGACCGGCTTCCGCGATATCCCTCCCGTCAGCAGGTGGAGGCTACACTCGGCGAGATGGAGCTTCTTCGTGAGGAAGTGCTCAACCAGCTGGAAATTCAGATAAAAGCTGAAAAAACGGATGGCAATGCTATCCAAAATGGATGCCACATACAGAATTCAAAACCCGAATCCATCTATGAACTTGAACCTAGCTCTCGAAACGAGCAGGGCGAGAAGTTGGAGGCTGTAGCTGAAACGAGGGCGGAGGGTCAGGTAAGCGGCCAACGCACCACCCAACATATCAAGGCGTTCCCGCTTGGCATGGTACTTCGAGCCTGCCCTCAGATTAGCGATTACGGGCCAGGAGGTAGAGTAGGCCATTGGCGCGAGCTGATGAGCGCGGCAGTCGTCGTTCGGTCGATGCTGGGGGTCAGCCCGTCCGCATACGAGGAAGCTTGTGACGTTATGGGACCGGAGAATGCCGCGGCGGCCATGGCGTGTATCCTGGAAAGGTCGAACATGATTAGTTCGGCCGGTGGCTATCTACGAGATCTCACAAAGCGATCGGAGCGCGGCGAGTTTTCGCTTGGCCCGATGGTGATGGCACTTCTCAAGGCCAATGGGGCAGGGGGAAAGCTCGCGGGATGAGAAATCGACGAATGAGCTGAGATCCGTTACCGCTAGGTCAATTGTCAGCCGTTTTTTTGGGCCGTTAGTATCGCTAAATCAATGGCTTATTGCTCTTGAATCTCGATTTTCAGTCGGTTGGGAGGGACGGCGAAGCCGATGTCATCGTTTCCATCCTTGGGTGAGGATGGCATTCGCAACCGTGCTACGTTGAGATCTATTCGCGCTACCAAGGTATTGGTATTAGCTCTCGTGCGGCCGCTTAGAGATTCATAAGCGACTGAAACCATATCGGCCTTTCGGAAATCGGAGCAACATCTATGACCCGTCAACTTTCTCTCCCACGCGACCGAATTTCCGTGCTTCTGCTGGAAGGCATCAGCCAGACCGCCGCGGACTACTTTTTGTCATCTGGCTACACCAACCTTGTCCATCTACCGAAAGCGCTCGATGATAGCGATCTCAAAAGCCATATCGCCGACGCCCATATCATCGGCATTCGTTCCCGCACGCAGTTAACGGAGGAGATTTTCGAATCCGCCAAGAAGCTGATCGCCGTCGGCTGTTTTTCTGTCGGTACGAATCAGGTCGATCTGGATGCGGCGCGGCGCCGTGGCATTCCGGTCTTCAACGCACCCTATTCGAATACGCGCTCAGTGGCGGAACTCGTGATCGGCGAAATCATCATGCTGACTCGGCAGATATTTCCCCGTTCGGCTTCCGCCCATGAGGGCGGCTGGGAGAAGTCCGCTGTCGGCAGCCGCGAAGTCCGCGGCAAAACGCTCGGCATTGTCGGCTACGGCAATATCGGATCGCAGCTCAGCGCGCTTGCCGAAAGCATGGGCATGGTGGTGCGCTATTTCGATCTTTCCGACAGACTGCGCCGGGGCAATTCGGAATCGATGGCTTCGCTCGGCGAGCTTCTCGAAATCTCCGACTATGTGACGATGCACGTCCCCGAAACGCCTTCGACGCATAACATGATCACCGAAGCCGAGCTGCGCCGCATGAAGAAGGGAGCCATCTTCATCAACAATTCCCGCGGCACAGTGGTCGATCTCGATGCGCTTGCGAAAGTCCTGAAAGAAGGCCATCTGGCGGGCGCCGCCATCGACGTGTTCCCCAAAGAGCCGGCTTCGAACAACGAGCGTTTTGAGACGCCGTTGCAGGGCTTGAGCAATGTAATTCTGACGCCGCATATCGGCGGCTCGACGGAAGAAGCGCAGGAGCGCATCGGCGGAGAAGTCTCTAGAAAGCTGGTCGAATATTCCGATATCGGATCGACCATGGGCGCCGTCAACTTTCCGCAGGTTCAGCTGCCCGAGCGCCCGAACGGCACGCGTTTCATCCACGTGCATGAAAACCGCCCTGGCATGCTCATCCAACTCAACGAGATCTTCTCGTCGCGCGGGCTGAACATCGTCGCTGAGTTCCTTCAGACCCACGGCGATACGGGCTATGTGGTGGTCGAGGCCGAAGGGATTTCCGCAAATGCCGACGAGATCCTTCAGGCGTTACGCGAAATTCCGGGAACGATACGCACGCGATTGGTCTACTGACACCTGACCAGGGCTTAGCGCACCAGGGAATGATCACATTTGGTTCGGACGACCTGGGAACGTGCTTCACGTTCTCGATGCCTGTATCGCAATAGAGGTGCTACCTCGCTGGAATGGGCAATGGGTCCTTGAGGTCTGCCAAGCCCCTGTGCATAGCCGCGGCGTCCGTCAGGGACTCGTGAGTGTCATGATCCTTCGCGGAAGAGATTGATCACAGCCCGCGCGGCAAGCTCGGCCTCCGGCATCTCTTTCGTGATGCCACTTTCCGCAAGCCACGCTTTGAAAACAGCATCGACGACCGACAACTCTGCTGGCCCGAACGTCTTCTCGAAAAACTCGCGCATACTCTCCTCACCGGTTGTGCGGCGGGGATGTGGGGAATGAGGTAGAGGCATTCAAGAGCCAAAGTCGCAAGTGGGCCTGCGCGCCAAACGGCTGCGCCCTCATGCGCCGTTCATAGCGGCGCCATAAGCTCAAGAGAGCAACCGGACGTGTTGCAGGGATCAGATTCTGTACGAGATAACCCCACCCTTGGGATTTTTCATACAACACGCCGGAATTCTGGACGGCCAAGTTCAGTCATCCGGTTGA
>Ga0102590_1003544_pt1 | contig 15202 bp, 25 predicted proteins | sample AraplaMF_Col_mMF_FD_76859 | JGI IMG/M metagenome (GOLD analysis project Ga0102590, IMG submission 76859) | Arabidopsis root microbial communities from the University of North Carolina, USA - plate scrape MF_Col_mMF | ecosystem: Host-associated > Plants > Roots > Endosphere | place: USA...
GATTTCGAGCTGCAGAGGACCGCATCCGGTGAGGTGATCCAGGTCGCGATCGAGTCGCGGCCGCTCCTCTACGACGGTCGCGCCGCCCACGTCAGCGTCGCCTTCGACGTCACCGAGCGCAACCGGACTCAGGAGAAGATCGGCTATCTCGCCTGCCACGACGCGCTGACCGAATTGCCGAACAGGACCGCGTTCGATCGGCATCTGGTCGACGCGATCGACCGGGCACTTGTCACCGGCAACGGCTTCGCCGTGCTCTGCATCGATCTCGACCATTTTAAGGAGATCAACGACCAGTTCGGCCACGCAGTCGGCGACGCCGTGCTGCGGGAAGCCTCGCGCCGCCTGCAGGAAGCCGCGCAAGGGTCGTACGTGGCGCGAATCGGCGGCGACGAGTTCATCGGCATCACCGACCATTTGCCGTTGCCCGCCAGCGCGGAACTGTTGGCGACTAGAATGCGCGCCGCCTTCGAACGTCCGATCGAGGTCGAGGGTCGGCCCCTGAAGGTCGATCTATGCATCGGCCTGGCCTCATTTCCGAGGGACGCGCAAGATGCCGTCTCGCTGCTCGCGAACGCCGATGCTGCACTTTACCGTGCCAAGCCGCCATGGACCAGCAGATTCGCGAGCGGCGCGCCCTCGATCATGACCTGCGGTTCGCCGTCGAGCGCGGCGAACTTTATCTCGAGTACCAGCCGCAGCAGCACCGGGAAGGCCACATCGCGGGATACGAGGCGCTCGTTCGCTGGCGACATCCCGTCCGCGGCATCGTCGCTCCCGGGGAATTCATCCCGATCGCGGAGCGCAGCGGCTCGATCGCGCACATCGACGACTGGGTGCTGATGGAAGCATGCCGGGAAGCCGCCTCGTGGGATCAGCCCGCCAGGGTGGCGGTGAACGTCTCGGCGGCGCAGTTCCGCCGCGACAACCTCGATGTGCAGGTCCGCAAGGCGCTGCAGCAGAGCGGGCTTGCGGCCTCACGCCTCGAGCTTGAGATCACCGAAGGCGTCTTCATCGAGGACATTTCGCGCGCCAGGAAGGCGATGCAGGCGCTCAAGAACCTCGGCATATCGATCGCTCTGGACGACTTCGGAACGGGCTATTCCTCCTTGTCGTACATCGAGGCCTTTCCTCTGGACCGGATCAAGATCGATCGGTCCTTCGTCGCCTCGCTCGGGCAGAGCGACCGCTCGCTCGCCATCGTACGTGCCGTGATCGGCCTCGCCCATGGACTCGGCGTGCCGGTGCTTGCGGAGGGAATCGAGACGGAGGCCCAGAGATCACTTCTCCTGCAAGAGCGATGCGATGAGATACAAGGGTATCTGATTGGCCGGCCTCGAAGTTTGGTCCTGAAGAGGGGCGAGACGCTCCGGCTCCGAGCAGTTTCCTGAAGGCCGCCCCCGGGCGCGGAGCCGGGGCGCCAGCGCCAAGGTGCAGCATGGGTTGCCGGATCGGTTGGCCGGAAGAAGGCGCGCAAGAGCCGCAGCGTTCAAGGCTTCCGATTGAGCTTCGCTCGAGATCTGGCCGAGGCAACTACTTTGTTCTGGCGAACGATGCACCGAATCTGCTTGATTCGCTTCTGCTTGGCCACTTGGCCACGAGCCGACGCACGATACTGGCCGAATAACAGATAAGAGGGAACATGCCTGAGCAGTCGATTTGGTCTCTGGCGCCTGGAGAGCGATCGTTCGCATAGACCTTCATCTCGCATTTGAGCACTGGCAATCAATGAGCAGGAGTGCCTGAGCGGGCTGCTTCTGATTGGTTGCACGTCGAGGCTAGGTAGCGGCTATGGGTGAGATAAGCGGCGCCAAAGCTTAGGCGCGCCATGCAAGTTGATGGGTGTGGCCCCATTGTTCCAAGGAAGCAATGGATATTAGCTCAGCCGGTCGTCCGCGGGCTAAGCAGTCTTCGCGCCTCCATATTCACTCATGCCGGCCGAAAATGCCGTCTCTTTTAGCAGCGCTGGCTGCGATCTTGTCCCATTCTCGAGCGAGGCGCAGCCAGCCTTCTTTGTCCTCTTCCCTTGCGGCCTGTTCGTCCATACGGCGACACTCCTCAGCCCTTTCTTTGAAACTATCAGCGTCAGACAAAGCCACGGCAACTCCTCGCCAGCATTAACTTGCGAGGATTGACTCGCGTTCCGATGCGTCGTCCAGCGTGGTAGCACCAGGTAGAGCCCATATCAGAAAGGGGATTGGCAACAAACTCGCGTTCTGAGCGTTTAGGCTCGTTCGATCATAGTCAGAGGCTGGACATGGAAGACGCTTTAGCCACCATCCGCACGGGCCGATCCGCACTCCCCTGGGTGATTGTTGCTCTCGTGGTGTTTGCTGCCGGTGCAAGCTTGTTTTGGATGAACAACAAAATCGAGGCGCTCGGGGCCGCCAAAGCGCGTACTCAGGAAGTGAACGGTGATGATACGCGGAGAGCCGTAGCCGCCATCCGACAAAGGCTAATCGAAGTTCAGAAGGGCCAAACAGCCTTGACGGACCAAGTGACCGATTTTCAGCGCAGGATTGCCGCAGAGCAAGGAGAGCGCAAACTTCTCTCCGGCCAGCTGGGCTCGATCAGTCAGCGACTAGATGCTCTCTCTTCATCGAGTGCTGATGCGAACCAAATTCCACAGCAGCCTCAAAGGAACGGGCGAAGCAAGCGGTAGGCGACTGTACCCAGCATGATCCTAAGAAGGCCCGCCATTCCGTGCTGGCGGGCCACTTGTTTGTTTACGGTGATTGAAGACGCCCCGGGCGCTTCTCGACCGCTCGTTTAGCGCTGATGTCCCAGACCAATTCCAAGGTTGCGCGCCTTCTGCCTCAACGAGCCCTCGGATCGCTTCATCATCTTTGATAGCTTGGCTACCGGGGTGCGGGCTTTAGAATGAGCTTTGAGCAATTTGACGTCGTCCTTCGTGTACTCTTTGCGCTTGCTCTTCGTCGTTTTTGCCACTTGATCTTCTCCAACGTGATCACGCGCGGGTTAGAGTGATCATGCGAATGCGTCAAGCAGAGGTGGGCTCCCTTACCCATCAAATCTTGTGAATCCTAGGTCCCTATCTGCGCTGGCAAGGTCCGGTTACGCTTCGTTCAAGAACGAATTGCATCGATCACGTGAGCGATCAAAATCGCTGCGCCCGCCGCAATCACAATGACGAAAATCCAAGTAATGATCGCGTCCATGGTCAGACTGAACGCGCCGATCCATGCATAGTCAAAAACGATCGTGCCGCATCGCGCAATTTCAGCTCCGGCTGAGGATTCTCGGCAACTAGTGCGATCGGTGTTGGCCTTATCGCCGAGTGCCAAGATGAGCAGCAGGCCGAAACGCTCCACCTAGCGAAGAGGTGGGGGCGTCACTGTCTGAGCGTCGCTACCTGTTCAATCCTCAGGCCATCACGCAGCCTCGTGAATCACATTATGCTACCGGCCTGAAACAAACCTAGGCGATAGCGCAGTTCCTCGTGAATGTCGCACCTCGGTTACAGCATTCGCCCATGGTCGCTGCTAGGGATCTGCGATCCAGAAGAGGTCCAGCGTGTCAACACATGGTGCTCAAAGCCCCGATCGGGACGAAATCCGCGCCAAGGTTGTGCCAGGTTACACCGGTTTCCACCTTCGTCCCTCCAGTCTCAATGATGCGAAGTCGGAACAAGCGGCGGATGGTTCCACTGCCTATTACTTTCCGGAGAGGTGGAGTTGGGGGCCGCCTAGGTCGTCCAAGTTTTGGTAAAAATCCTTTGCTCGCCACGAACCAGTCTTGGCGTCGCATCCGAAATGAAAAGGGACCGCCAACAAAGCGTCCTTACCCTGTCCGCTTGTTAAGATCTTCGCCGTAGCATCGACCTATCATTTTTGACAGGTGCGGCCCACCCGGGCAGGGGCGCATGATCGCCCCAACGGAAGGGCTATCGGTGTGCAGCGATATCAATTTCTGATCATTCACATTGGGCAATTACAGGCCGATGATGTGGGCGAGCAATCTAGCTCGCTGATTTAGCGGATGACTACGGCACCCGCGTCGCTCGGAACATCGGCAGCGATCCCGAGTACGATCGCGTTAACGGCACGATCGTTATTGGTGTCGACGGGGACGGTTCAGAGATCGAGCGGCACGTGGCTGTTGTCCCTGCTTCCGCGAAATCGAAACTGGACTGAGGATGGACGGCGCGGCAGACTCTGGGGCGACCTTCGTGCAGTCTTCATCTGGTTTAAGGCTCTGAGCGCGCTCGATTGCCATCCTTGGGGCCTCCGATGTGTTGCAAACGCTCTAGCAACGCCGTCGGAAGATACTGTCACCGAGGTGCTATCGGCTGATCATCGCGTGGCACATGGATCTCACCAATCGTTTCACTGTGCAACACTTGATCACGTTTCGCCGGTTCTCGCTGGCGGGCCGACATGCTGGGCAGCATCAGCGATCGGTGCCCGCCGATTCAGTCAAACTCCGCTGCTACAAGATCGGCGGGATTCTTTTGGGCTAGCCGTCTCGGCACGCAATGCCGAAGCTGTCGCAGGTGAGCGCGAAAACCTCTTTGGCCTTCGCATCTTCGAAACAGAAGCGTGTGCCGACTTGGGCCCGATCTGTCCACCAGACGGTTTGCGCACCTTTTGCGATGCGGGACGCTTCACCCCTTAGGAGGTCAAGTTGCTTTCCAGCTGCGTGGACGATGAGGCAATGTTCGTCAGTCATCAGGTCTCCGAGAAAGTGACAGTTGCACAAGATGCAATGCCGCAGTCTCGCGACAGACTGCGGCCGGCGCATGCCAAAATCCGGGTGAAAACATCTAAGTGAAATATGCAGCCGGCCCGGTGAGGAGCAGCCTACAACAGGTACGCCGCAACGCAATGTTATCTGGCATACAGTTGGATGCGTATTTAATGGGACAGATAGTGAGGGAGGGCCGCCGGTTCACGCCGGCGGGTTTTTCTTTGGATCTAGTGATGAGCCACGAAGGCGGCCATGCTAAATGCGACGACGCAGGCAGCAGCCAATGAGCAGAGGGTTATCACGATCTCCTTGGGCATGGTGGCCTCCTAATCACAGCCTCCTACGTCTCAATGACGTACGAGCCTGGATCTCATGCCGATCAACATTGTGTAGGCAAGTCGACGCCAAATCAGGTTCATCAGGACTAGCATGGTGCATCCCCGTGTCTGATGCCGGCAACTTACGCCCTTTTCCGTTTCTGGACGACTTCTCAGATGGGCTTGAATGGTTTCGTGCACCGCCCTGTGGTCGTGCCAGCCGCCGGCAAAGCTAAAGGTCTGGCGTGCCGCTCGACCGGCCGTCCGAAATGATTCAAGCATCAATCCGCTAGGAGTTTCTTCCTTTGGGCGCGCCGCTCAAGAAAATTCCGCTCGCAATCGTGCCCATCTACCGTCTTAATCCTATGATTATTGAGATGTTTTTCGGTCTAGTTGTATTGAGGTCGTGATGGGTATTTCCGAGCAAATCTTCGATGCCGCTGTTGCTCCGCGCCAACGCAGCGTGTTTCTCGAAAGCCAAATTGCTGAATTAGGTGTCCTGCGAAGCCGATTAGCCCAGGCTCAGCTGCGACGGCCGCGGTTAAGGCCCGGTCGTTCACCTTCCAATAGATTAGGTCGGCGGCGTCGGTGTAGGTAACTTTCCGCGCAACCAGCCGACTTGCGATCTGCCCCCCATAGCGCCAAGCTGTGGCAATGAGTCGGGGGGATTCATGCAGCGGAAGCCGTTTGAGAGCATGTCTCTCGAAGAGCTTTGGCGACTTCACACGGTCGTCAATGAGATTCTCGCTGCGAGACTCGTCGCCAAGAAGGAAGAGCTTGAACGACGATTAGGGCTACTCAACCGAGAAGACAAAACTCCCCATTAAGGTCGTTGCAGTCGGCCCGCCGGTTCACGCTGGCAGGTTGTCCGGGCGCCCGAAACGGCAGCGCTACAGCCACTCCATTCGCTCTGGTCATCGAGCGTCATCTGAAGCTAAGCGTCTGGCGCCGCTTCTGCCGCGTAGATCAGCCAAGATGGCCTCACGAGCCAGCCGTAGTGATCGCACCTGTTCAGAATACTTTTTCAGCGCTTCTTCCAGCACTTCGATCTCTCGTATCGCTTGTTCGATCGGTGCACGACGTTCTGCTCCTTGGGTCGCGTGGCTGCGAGCAGGCCTTCTCTTCTTGATCATTGAAGCCCCCTTTAGGCGGCGACGGGTTCGCGGAGCACGAACGCCGGCCGATCCAGCACATTCAAACAGCGGGAAAAAGTGGTAGTTCCTAACTGGCCCCGCCGACTTTGCGCTCAGGAGCGAACACAACAAATATTGGTTGGAGGGCTGCAGATAAAGCCGCCGCCTGTCGGGTCCGCATTACGGTGAAGGCATGGCCTCCCATGCAATGGCTAGCGTCTTCCTCCGCTTACGACTCGAAAACGAGGAGCCGCCGGTTGTCGGGCGGGACGCGAACTGGGGTGTTAGTATCAATCCGGCGGGCGCGCTTAGTTGAGGCAGATAAAAAGGTGCGCGATCATGGACAGCCGGCCGTCCAGCACCAACTCCGAGCGAAACCACCTCGTTGCAATTTGGGCAGTCCAGAGTCTACACGTGCTCCATCGCGTCTTTTAGCCTCCATGCTCGCCCTCTTATTAGAGCAGGAGCTGGGCACGCGCGGTGGCGGATATATCAGATGTTGGGTCCCGATGATTTCAGTGGAAGCGTACGGCGCAAGGTGAACTAAGGCCGCCTCGATTGGCCATTCTCACAATTCTCGCCCCATGGCCGGATGGCTGCGGTTCTTGACCTTGATCCAATACTTCTGCCGGCCGCCGCGGTACGGGCGATCGCGATGCTTGGAAACTAATCCTTCGAGACCCATGCGGCGGGCAGCTCGGAATAGATCCGGCCCGATCTCGCCGCGCTCGAAAGGCGCCCGTCGGGCGGGCGGGCCTGTAGCTGCTCCAGATTGGTCTTACGCACGTGAAGGGGCACTGATCGCAGGTCGTCGCTACCCATCACGAGGATATCGAAGGCATATAGCTGCACCTCATGGTCGTGTTGCCGGCTGTGCAACCCGTTAAAGTCGCTGATGCCGTCCACCCCAAGGACCACGGCCTCGCCATCTATCACAAACCTCTTTTGCCGGTTCTTCAGCGCGGCCTCAGCAATCCAGGGATAACGCTTCGTCCAGTCTGTGCCATTGCGCGAGAGCAGGCGTACGCGCCCGTTCTCCCGGACAACCAGCATGCCATCATGCTTTACTTCGTGAATCCAGTCCGGCCCGTCGGGCACCTGCTTGCCAGCGGTAGCCAGGCACAGCTCATACGCGATACGCATGAAAGCGGAGATATGCACTCACACGCGAATTTGCGAATCCGGTTCGCGAAGAAGGTGCGGGAACGCAATTCGTGGGGCGACGGAAGGCCCGTTGCGATTTTGCCGGCGGATCTCGCCAGCACCGGTCGAAACGGTCTGGAAACACGATTACGGCGCAGACGACATGAAGTTGAAGTCGGAAGGGCGAATGATTGCCTCCATCTCAAGGGACGGAGAGACATCTATGACCAACTATCGAAACGCCCGCGCTCTTGCTTTCACCGCCGCGCTGCTCATGGCTGCCCTCGCGTTTGTCCCGCGCCCGGTCAGCTCCGATCTCGGCGCCGGTTGGAAATGCAGTCACAACGTTCTCATGACGAGCTGCCGACTGGCTCAGCAATGACCGATCAGCACCCGCCATAGCTGCACGGCCGAAGAGACTCATCGAGCGAGTTTCATTGCTTCAGCTTCTCGTCTCGATCGATCTACGTAAACGCCAATTGGCCGTCGACGCCGAGCATCACTGCCTCGCCGTCGACGATGAACCGCTGCTCGCGATTACGCAGCGCGGACTGCACGATGCACGGAAATCGATCGGTCGAGTTGTGGCCGTTCGTTGTGGCCGTTCTTCGTGATCAGCCGCACGTTTCGGCAACTCCGCTCGACGCGCAGCCGATAGCCGTCGTACTTGATCTCATGGAACCAGTTGGGGCCATCGGGTACGGCTTTGGCGCTGGTGGGCAGGCAGAATTCGAACACGCGGGACATGGATGCGAGATAGTCATGCGGCCGCAATTATGCGAATCTTGCGCGTGATTTGACGTCGCTCGCGGTCTGATAGGTCGAGCTGGACGCTATAGGTCGGCTTCGAGGGAGCGCTTTTACTGCCTCAGGGCTGCAGGAGTGATAGGAGCCTTTGGCGATCCTGATCACGGTGCCGCTGGCATTCACGCAGGCGTTCCAGCTCCGCCTCGGCGTTCGCAGTGTTTTCACCTTGCCGCTTCAATTCCAAAACCAGCCGCTCCTGTTCTGCGAGCTGACGCTCTCCTGCGACCACATCCCGTTCAACGCGGCTCAATTCATCGTAGATCGAGATCCTGTCCATCAAAGCGCTCCACGAAGTGCAACGAGCGGTAGTCAACGCTCGGCCCATTCGAGGAGTTGCTAAGGGTCCATATGGCCTCCGCAATCTTCTGCCGGCGCCGGATTTTCTAGTGCTGTGTCGGTTCTTCCTCGATCTCCTGATCATGCAGCTGATCACCTCGGCGAGATCGCGCATATCAAGCATTTTGCCGCAGACCGGACAGTGGATGAAGTGCTCGCGCTCGTCACGGGCGGTCCAGCCAACTGGCTTGCCACCCATTAGCCCACGCCGCGCAGGGGTAGGGCGAGCTGCAGGTCAAAGCGGCGCGTGGCGTTGGCGTTGATGAAGTCCTGCAGCGCCGGCGAAATCTCCACGCGGGCCTGAGCAGCCCGCTCCGCCAGCGCGTCGGCAACGTCCGAGGTCGCGTCGCGCGACCAGCCCTCGACCGGATTGAAGCACACGATTCGCAAGGGGTAGGCGTATTGGCCGGAGAGGATATCCCGCAGAACACTCTCGAGATCGGTATCGGCCTCGTCGGTCTCGCGCCAGGCGCAGCCGGCGCGCGCCGAAATCCTCAAGCACCAAGTAGATGTCCCGGTCGAGGCGATCGGCCGGCACGATAGATGGCGAGGAACGCATCACGGATACTCCACTGACCGACCAGAACTTAGAATCGGCGAGTAGAGAAGCGAGTCGGCGTGGAAGGTTCCGAAGGACAGGCGCGGCCCGGCTGCAGGGGCTTGGGGGATATCGGCCGGGGCCGCGACGCCCGCTCAGCGGCGAGCCAGCGGACGTCAACCGGCCTTCGATCTCAAAGTTCCTATTTTGGGGAGCAGCTTCTCAGGCGGTGAAGTGAGCTTCACGAAGGTGCCGCTCTCATGCAGCTCTTTGTCGATCGCGCCCTGCAGCCCGGTTGCGAATTCCGCGCCCGTGGCCTTGCAGCCGGTCTTCGACAGAAACGGCGCGTTGATCTTCTCGATGTGGATGCGGCCGTCGATCGGTACGACGCCGGCGGCGAGCTCGAGCAACTTGCGCGCGGCGGCGTCCGGATCGGGCCTCGACGTGCTTCATGCGTCACGCCTGACCCAGCTTGTCGCGTTCGGCGCGCGCGGTGGCTTCAGCCTGTTCGCGGCTTAAACGACCGTTGATGCTGCGCCGGTCGGGATTGTCATCGAAATATAAATAGGTCGAGAGGCGCACCTCGATGCTCTCTTCTTGCGGGATGACGCGGATGAGGGATGGGTTTGTCGTGATCGCAGCGTTATCGCACGTGAACGCAGCAAGAACAAATTGGCTTTCGGACGTGTGTAGCAAAGCGTGTATCAGTTAAACAGACCGACTTTTATCTGATTTTTTCTGTGCTGTTTTTACGCGTTCGGCGCCGTGGCGCTCCCTAGCAGAGCCAGCTGGTCACTCTGATGCGGACGGGGGCGGAGCTTCTTGAAGGAAGGCGGCTGCGTTGTTCAGCTCAAGAGGCGATCTTCTGCTCAGCCTCAAGGACGCGTTCGCGAAGTGCTTCCAACTCCGCAATTTGAGCAGCGAGCGCTTCGAAGCGGTGCCGAAGAACAGCGGCAGCGGCATCCGCTCGAGCGCCGCGATTGCCCGCCTCGGGCAAGTTGGCCCATTCGAATGGAGCGACCGATCGAATTGAGGATGGGGAATTCTGGAAATGATGCATATCAGTCATGGCCGGACCTTCCGCGTGCGCGGGGAAGGGAGTAGGAGGGCCGCACCGGGCTTTGTAGCGAGACCACAATTAAATCACACGCAGATCAAAAAAAATAACGGATTTAATCCAAAATTAATCACGAATTATAACGCGAGCTCTGTCGTTCCTTTTTATCCGTCCCTTCCAGTCTGCTCTCCGACCGAGCTGTTTAAGCCGCTCCTCAAGGTCGCTCTTTGCTGCGATCAGCTTGACCGTTAGGATCTGATCCACGTCGGTGTGCAGCGCCCACAGCTCATCGATGGACATCGCGTCAAGGTGATCTCGATCCATCTCGCCCGGTCCCTGCAGATTACCCTTAAAGATGCGTGCCTGGGCAGATGCCCCTATTGAGACTCCAAGCTCAGGCCCGTGCACCTCAATTAAAGTTCCAATATTGAATTATTAAATAAGACATAAATAGTCAATTTTATTAACGAGAGCGGCAGAGAACGTCGCTCCCGAGGGCTCGGAAACGCGCCGCTCACAAGACGAGGCCGGCATCGCCGCACGGGCGGTGACCTGCCACTGAGTATTTCCTCCAGAAGTAGTTAGAGTCCGGCCTGAAGAAGGACGGACAGATGAAGCGAGCAAGGTTTACGGAAGAGCAGATTATCGCGGTGTTGAAGGAGCATGAGGCCGGGGCGAAGACGGCCGATCTGGCTCGCAGGCACGGGATCTCCGAAGCGACGATCTACAACTGGAAGGCCAAATTCGGCGGCATGGATGTCTCCGAGGCCAAGCGGCTGAGAACCCTGGAGGAGGAGAACGCGAAGCTGAAGAAGCTTCTTGCCGAGCAGATGCTCGATGCAGCCGCCCTTCGCGAGCTCCTTTCAAAAAAATGGTAGGGCCCGCCGCCAAGCGCGCTGCTGTCGCGCATCTGCAGGCCGTCATGAGCCTGTCGGAACGGCGGGCCTGCTCGATCGTGGGCGCGGATCGGAAGATGGTTCGTTACCGCTCCAGCCGTCCGCCGGACGTTGCTCTCCGCGGCCGGCTGCGTGACCTCGCCAACGAGCGGCGACGTTTTGGCTACCGCCGGCTGTTCGTCCTGCTGCGGCGGGAGGGAGAGGCCTCGGGGATCAACCGGATCTACCGGCTTTATCGGGAAGAAGGGCTCACCGTCCGCAAGCGGCGGGCTCGTCGCAAGGCCGTGGGGACCCGTGCCCCGATCCTGATCGAGGCGAGGCCCAATGCGCGCTGGTCGCTGGATTTCGTCCACGACCAGTTCGCCAACGGTCGGCGCTTCCGCATCCTCAACATCGTCGACGACGTCACCAAGGAATATCTGGGCGCCATTCCGGAGACATCGATCTCGGGGCGGCGCGTGGCCCGCGAACTGACGGCGATCCTCGAGCGGCGCGGCAAGCCAGGAATGATCGTGTCCGACCATGGCACCGAGTTCACCTGCAACGCCATCCTCGCCTGGTGCAAGGACGCAGCCATCGACTGGCACTTCATCGCACCAGGAAAGCCGATGCAGAACGGCTTTGTCGAGAGCTTCAATGGCCGAATGCGCGACGAACTGCTCAACGAGACCCTGTTCTTCGAACTTGACGATGCTCGTGCCAAGATCGCGAACTGGGTTGCCGACTACAATCTCCAGCGGCCTCACTCGTCGCTGAAATACCTGACCCCGGCGGCCTATGCCGCCCACCTCATCGCAACGGACGACCGGCTGCGCAACCCCGACCAGCTCCGCCGATCGTCCGTTGCTCCACCCGCGCCACTTGGCGTACAAAACCCCGAGACTCTAACCGCCACCGGATGAAAACTCAGTGGCAGGTCAGCGGCCTGAGACTTCTGCGGCTATGCTGGTTGCCACCTCGACTAAGAAGTTGAGTGGTTTCAGTGCCGAGAAATTGGGTTGCATGAATCTTCTCGTTGTGACGATCGATCACGGCCGCGACGAGCGCCTCCTTGCTAGGGAAATATTGATAGAGCGAGCCAACGCTGACGCCGGCGACCTCGGCAATTATTGGTGAGCCCGGTACTGTCCAAGTTGATTTTCCGCACGTCCCCGGCAGCCTCAGTTGGCGGCGCCTGCGCTCGAATATGTGATCCGGCTCGCTGCTATGTCCGGAATCGAACAATCATGCGTCCATGGCCAGGTTATGATCAATCTCGCGATAATACCTTTTGGATCGGAGATATTGACGTGGCGATGGGTAAGGTGAAGTGGTTCAACACGACGAAAGGCTATGGCTTCATTCAACCTGATGACGGCAGCTCAGATGTCTTCGTGCACATCAGCGCCGTCGAGAAAGCCGGCTACACGGGCTTGGCTGAAGGCGCGCGGATCAGCTACGAGCTGAGGGCAGGCCGGTCCGGTAAAATGTCGGCGGAGGATCTGCGGATCGGCTGACGGGAAGAGCGCGTCCATTGCCGATCCAAGCCGCAACACAAGTTGCCTGAGAAACGTGAACGGATTGGAACTAAGGGCTTCGCGACGCGTCGAATCCATGCCCCCGGCTCCCCAAAAGCCCCGCCGGGGAAAATCTACCCCCTAGGTTGGCGGTCCAAATGCGCAGCAAAGCGCAAGGACCGTTAGCGCCCGAAGGAGGGAGCAATGAGCAATCGCCCATCGGAGCGTACGACGCCGGCCGCGGCCGAGCGGGAAGCGCGAAAGGTGTTTCGAGACACAGGTGCCAAGGTGCCGGCCTCGGAGTATGAGCGCGACCAACAGGCGTTCTATGCGAACCGGGAGCGCCTGAAGGCGGAGCGGCTGGCTCGCGAGGCGGCCGTCGAACACAAGCCCAAGTCCTGATCGTTGCGTCCGCAGCGAAGCTAGTCTCGTCTCCGCTGCAGCGAGTGCTCGAGAAAGAAACGCAGCATCTCCCTCGTCGCATCCGGTCCGTCCGAATCGGTGTAGGAGCCGGCAGGGCTGCCTCCTGACCATGCGTGTCCGGCTCCGTGGATTTCCCAGTGCTCGAGGATTCCGCGCCCGCCGGCGTCGGCGTGGACCGTGCGGGTGTAGGCATGTCCTCCAGGTACCCGCCCGCGATGCACCTTTATCTTCGTGCGGGATCCGCCGATCGATTGTCGTACGATCCGAGCGCCGTTCTTGGAATGCACCGTGGCGTCGCGATCGCCGTGAAAGACGATTGTCGGCACGGGCGGGCCGTCGCTCGGCGGTGCCTCAGGCCCGCCGCCTTGCTTCATGGCCATCAGCGCGGAGGGAAGGTCGCTGGCTACTCCGCAAGCCAGTCCGGAATGAATGCCGATCGCTGCGTACAGATCGCCGTACGTCGATCCCATGATGGCCGCGGCCGCGGCCCCGGCGGACAGTCCGGCGACGTAGACGCGTTCCGGATTGACCGAATAGTCGCGCATGATCTGGCGGGTGATGCCGGCGATGAGCGCGGGCTCGCCGGTGCCGCGCTGCTGGTCGGCCGGCCGAAACCAATTCCAGCATTTCGCCTGGTTTGCTTCCGCCCGCTGCGCGGGATAGGCAACGAAGCAGGTCTGTTCTTCGGCGATGAAGTTCATGCGCGTGCCGGCGGCAAAATCCTCCGGTGACTGCGTACAGCCGTGGAGCATGATCACCAGCGGAATGGGCTGTCCGTGATAGCCGCTCGGGATGAACAGCCGGTAGGCGCGGCTTCCCGCGGCATTTGCGTAGACGCCTTCGACGAACTTGGCGCCGTCCGGCACGATGTCCGCCATGGAAGGCGGCGCACGCCGCAGGGCGCCTCCCAGCCCGAGCCCGTGGAGGTGTTTGGCGATATCCACTGCCGGCTGGGCCGCCCGACGCGGACGCCTCGTCTCGGCGGCGTTCGCCTTGGCGTCGATGGTCTGCGGCTCTCTTCCTGCAGCAAGGGCGGGCTGGCCACTCATCGGTGCGGTAGCGTCCCGCTCTTTTTCGCCCCGAAGCATGCGCTGAAGCAGCGAGGTGGCTTCGACGAGTTGGCCCGAGCGTGTGAGGCGTGTAGCTTCGCGAATGATGTCTTGGTTCAGCATGACCTTACCTCGTCCTGTCGGCGAGAGCGGACTTGACCGCCGGACTGGCGTGCAGGGCCCCCAGCACAGAGACCGATGCAATCGTCGCGCGGGCCAGCTCGGGCGTGACGTCCTGCGCGATAGTGGCAAGGCCAAGAACATTGATGTGCAGCATCTCGCCCGCCCGCCGCGTCGCCTCGAGATCTTCGCGGCTGTAGTTTCGCAAGCCCAGGTCCAAGCTCTTTCGCGCCGTGGATTGCTTGACCACATCAGCGTGGCGTTCGAGCTGGTTGCGGATCGCGGTCCTGATGAAATCCGTGCGGTTCGAGTAGAAGCCTTCCTGCACCATCAAATCGACCTGACCGAGATCGACAAAGCCAAGATTGATCGTGATTTTTTCCGTGTCGGACGGCTTTGGTCGAATTTCGTGAACGTTGCCCGGCATCGCTCTACCATCCAGATAGCATCCAGTTGGATGGTATATGGATGGAGCGTTGGGGGGTCAAGGGCGCGTGCCCGCAACGCGTGATATACGGACCGCCGCGATATCCTGGATCCGCCTTTGCGAACCGGCGCTCGGGGCGATTCATCAAATTTTGGTGGGACACGCGGAACCTCGCATGGTCCGCAATCAGCACGACATCCCCGAGCCAGCGCGCATGGAGCGGTTGTGCCGGAGATTTAGCGGCCTGCGACAGGACAAGCACCATCGCCGACCTCGGGCGATGGCTGAAGGCGTCGCGATCATTCCAGACCCGCTTTTTGCCGGAGCTGGTCGATCATCTCAGACGCCTCCGCCTTTGTCAGATCCTCCTTAGGAAGTGGCTTGTGGGCCTGCTCGGCGAGAGTTTTTAGATAGGATTGCTGCGCGCCGGTCATTGGGTCATTTCCGGAAACCCAGTCTTTAGGGTCCTTTTCAGTGTTGTCGGCCATGCTGATCTCCTTTTCCGACCAACAATACACTTGAGCTTTTGTTCCTTATTTGTTCTACTTCGGTGGGGCCGCGCTATTGCCGCGGGTGTCGCATTTTCGCCTCGGCAGGTGTCCGGCTAGGTGACACAAAACCTTGGCATGGTGCAGGGGCACAGGGGAATTGCCATTCCCACCAGGGGCTGGAAATCCGCCGCCCGCGCAAAGATGCAAACGGGCGGCGTTTTTATTGGAGTGCTCATCCGCCTCGCACGCGAGAGCGCTCGGG
>Ga0102590_1003545_pt1 | contig 15202 bp, 11 predicted proteins | sample AraplaMF_Col_mMF_FD_76859 | JGI IMG/M metagenome (GOLD analysis project Ga0102590, IMG submission 76859) | Arabidopsis root microbial communities from the University of North Carolina, USA - plate scrape MF_Col_mMF | ecosystem: Host-associated > Plants > Roots > Endosphere | place: USA...
TCGCGCGGCTCGCTTCGCTTCATGGATTTGTCCGGCCATCCCATTCGAAAACCTCTTCGATATCAATGGCGCAGCGGCGGCTTAAGCCGGGTTAATTTTGTGGGAGATTTTGCGGCGTCCTTGACGGGCGCGTTTGCATTTTGTTCTAACCAAGGCCCCTGTCCGGAGCCTTCCAAATGCCCATCAGAGTCGCCACCTGGAACGTGAATTCGGTCCGGCAGCGGATCGATCTCCTCCTGACCTGGCTGAAGGAGTGCCAGCCGGACATCGTCTGCCTCCAGGAGATCAAATGCGTTGACGAGGCCTTCCCGCGGCTGGAAATCGAGGCGCTCGGCTACAACGTGGTCACGCACGGGCAGAAGACGTTCAACGGCGTCGCCCTGCTCTCGAAGCTCCCGTTCGACGAGACCAAATCGGGGCTGGCCGGCGACGACGAGGATGCCCATGCCCGCTTCCTCGAAGGCGTGGTGACGCTGAAGCGCGGCGTGCTGCGCATCGCCTGCCTCTATCTGCCCAACGGCAACCCGGTCGGGACCGAGAAATATCCTTACAAGCTCAAATGGATGTCGCGGCTTCTTGAGTATTCGAAGGAGCGACTCAAGACTGAGGAGCCGCTGATCCTCGCCGGCGACTTCAACGTCATCCCGCACGCCCGCGACGTCCACAACCCGGCCGCCTGGACCGAGGACGCCCTGTTCAAGCCGGAGACGCGGGAGAGTTTTCAGTCCCTGCTCGGCCTCGGCCTGACCGATGCCCTGCGGGCTGTCACCGACGAGCCCGGGCTCTACACCTTCTGGGATTACCAGGCCGGCGCCTGGCAGAAGAACCATGGCCTGCGCATCGACCATCTGCTGCTGTCGCCGCAGGCCAGCGACAAGCTCGCCAATGTCGGGATCGACAGCTATGTGCGGGCCTGGGAGAAGCCGTCGGACCACGTTCCGGTGTGGGCGGATCTGGATCTCGAGGCGGCGTAAGCCGCCTCAGCGGATCAGTCGCGGCGGCCCTGCACCCACTGTTCCAGCATTTGCAGGCACATGGCGCGGTCGTCGTCGGAGGCCTTGGCGAAGGCCCGGTTGTAGTTTTCCTTGATCCAGGTCTCCTCGGCACCGGCGCTGTCGCGCGCCAGCGTCAGCCACATCAGGCCGCGCGCGGCCTGCCGCGGCAGGCGGTCGCCGTTGAACAGCATCTGGCCGAGCAGCGCCTGGGCCTCGTGCTGGCCCTTCTGGGCGGCGAGGCCAAGCCAGCGCGCGCCATAGCGGAAATCCTCGCGGGAGGCATCCGGCGTCTTCAGGTACAGCCGGGCGAGATCGTACTGGGCGTCCGCGTTGCCGAAATAGGAGGCCGCGTAGGAGAACATCTCCCTAGCCCGGTCCTGGTCCGGCTTGATCTTCGAGTTCGGGATGCCGCTGAGATAGTAGCGGCCGAGCGCGACGAAGGCGTTAGCCACGATCTGCGCCTGCGGCGCCGACGGGCTGTCCTCGGCATGCGCATTGGCGATCCGGCTGAAATATTCGAAGGCGCGCACGTCGTCCTGAACCACGCCGTCGCCATTGGCGTACATGCGGCCGAGCTTCCACTGCGCGATCGGATGCCCGCCCTCGGCAGCATATTGCAGAGCGCTGAGCGAGGTTTCCTGGGTCGGTGCCGGAACCTTGCTGCGGACGGTTCCCGCCGTGCCCGGCAAGGTGGTCACGACCGGGATGGTGGCGTCCTTGTTGTTGGCCGGCGAGCCGTCGAAAGCAAACGCCGGCGCGGCCAGCGCACTGGCCCCCAACACAAACGCAACAATGGCACGCCTAGATGTCCGCATAACACTGTTTCTCGTGCGCGCCGCCCGGATGGGTCACTGCCCCACCGACCGCTGGTCCAACCTGCTGAGCATATTTCCAGAGCGCGCCCGTCGTATGGTTAGTCGCGCGAGCGCTCCATTTGGTCTTGCGCTGGGCAAGCTCCTGGTCGCTCAATTTTACGTTAAGGGTACCGGCGACGGCGTCGATCTCGATGATGTCGCCGTCCTCGAGCAGCCCGATCGGGCCGCCGATGGCCGCTTCCGGCCCGACATGGCCGATGCAAAAGCCGCGGGTGGCGCCGGAGAACCTGCCGTCGGTAATGAGCGCAATCTTGCCGCCCATGCCCTGGCCGGTCAGCGCCGCGGTGGTCTGGAGCATTTCCCGCATGCCGGGGCCGCCCTTGGGCCCCTCGTAGCGGATCACGATGACTTCGCCTTCCCGATAGGTGCGCTGCTGGACCGCCTCGAAAGCATCCTCCTCACGGTCGAAGCACCTGGCCGGACCGGTAAACTTGAGGTTGGACATTCCCGCGACTTTCACGATCGCACCTTCTGGCGCCAGATTGCCCTTCAGACCGACCACACCGCCAGTAACGGTGATGGGTTTGTCCGCCGGGTGCACCACGTCCTGGTGCGGATTCCATTTCACGCTTTTGAGGTTTTCGGCGATCGTTCGACCGGTGACCGTAATGCAGTCACCGTGGAGAAATCCGTTGTCGAGCAGCGTCTTCATCAGAAGCGGTATGCCACCTACTTCAAACATGTCTTTGGCGACATAACGGCCACCCGGCTTCAAATCCGCGACATAAGGTGTCTTTTTGAAGATTTCGGCGACGTCGAACAGGTCGAACTTGATGCCGCACTCATGCGCGATCGCCGGCAGGTGCAGTGCAGCATTGGTCGAGCCACCAGAGGCGGCGACAACGGCGGCCGCATTCTCCAGCGCCTTGAGGGTCACGATGTCGCGCGGCCGGATGTTCTGGGCGATCAGGTCCATCACCTTCTCGCCCGCGGTCATGCAGAAGGCGTCGCGGATTTCATAAGGGGCCGGAGCGCCGGCCGAGTATGGCAGCGCGAGGCCAATGGCTTCCGAGACGGTCGCCATGGTGTTGGCGGTGAACTGCGCGCCGCAGGCGCCCGCCGAGGGGCAGGCCACGCGCTCGATCTCGTCGAGATCCTCGTCCGACATCGCGCCGACCGAGTGCTTGCCGACCGCTTCGAACATATCCTGCACGGTGACCTGCTGCCCGCGGAAATTGCCGGGCAGGATCGAGCCGCCATAAATGAAGATCGAAGGCACGTTGAGGCGGACCATGACCATCATCATGCCCGGCAGCGACTTGTCGCAGCCCGCAAGGCCCACCAGCGCATCATAGGCATGACCGCGGACGGTCAGTTCGACGGAATCGGCGATGCACTCGCGCGACGGCAGCGAGGAGCGCATGCCGTCATGACCCATGGCGATGCCGTCGGTGACGGTGATGGTGCAGAATTCACGTGGCGTGCCGCCGGCTGATGCCACGCCCTTCTTCACCGCCTGCGCCTGGCGCATCAGGGAGATGTTGCATGGAGCGGCCTCGTTCCAGCACGAGGCGACACCGACGAAGGGCTGGTGGATCTGCTCGGTGGTCAGGCCCATGGCGTAGAAGTAGGACCGATGGGGCGCGCGCGTAGGGCCTTCCGTCACGTGACGGCTCGGCAGCCTCTGCTTGATGTTGGTCTTCGCATCCATCGCGACCAGTTTCCTTGGCTAACCCTTGTCAGACCCGGAAAATCAGACCCAAGATTTGAATCGACCTTGGGATTTCCCTTCGCCTGTCACGGGCACCGCAGCCCTAAACATTAGAGCGATTTTATTCATGTTCGGGTGTGGCCAAAAAGCGGCGTTGACACGAACGGACTGCGATAACGGTTAAATCGCCCAGAACTGTTGCGTGGACAGCACAATCGTGGCCCCAAGGACACGGGTTGGCTTACTTTGATACCTCGCAAAAATGACGAGACGCAACTTTAAATTTTACCGGGAGAATAATGCACCCGGGTTAGGTTCAGGGATTGGGGCTCAGTCCAGTGAGTCGGCGTCGACAGCCATGGGCATGGCTACGTCGCCAAATACCCAATGTCATTCCCCGCGGCGGCGAGCGCGTTCCGGACAGCCCTCGCCTCGCGGCGGTGGGTCAAGGTCCGGTCATCGCAATGACCGGACTTGAACCACGGTGGCGCCTTACGCGTTCCGCATCGCACGGCCGAGCGGATCGACCAGGCGAACGATCTCGCAAGTAGCGACAAGGCCGGCGAGCCAGACGGCGCTGGTCAGGCCAATGCGCGTCACGATGGCGGCGGTGAAGGCGCCCTCGCCGCCGAGCAACGGCGTCGCGGCGAGCAGCGCAACTTCATAGACCGCATAGGCGGCGACCAGCGCGAGCGCCAGCATCAGCAGGGTGCGGCCCTGCGGCAGCATGCGCAGGATGCTCGACGCAGCTGTGGTCGCGAGAAGCGCAGCCGCGCCGATGACAAGGCCCCAGGCGATGGTGCTGCCATCGATGGGATAGTGCAGCACGCCAAAGCCGATGCTCTGGTTCACGAGCCAGGCGCCGGTGACGACAAGCAGCGCCGGGCGCAGCGGCAGCATCGCCGCGGCGACGACGGCGAAAGCCGCGAACGGCGTGGCACAGGCGAACGCGAAGCTTGCCAGCGCGCATGACACTGTCAGCAGCACAAAGCCGAACATCGGCGCGAGGCGCGGCGCGACCGGATGAAGCCGCAGACGGTGGCCGTGAGACGGCAGGATGTCGAGAGCCATGGATGATCTCCTTCTGTTTGAAGCCTAGTACATTTGAGGGGATATGACAGCCCCACCCGGGGTCAGAACGTGGCGCCGGCCTTGAGCAGGTAAGTGCGGCCGGGCAGCGGATAGGCGCTGAAGCGGCCATCGGTGAAGGTGCTCGCGATCGCATAGTCGTAGTAGAGCGCGTTCAGCACATTGTTGACGCTCAGCGACCAGAAATAGCGTTCGAACTGTCCGCTGAGCTTGAGGTCGATGGTGCCGTTGGCAGGAATCGGCTTCTGCGTTCCCGCCTGGTCGTTGTCCATGCGCCGCTCGCTCCAGAACCGCGCGGTGGCATCGAGCACCACATAGTTCTGCCAGATGTTCCAGGTGACACCGGCACTGGCGGTGTAGCGCGACACCAGCGGCACGTCGTTGCCGGCCCAGACGCCTTCGCGGAACACAGCCCGCGTGACCGCCATGGCGGAACGCAGCAGCAGGGCATCGTTGACGCGATATGACAGACTTGTCTCCGAGCCGTAGCGGCGGGTCGGATCGAGATTGGTGTTGTAGAACAGGATGGGGTTGAAATGGATCTCGTTGCTGAGGTCCATCAGGTAGAGACTGCTCTGCATCTGCAGCCCGCCTGCCTTGATGCGCAGCCCGCCCTCGACATCCTGCGAGGTCTGGGTCTTGAGCTGGAACGTCTGCGGGATCGCAGCAAAGGTGAAGGGGTCGAACGACGGACCTGACGACACGCGCTCGTCGACGTCGGGCGTGCGGAATGCGCGCGCGACACGGCCGAACAACGAGACCATGTCGTTGAGGCGATGCTCGGCACCGAGATGCAGCGCGTATTGGGTCTCATTGCTGCTGAGCGGGAGCGCGCCGATGTCGGCGTTGAACGGAGCTGAGGAATCGAACTTGTCGCGGGCCGAAAGGCTGATGGTCTGCACCCGCGCGCCATAGGACAATTCGGTGGTCGGCGCCACGCCCAGTGTGTGCTGGAAATAGCCCGCAACCGTCTGCTGCCTGAGGCCGTAAGTGTGCCAGGGCGCGAGCCCCTGCCCGGCACCGCGGTTCTGCTGAAAGCTCGCATCGTAATAGTCGATGCCGGTCAACAGCTGCGACGGCAGTCCCAGCAGCAGGCTCTTCACGCTGAGCCGCGGCGTGATCGACCAGGTCGTCAGATCCGAGTCGACATAGGTCGACGTGAAGAACGCGGGCACCGGCGCTGGGCTCGCAAAGAACGCGCTCTGCTGCTTCTTGTCGCGCACGCCGCCGTCGACGATGAGATCGACGCCGTTGACCAGGGTCTTGGTGAAGCCCGCGGTGGCGCTGAAGCCTTGCTGGTTGGCGTAGTTGAAGGGGGTGCTGGTCCCCCTTCGGTTGCTGGCGAGTTCGTCGAGGCCGATGGAGGGATCGACGGTGCGGCCGCCCGGCAACCGCAGTTCCTGATCGTCGCCTGTCACGGTCAGGAAAGCGGTCAGGCCCGATGTCGTGTAGTTGAGATTGCCGACGCCGTTCTTCTGGACATAGCGATTGTTGTCGCGGTAACCGTCGGTGCTGACGGCATTGCCGTAGAACGAGGTCGACCACGGCCCGGAATTGAGCGACGTCGAGAAATTGCCAAGCCTGGTGTTGAACGAGCCGAAGCCGGCCTCGATGCGCGCGGCCACCGGCGGTCCGCCGACGCCGTTCCTGGTGACGATGTTGATCACGCCGCCGACCGCATTGTCGCCGTAGAGCACCGCGCCGGAATTGCCGCGCGTGATCTCGACGCGCTCGATCGAATTGAGCGGGATGGTGGAGAGGTCCACCTGCGCCATGTCGATGTCGTTCAGCCGTCGGCCGTTGACCAGCACCAGCGTGTTTGCGGTGGCGAAGGCGCCGAAGCCGCGCAAATCGACGCCGGTCTTCGCGGCGACCGGGCCGCCATAGAGCGTCGTGATCTGGGCGCCCGGGACTTGCGCCGCGATGATCTCGGCGAGCGTCTGCGACGGCGCATGTGCGATGTCCGCGGCCGTGATCACGGTCGTGGCGGCCCCGACAATGCCGCCGGTGCCGGCGACGGCCTCACTGGCGGCGCCGGAGGAACCGGCTGCCGGCGCTCCGCTCCGGGCGACCTTCGGGGGCGCACGCCGGCTCGTCGTGTCGCCGTCGCCGGTCGCCCGGGCGCGCGTGCGGTTCGGGTCGTCGGGCCTCGTAACTTCGATCGGCGGCAGTCGCTCGGCGACGGCTTGCTGCGCGCGGGCGAGCGATGGATCGAGCGAGCAAAGAGAAGTGGTCGCGAACAGGCCGGCGCTGAGGCGCCTGGCGGCAGAGATAATACGGGACACAGTTGTAACCTCGGTGTGACGTCAGTGGCACGTCACAGCGAACGAGGTTTCACCGCGGAGCGATGGATTGCTCCGATGAAGCCAATGTCTGTACTCCCCGACCGACATCTTCGCGTGTGACCACGGCTGACGGCAGGTCTCCTGGCTCGCGGGTCGTTACCTCTGCGTCGCCTTCCCGGGACCGAGATTCCCAGTGGCATATGACGAGAGATTCACCGCTTACAGTTGCGGGGGCAGCCATGGCATTGAGACGATCCCGAAAGTTGGGACATTCCCGCACCACGTTCCCTTTTGATCTCCGTGAGGAGAACCGTCACGTAGCAATCTACGGGCCGGGCAAGCGGGGAGTCAATCGGCCGGTTGCGTGAGCACCGAAGTCCCGCACCGAAGATTGAGCTGGCGCAATCAGGCCCGTTCGGTTTCGAAGCGCGTCCGCACCGTCGCCCGCTCACCGGCATCGACGAGCTGGCCAATGCCGGTACGGCCCGTCAGCGCGCAGCGGATGATCTTTTCGGCGACCGACCTGCGGAAGCCATGGTCCTCGCCGATGGGGCGATTGCGGCAGATCCGGTCCAGCGCCAGCTTCATGTTGATCCGTGTGCGGGTGTCGAAATGTTCGCTGATCATTCGCACGGCCCTCGATGCGTTGATGTCGAGGCAGAAACGTCCGGGCGTCGCCCGGGTTCCAAAGGGATCAGGCAATGCGCCAGCGCTTACGTCCGCCCTCTTGGACGCAAGGCCTGGGATTGGCCCACGGCCACGTCGTGCGTCGGGATGTCAGCGCGCTTGATCGGCATCAGCTGCCCGGAAGCGGAGATGATGGCGGTCTCCTCGCGGCGGCAGCGCGGGCACATGAAGCGGACCTCGTGCGGGGATGCCGACCAGCCCGCGCGTTTCACATTGGCCGCCATCGGCCAGGCCTCGCAATGCGAGCATGACACCAGAAACCGACCGGGATCGAGCATCCCCATTCCATTCGACTCCGTGTCTAGCCTGCCTGTTCTAATGATGATCCGACGCAATCGTTCCGGTGCCGGGGCACCGTCAGTCCCGTCCCGGGGAATCGAGGCGACTCAGCGCGCACCCTTGAGCGTGCAGGACGTCGAGCAGGTGACGGTGTTGCCGTGGTCGCACGCCTTGCAGGCCGCAACACACTGGTTGATGTCGCGGGGATTGTAGGAGCTGTAGGTCCGCATCGCGCAGACCGGAGTCGAGCCGGTGATGTCCTGCTCCTGGTTGCAGGCCGCTGTCATCAGCGTGAGCACGATCACCGCAAGGAGGCGCATGGGAGGGCCCTGTGAGGCATGATCAAACGATATCCGCGAGTCGCGCTGCATTGCAACGAGCCGCGGCATTCCCGCAGCGGAGCAACTCAGCAAGCGTCTCCACGCCTCAAGGATGCGTGCCAAACGTTAAAAACGGCTTTCAGCCGCGCGGCCCCGCGATGGTTCCACGCATCATGCAGCGGTTTGCATGTCCGAGGCTTACGTCGACTTCAAGCCGCAGTCTTGGTCGCAATCGCCTGCCGCAGATCGACCGCCAATTGGCGATACTGCTCCGCCAACTTCAGGTAGAACTCGCGCTTGGTGCTGTCGGTGGCGAGCTTGGTGATCAACTCGCATTCGGCGGTGAGCGTCTCGAACCGTTCCAGCCTGTCCTCAAGATCTGTCATCGGCGTATCCCCATCAAACGCCTCAAGGACGGCAAACCTAAGCCCGGGAAATAGGTCACGGCGAACATCGTTATGGAGTAGAATGAATTTTCGTCGGTGAAGGCGGCGTGGAGACACCGCCGCGACCGCTTACTTCTGCTCCAGCCGCCAGGCACCGTCCCACCCCTCGTCCGGCGGGCTGACTTCGAATTGCGCGATGCGGGCGAGCAGCGTGCGCGAAGGGCCGTCACCGGGGACGGCTTCCAGCGCAGCGTTGAACGCGGCGCGAGCCTCGTCGAAGCGGCGGGCACGATAGGCGGCAAGGCCTTCCGCATAGCGCGTGCGCAGGCTCTCCTGCGGCACGCTGAGCCCATGCGCCTTGCTCATCACTTCGAAAATGGCTTGCGGCACGCTCTGGCCGGCGACCGTCAGACGATCGATCTCACGCAGCTCGCAGGCCGTGCCGATCGCCTCCGCCGTCGCCTGCGAGATCAGGATACGGGTGCCGTAGGTCTTGTTGACGGCTTCCAGGCGCGAGGCGAGGTTCACGGCGTCGCCCATCACCGTAAAGCTCATCATCAGCTCGGAGCCGATGCTGCCGGTCAGGACCTCGCCGGTGGCAATGCCGATCCGCAGGTCGCACGGCGCCGGCATGGCGCGGATGCCGAGCAGATCCGGCAATTGCTTCTGCAGTGCGGGCACCTGGTCGGCCATGTCGATGGCGGCGAAGCAGGCGAGCAGCGCCGGCTCGTCCTCCTCGATGAAGGGCGGGCCCCAATAGGCCATGATGGCGTCGCCGATATATTTGTCGATCACGCCGCGGTGCGTCCTGATCGGAGCAGACATCACCGTGAAGTAGTGGTTCATCACCTTGACGAGGCCGCGCGGGGTCATGCCCTCGCTCATCGAGGTGAAGCCGCTCATGTCGGAGAACATGATCGTCATCACCCGGCGCTGGCCGTCGATGGCGACCTCGGGCCGGTCGATCAGACCCTGCACCACCTTGGGGTCGATGTAGCGGCCGAAGGTCTCGCGAATGCGCTCGTTCTGACGCAACTGCTCGATCATGCGGTTGAAGGCGGCGGCGAGCTCGCCGATCTCGTCCTTGGTCGAGACGGTGATGGTCTTGTCGAAATGGCCCGCCTCGACCTCGCGGGTGCCGGCGAGCAAGAGCCGCACGGGCCGCGTGATGCCGCTGGAGACGAGCAGTGCGAAGGCAAATCCGACCACCGCTGCGAGGATGGTGACGATGCCCGAAATGATGATCGCCTGCCTCTGGCGACCGATCACCTGCGATGTGCTGGCAAAGACCTGCCTGAGCATGTCGGCGCGGATCGCGTCGATCTTCTGGTTGAACTGGTCACGAATGGTGTCGAGATGCTCCAGCGTACCGCGCGCCTCCGTCATCTCCTTGGCATCCACCTGCTTGAGGAGCCGGGCGTGATCCTCGTTCATCCCCTGCCGCAGCTCGGTGAGTACGGTTTCGATGCGGGTCTCGATCCGCGCCAGCCCGGCATTGTCGGACGGCGTCCTGGAGTCGTCGATGATGGCGTTGATGAGCTTGCGCGCGGCTTCGGCCTCCTCGTCGATCCTCCGGTCCGCCTCCTCGAACTCGCGCAGACGCGCTGCGTAGGCCTCCTCCTCCGAGGAGGCCTGCATCTTCATCATGATCATCCGCCGCAGCGCCACCGACCGCTCAAGCGAGCGGATGTTGGCGCGCGCCAAATGCCCGTAGGCCGGGATGTAGCGGTCGGTCAGCTCGTCGAGGAGGACACCGACCTGGCTCGACATCACCATCGACAGGATCGAGGTGACGAGCATCAGGACGATCAATCCGAGGGCGATGCCGACGATCTTGCGCCGGATCGACTGGTTGAAAAGCGGCATGAGGGCGGGGCAAACGCTGAAAGGAGGGTCCAGGGAACTCATTACACCGGATTTCGCCGCGGGAACACGCGCAATCTGGCCATTCGCGACGCCGCGGTCCGTACGCAACCGTCGCGAGATCCCCATTCGTTAACAAAGGTTAAAAACCACCACCTTTTCCGATTTCGGAAGTTCCAGAGTTCCCATCTGTATTTTGCCGCATTGTTGCGTGAGCGTGAGGAATGCGAAACGATGCCGTGGCATCGTCTGGTTGTCGTTTGATTCTCGAGCCGCATGTCGTCGCGGACTTTGGTTTGTACTGGTTTCGCAGGGGGACCACGCAATGAACCAGTGCCTACGCTCGCTCGCGTGTGTCGTTGCTGTGGCCGCGATGGCCCTCCTCCCCGCCGAGCTGGCGGCGAAGAGCAGTCACAAATCGTCCGCGTCGAAGAAGACGCATGAGGCGAAAGCCGGCAAGCAGCGTCACGCTGCGGCGAAGTCGCGCCATGGCAAGCATGCCGAGGCCAAGCGCAAGTCGAACAAGCAGGACAACGAGGTCTCGGACAAGCCGGCGGCGCCGCCGCTGACCGGCGACCTCGCCGCGCTGAAGGACGCCATCGATCTCGCGCGCAAGGGCAAGACCGACGACGCGAGCGCGGCGCGCGACCGCATTGCCGATCCCGCCGGGGCGAAGCTCGCCGACTGGTTCATCCTGCGCCATTCCGAGAGCACCGCGAATTTCAAGCGCTACGCGGCCTTTCTCGCCGCCAATCCGGACTGGCCGAGCAGTGCCCTGCTCCGCCGCCGCGCCGAGGCGCGGCTGTGGCAGGAGAAGAGCGATGCGGCCACCGTGCACAAATTCACCATGGACCGGCCGACCAGCGCCAAGGGCAAGTTCGCGCTCGCCCGCGTACTGCTCGCTGAAGGTGACAGCGACAGAGCCGCGCGTCTCGTCCGCGAGGCCTGGCGCACCGACGAGTTGTCGGAGCGCAGCGAGGAGGATTCTTACGAAGCGTTCCGCGATCTGCTGACTGCAGACGACCATCGCGCCCGCATGGACAAGCGCCTCGGCGCCAAGGACTATGCCGGTGCACGGCGCGCCGCAAAACGGCTCGGCGAGGATGCCCTCGCGATCGTGAAGGCCTGCGCCGCGGTCACCGGCAAGGCCAGCAAGGCCAAAGACTATCTCGAGGACGTCTCGACCGAAGCGCGCCGCGATCTCGGCTACGTGCTGTGCCGCGCGCAATGGCACCTCCAGAACGACCGCATCGACGACGCCGCCGAGGTGATCCTGGCCGCCGCGCCCGACACGATGGCGGCGCAGGACACCGACGCCTGGTGGCGCGAGCGCCGCCTGCTCGCGCGCAAACTGCTCGACCAGGGCAAGTCCAGGACGGCTTACGACGTGGTGCGCACGGCGGCCATCCCGGCGATGGAGGTCTACCGGGTCGACCATCACTTCATGTGCGGCTGGATCGCGCTGCGCTATCTCGACGATCCCAGGACGGCGATGATGCACTTTGCCGCGATCGACGAAGGCTCCGCCAATCCGCTCGCGCTGTCGCGCGCGCATTACTGGCGCGGCCGCGCGGCCGAGGCGATGAATGCAATGGCAGATGCGCGCCTGAGCTATCAGGCCGCGGCGCGCTATCCGACCGCCTATTACGGCCAGCTGGCCCGCGCGAAGCTTGGCCTCGACCGCATCGAGCTGCGTCCGCCCTCGCCCGTGCTGGCCGCGGCCGACACTCCGCCCTCGGACGAGCGCGTGCGCGCCGCCGAGATGCTCTACGGCATCGGCGAGCGCGACATGGTGTTCTATTACGCCGAGGATTTCGCCAAAGAGAGTACCGACGTCGCGGCGCTCGAAGCGCTCGGCGAACTGGCCAGCCGGCGCAACGATGCGCGCGTGATGCTGGAGGTCGGCAAGTCGGCGCTGGCGCGCGGGCTGGCGCTCGACCATTACGCCTTCCCGACCATCGGCATCCCCGAGCACAAGCAGGTCGCGCCCGCGATCGAGACCAGCGTGATCTATTCGGTGGCACGCACCGAAAGCTCGTTCGACCAGCGCGACAAGTCGCCTGCCAACGCCGTCGGCCTGATGCAGGTGACGCCGGAAGCAGGCCGCGATACCGCAAAGCGCTTCGGCCTGACCTATGACTGGGACAAGATGGTCTCCGATCCCGTCTACAACACCCAGATGGGCGCGGCCGAGCTGAGCGCACTCCTGTCGGAATATCGCGGCAACCAGATCATGACCTTCGCCGGCTACAATGCCGGCCGCGGCCGCGTGCGCGAATGGGTGCAGGCGCGCGGCGACCCCAGGGATCCCAAGGTCGATCCGGTCGACTGGGTCGAGCGCATTCCGCTCTCGGAGACGCGCAACTACGTCCAGCGCGTGATCGAGAACGTGCTGGTCTACCGGGCGCGGTTCGAGGGCAGCGGCGTGGTCGCCGGCAAGAGCGACCAGCGCGTGGTGACAAAGGATGCCGCTGCGGTGGCGACGCCGGTGGGGTTTATGGGATCGGAGTAGCGCACCAGCGCCTGCGCCTCACTCCACCTTGATGTTCGCCGCCTTGATGATCGGCCACCATTTGGCGATCTCGGCCTTCTGCCGCGTGCCGAGCGCTTCGGGGGTGAGCTGGTTCTGCGGGGTCATCTCCAGCCCCTGGCTTTCGAGCTGCTTCTTCACGGCGGGATCGCTCAGCGCTTCCACGGCTGCGGCGTTGAGCCTGGTGACGATCTCCTTCGGCGTGCCCTTGGGCACCCATAGGCCCGACCACAGCGTCATGTTGAAGCCCTTGAGCCCGGCCTCTTCCGCGGTCGGAATGTCGGGCGCCGAGGCCAACCGCTTGTCGTCGGTGATGGCGTAGGCGCGGATGGTGCCGGCGCGGACCTGGTTGATGGAGTTGGAGGTCTGGTCGACGATGACGTCGATCTGTCCGGCGATAAGGTCGTTCAGCGCGGGTGCGGTGCCGCGATACGGCACGTATTGCAGCTTGACGCCGGAGACGCTCTCGAAATAGACGCCGGCGATGTGGCTGCCGGAGCCTGCACCGGCAGTGCCTGCGGTCGGCGATGACGGCCGCGACTTCAGCCATTCGATCAGCTCTTTCAGCGACGTCGCAGGCACCGCGTTCTTGCTGACGACGATCATCGGGTTGCTCGGCAGCAGCACCACCGGTTCGAGATCGGCGACGAGGTCGTAATTGAGCTTGTAGACGGCGCCGTTGGCGACATGGGTGCCGAGATGGCCGAACGAGATGGTGTAGCCGTCAGGCGGCGAATGCACCGCGCGGCCGACGCCGATCGAGCCACCCGCGCCGGTGACGTTCTCGATCACCAGCGGCTGACCGAGCGACGTCCGCATCCGCTCGGCGAGCACGCGCGCCATCGCATCGGACGGGCCACCGGCCGCGAAGGGCACGATGATTGTGATGGGACGTGAGGGATAGTCGTCGGCGCGCACGGCGCCGGTCAACGTGACAATGCCGATCAGCGCAGCCCAGGCGGCCTTCTTCATTGTTTTCTCCCAGCGATGTTCTTTGTTTTTCTTTACCTCGCCCCGCTTGCGGGGAGAGGTCGAATGGTGCGGCATTCGGATGAGGGGGAGTCTCCGCGGACCCAACTGTCGCCGCTCCCGCGGAGACTCCCCTCACCCCGCCCCTCCCAGCGCGAGCGAAGCTCGTCGCGCCCCCGCAAGCGAGGCGAGGGAGAAGACTAGAACTGCGTGTAATCGATCGGCTTGTGGCGGTCGAGCGTCCGGGTGACCGGCGGCAGGGGGTATTTCAGGCCGGTGGCGCAGTTGAACAGCATCACGCGATCGGTCTTGCTGACGCGGCCATCGGCGAGGCTGTCCTTGTAGGCGGCGTAGGTCGCGGCACCCTCGGGACACAGCAGCAACCCCTCCTCGCGCGCGACCTCGTTCAGTGCAGCCGAAATCTTGTCGTCATCGACCGCGATGGCAAAGCCATTGCTCTGCCGCACCGCGCGCAAAATCAGGAAATCGCCGATCGCCTGCGGCACGCGGATGCCGGAGGCGATGGTGTGGGCGTCCTCCCAGCGCGTCGCATGCTCGGTGCCGGCCTCATAGGCGCGCACCATCGGCGCGCAGCCGGACGCCTGCACCGCGACCATGCGCGGGCGCTTGCTGCCGATGAAGCCGATCTTCTCCAGCTCGTCGAACGCCTTCCACATGCCGATCAGGCCCGTGCCGCCACCGGTCGGATAGAAGATCACGTCGGGCACGTCCCAGTCGAGCTGCTCGGCGAGTTCCAGGCCCATCGTCTTCTTGCCTTCGATACGGTACGGCTCCTTCAGCGTGGAGGTGTCGAACCAGCCGACCTTGGCCTTGCCCTCGCCGACGATCTTGCCGCAATCGTCGATGTAGCCGTTGACGCGGTAGACGGTCGCGCCCTGCAACTCGATCTCGCTGACGTTCACCTCGGGCGTGTCGGCCGGGCAGAAGATCGTGGTCTTGATGCCGCACGAGGTCGCGTAGGCGGCGAGCGCCGCACCGGCATTGCCGTTGGTCGGCATCGCCATGTGCTTGATGCCGAGCGCCTTGCCCATCGACACGGCCATCACGAGGCCGCGCGCCTTGAACGAGCCGGTCGGCAGGCGTCCCTCGTCTTTCACGATGATCTCGCCGCCACCGAGCTTTTTCCCGAGCTTGGGCAGCCGGATCAGCGGCGTGGTGACTTCGCCGAGCGAGACGATGTCCTTGCATTTGCGAACCGGCAGCAGCTCGCGGTAGCGCCACATGTCGGCGGGGCGCTGTGCCAGCGCGTCCT
>Ga0102590_1003551_pt1 | contig 15188 bp, 13 predicted proteins | sample AraplaMF_Col_mMF_FD_76859 | JGI IMG/M metagenome (GOLD analysis project Ga0102590, IMG submission 76859) | Arabidopsis root microbial communities from the University of North Carolina, USA - plate scrape MF_Col_mMF | ecosystem: Host-associated > Plants > Roots > Endosphere | place: USA...
GTTGCGACAGGTAGTGGCGGATATGTTTCAGGGTTTCTACCAGCAGGTTCTTTACCCGGCTTTTAGACAGCCTAAGCTGCTGGCCTATCTCCTCATGACTGAGGCCCTCCTGGCGGCTCAGCTGAAAGATGGCCTGTTTCTGGGGGGATAGTTGGGTGAGTGCCTGCTGGATAAGGGCTTTACTTTCGCGGGCGTCCAGCTGCAGCTCCAGGTCGTTAGAGATCTCGGAGATATTGGCCCAGACCTGGTCGATCAGCTTTTGCTGGAGGGATACCTTGCGGAGGTGGTCCAGGGTCTTATTACGGGCGATAATAAAGATGTAATTACCCACATGGGTGATGTCCGGCAGCTCATACCTGCCTGTCCACAAACGGAGGAAGGTTTCCTGGAGGATATCCTCCGCATCGATGGCCGAATGCGTCATGTGACAGGCAAAGGCCAGTACGCGCCTGCTATGCCGGGCGTATAGCTCACGGAAAGCAGGTTCGTCTCCTTCCCTAAGTTTTTTCAGTAGATCGTGGTCTGTTATTATTACAGGCATCTAACCCAATTTTAGGGAATTTCCGGGGCTAAAAAAAGGGAAATCCTAAAATTTTGCCTTTACTTGTTCAATAGTTTATGTTCTTCCAATGAGGCCTTGATTGTTTTCAGCACAAAGTTTGAAATAGTTCTGTTCAGCACCACCTTAGCGCCGATCCAAAGCAGGAACTTATTGAGCCCTGAAATGTTGACGGCCTTGATCAGCAAGGCCTGAACCCGCTGTTTTACCATGGGTTGGAACCGGTCGATATCCTTTTCCTGCAACACCGGCCAATTACTGCCGTTGGAGAAGGTAGGGATGGGAAAACCACCAGCGGGAGGGGCAAAGATGGGGATGATCTGGATAGAGCCATCCTTTGCCCTGAACGGGGTGGTATCAATACCGGCATAGCCATTTTTGAAGATGGTATTGTTTTGCAAGGCGCTTGCCGGGATGGTGAAATAATTACGCAGGAAGACCTCACAATTGAACCTGCCCAGGAAGTAGTCGTGTACCCTGAATTCTTTATTCAGGAAGCCGCTGAAGCCACCCAGGGCGCCGCAGGCAATGGCCATATCGCCGGCTATATCTTCCGTAGTGCCGTCTGGAGCCGTTCTTTTGCGGGAGGGCGCGATCAGCAGCTGGCCAAACATTTTGGGGTCCATGGCTTCATGCAGGACCTGTGGTTTGGCCCGCATCTGTGACAGCATAGCGCTGAAGGTAGCGCCCATTACTTTAAACAGGCCGGTATCTGCTTTGAATGGCTTTGGTTTGCTGCTGGGGAAGGGGTCGATCATTACTACAATGCTGCGGGCTTTGTTGGGGTCCTGGTAGTCATCATATTCGGGTTGGCTGGTCTTTTCTTTCAGTATGTCCCTTACCTTTTCGAAAGGCTCATTGTTGATAATGCCGCCGTCTACATTCAATGTTTCCCAGGGCTCCTGTGTGATGGGGAAGGGTTTGGTAATATTCACGCACCAGGGAATGTTATTGACATTTAAGCACGCGCGTTTCACTTTCCGGGACTGCAGTCCGAGCGGGAAAGCACCGGTGGCCATGGCGGCGTCTCTGGCAATATCTGTATTGATGTTCTGTTGAAAGTCCAGGTGGATCCATCCGTCTTCCGGTTTATCCACTCCATTCAGTTTAAAGCATGCATAATCGTTATGGATGCACATGTAGTATTTATCGGCCGGGGTATTGGTATTGAAACCGATGTTATAGCCAAAGCCTTCCAGGTTGGTGAGGGTGGTGAATATTTTCATCTCCGGATCAATGAAGGCAGGGCGTTCGGGGCCTTGCTGGCTTGTCTGTAAGGCAGTTTTGGCTACATCGTCAATAAAGGAGGAGTTCAGCAGGGATACGATACCGTTACCGTGAATATCGCCGGTGTCCAGCAGGTGAGGGAACATATCCTGGTCAGTAAGGTCTACCCAGGAATGATAGAGCTTGTTTTCCGGATGTCCGGCCATCACATCGGCACCCGGGTATACGGGTTTAATGCCATTGGCCAGCGCCGCTGCGGTAATGATGGCTGTCATGCCGCCGGCGGAGGCGCCGCCTATAACCGGGATCACTACGTTGTGCGATGGGGTGCCTGGTTCGTTTTTGTTTTTTCTTGCCTGCCATTCCTGTAAGGCTTCGATGAGGTAGTCCATTACGCCGGCGGTGTAGGCTCCGGCAGATACTGCGCCTGCCATGCAGAGGCCTAAATAGAAGGTGTTATCCGGATTGGTTGAATGCGGTTGCATAAAAAAGCATTTTGGGGTTAGTAGAAATAGTGCTAAAAAGGAATTTTTAATCCGGGAATATGGGGGCAATTACTAAAGCATTGAGAGCATTCGCGACATGTAAACTAAGGTAATAATTTTTTTTATATTTAACACGTTATTCCCGGATAATAAACACTTAACTATGTATGATCTCAGGAATGTAGATCCCGACGATATCAGTTTTTTACTGGTGGATATCGAAAAGTCCTTTGGTTTCAGTTTTGATGCAACATCGCTGGAACATGTAAGCACCTTTGGGGAGCTTTGCGATGTTATAGCTGGAAAACTGCATGAGCGTGATGCGCACGATTGCACTAGCCAGCAGGCATTTTACAAGCTTCGTGAGGTGCTGGTTGCTACACTTGCAATTGACAGGAACAATATTTGGACTGGTACAGACCTGGTTGAGCTTATACCAAGGCCGCAGATGCGGCAAAAGGTGCGGGAGATCAACGATAAACTGGGGTGTAAAGTGATTAACCTCTATATAAAAGCATGGCTTGTCAATATTATCCTGGTGGTGGGCGTTCTTTCTATGATCGCCTTCTTTCTTGACTGGAGGATAGCGTTATTCGGCTTGTCTACTATGGTTGTTACCGGAATACTCGCGAACAGATTCTTTGCCAAAGATATAGAGCATATAACGGTTGGGCAACTGGCGGAAAAGTTCTCCCGCGAACATTACCTGAAGGCCAGGCGTAACCCGGAAACGGTAAACCGGGCGGAGGTTGAACAGAAGATAAGGCGGCTATTCAGCGATAAACTGGATTTGGATGAATCTGTTCTTACCAGAGAAGCCACCTGGGTGTAATTATTTTTTCGTATATTTAGGTCTATGGCAGCTATATCACATCATAACAAGCCATTTACGGTCCTTATCCGGTACTTCATTGCCGGTGTAAGGAACTGTTATATCTGCTCTTTTACAGAATTTTATCCTTTCTGCCGCAAGCTTTATTATTTCTCCACTTACAAGGCATTTGAGGCCGCTGCCGCCTAAGTATTAAGGGCGGGGCATCGTTCCCCAATTCATTACAAATAATCCATCAATTTTCAAGCATCGTACTATGTCGCCAAATCCGTATAAGATTTCGGCCGGTAGTGTGATGGTCTGTCTGAATGTACTGCTCAATGCAATTGTACTGAGGGGCGGACTGATCGCAGGCGGACAATGGTACCGGTTCTTACCGGTGACCGCTACGCTGTTGCTGGCCTCAGTTGTTGCACTGCTTTGGAAAAAGCGGTGAACTAAACTGTCACATAAAAATCATGATATATGAAGACGAATGAACTGAACCCGGTGGTGATCACCCGGGAAGATTATGAATTGCTTAAACCCCTGATCGAACGAAGGGCGGACAAGCAGGATGAGATGTCCTTAGGACATGAGCTGGGCCGGGCTATTGTCGTGAACAAAGACGCATTGCCACCATTCACCGTAAGACTGAACTCCAAGGTTACAGTAGTGAACCAGGAAACACAAAGGGTAATGGAGTTTATGATTGTGATGCCCGAGCAGGCAGATATTGGTCAGCAGAAGGTATCTATTCTGAGCCCGATGGGCACAGCCCTGATAGGCTTCAGGAAAGGAGAGGAAGTGTTGTGGCAGGTGCCTGCCGGGATGAAGCGCTTCCGGATACTGGATGTGGTGAACAGACCTGAAGTGACTGAAAAGATGTAAAACATTTTTCAGCAAGACCATGGGCCTGCACTGTAAAGGGCATGGCCCATGCTTTTTAATTGCGGCACGGTGATTGCTGGATCGGTGGCCAGCGCTTTTTACAGCCTGTTTGGTTGTACGGAAGAGGCAGCTGCAACATGACGTTGAAATTAGAGAAAATAAAGTATTAAATTACCTGCAAAGAACCGCGTTATGACCATTCAGAGCAAGCCATTCACCTGGCTTTTTGCATTATTATTCATAGTCGCCATCTCTATACTTGGAATTCAGTTACGCGCTATCCACAATGCTGCCGGCACATTAGGCAAGGTAAAGGTGGAAGGCGGATATATATCTGGTACATTAAACGCGGCAGATGATGTATATATCTTCAAAGGTATCCCCTTTGCAGCGCCACCGGTGGGCGACCTGCGCTGGAGAGCGCCCGGACCGGTAAAACCATGGAGCGGCGTCAGAAAGTGCGATGCCTTCGGGCCCAGTCCCATGCAGCGTAAACCAGCGCCATTTAGCATGTGGTCTACCGAGTTCCTGATCCCTGCTGAACCGATCAGTGAAGATTGCCTGTATCTCAATGTATGGACAGGCGCACAAACATCACAGGAGAAAAGGCCTGTACTGGTATGGATATACGGAGGTGGTTTTGTAAGCGGTGGCAGTGGTGTGCCTATCTATGACGGGGAAGCCATGGCGAAGAAAGGGGTGGTGTTTGTGAGCATTAACTACCGGGTAGGTATCTTCGGTTTCTTTGCACATCCGCAATTGACCACTCAATCGGGCCGCCGGGCTTCCGGTAACTATGGCCTGATGGACCAGATAGCTGCTTTGAAATGGGTGCAGCACAACATTGCTGCCTTTGGCGGCGATCCTAAAAATGTAACGATCGCCGGACAATCGGCGGGTTCTATGAGCGTGAATTGCCTGGTGGCGTCGCCGCAGGCAAAAGGATTGTTTCACCGCGCAATCGCTGAGAGCGGGGCCGGGTTTATCAACCGGACCGTAGGATTACAGAAAGCAGAAACAGAAGGGATAAAGGTGATGCGGGGTTTCCATCTTACATCTATTAATGATCTGCGCGCTGTACCTGCAGAAGAGCTGATGAAACTAAGACCGGATTATACCGGGCCTATTATAGACGGATATGTGTTGCCTGATGCTATTCCCAATATTTTCAAAAAAGGTAAGGCCAATAAAGTAGACCTGCTTACCGGCTGGAATGAAGAGGAAGGACTGACATTAGGACCGATCAAGAATGCGCTGGATTTTCAGCAGGAAGCAAAGGAAAAGTACGGAGAGAGTGCAGTTTCCTTTTTGCAGTATTATCCTGCCAGCAATGACACGCAGGCGGAGGTTTCGCAACTGAAACTTGCCCGTGATATTATCTTCGGTGTGCAGAATTATACATGGGCGAATATACAAAGTGCGCTGGGAGCAAAAACTTATGTGTACCGCTTTGTCCACCGGCCGCCTGCTACCGGTGAGTATTCCAAATACGGTGCATTCCATACAGCAGAAGTGCCCTATGCCTTCAACAACCTGCAATTCGTAAACAGGCCCTGGAAGGAAGAGGATCGTGCATTGGCAGAGATCATGTCTTCTTACTGGGCAAATTTTGCAAGAACAGGGAACCCTAACTGGAAAGGTTTGCCGGTGTGGGAAGTGTATAAGAAAGGAGATAAGCGCATTATGCTGCTGGGAGAACAGCCGAAAATGGCGATGCTGGAAGATGAAGGCGCGCTGGAGTTTATGTCGAAAAGGATGGCCGGAAATTAATATATTTACTGTTTATAGCTACCCCTATACCACCTGTGAGATTACTAAGACCTGTTTATATCATTGTTACCTTTATTAGCCTGACTGTGCTCACACAGATTGGAGGCCTTGTATACCTGCTTTCTCTGACTACACACGGATTTATTAACCGGAGATTCGACAAGCGGATACAAATGGTCACGTTAAAGATGTGCTCTTTCCTTGTGCTTTATTCTATCGCTACATTCCTGATCATTCCGCCCATTGCGAGGCAATTTAACCGGGTTCCACTACCACTGATAAGAGACAATAACCTGCAGCCGTTGCATTTTGTTACCTGTTTGCTGAACAGGCATTACGTAAGGCCTGAGCTGAAACAGGCGGTAGTGGAAGTTGCCAGGCAGATGGGCAATAAATTTCCTGGCACAGCGGTAAATTACCTGGATGGAAGTTTTCCTTTCGGGAGTTATTTCCCTTTATTTCCGCACCTGAGCCATCATGATGGTAAAAAACTGGACATTGCTTTTTGCTACATGGATAGCGGAACTGGAAAGCAAATAAATGAAGCGCCGTCTATAATAGGCTACGGTGTCTGTGAAGAGCCCGGGCCTGGAGAGATAAATACGGCTGTGGCCTGCGAACGGGAGGGACACTGGCAATACAGTATATTGATGAAGATCGTTCCTCAGGGTAGTAAAGAAGACTTTATATTTGATGCCCTGCGGACAAAGACACTCATCAACCTCTTTGCTGCCAGGCCCGCGATTGGAAAACTATTTATTGAACCGCATTTGAAAGAGCGGCTTGGCTTAACAAGCCCGAAGATAAGGTTTCAAGGATGCCAGGCGGTACGTCATGATGACCATCTGCACGTACAGGTGAAATGAGTATTTTTGCCGGAAACACATCAACCTACGACAATGGCAACCATCGATGACTTTTACCAACTGGATATCCGTGTAGGCAAAATATTAGCCGTGGACGACTTCCCGCAAGCAAAGAAACCTGCCTATAAACTCACCATCGACCTGGGAGACGAGATCGGCATCAAAAGATCATCCGCCCAGATAACGGAAAATTATATCAAAGAAGACCTCATGGGTGTACTGGTACTCTGCGTGGTAAACTTCCCTCCCCGCCAGATAGGGCCCTTTGTTTCAGAAGTACTGACACTGGGCGTGCCCGATAAGCATAACAAAGTTGTGCTGGTAAAACCAGAAAGAGGTGTACCCGTAGGCGGAAGATTGTATTAGGCCCGCCATTCGTCCAAAAACCAGGGCCCGTCTCGTAATTTCCTGTATATTCACCGGCCAATACACAACGTATTAATAATTTTTTATAAGAACAATGGGTAAATACCTGCTGGCTTCAGCATTGCTGACTGTTACAACAATCGCCACCGCTCAAGAGCACACTGCTTTATCTGTAAGAGACTATGAACGCGCCGAGCGCATGTTAGACTACAAAACCGACCCACTGGTGGACAATACCTGGAGCCGGATGAACTGGTTGCCGGACAAACGTGTCTGGTATCGCGTAGTCAGCGCTAAAGGCAGCGAGTTTGTCCTGGTAAATCCTGCCAAAGGAAGCCGTTCCGCCGCCTTTGACCAGCAAAAGCTGGCTGCTGCCTTGTCAACAGCAAGCGGTAAGGAATACGACGCTTACGCTCTGCCATTCACCACCTTCAACTACACTGCAGACGGGAAGGCCATTCTCTTCACTGCTGCTGGTCAACGCTGGAAATGTGATCTGGGTAGCTATGCCTGTGTTATTGATAAGAGCACGGCTGTACTCGCGAATAATACCATCAGGCTGAACGGCGGAAGGGGCCGGACCAAAGAGATCCCCGAAGTGATCTCTCCCAACGGTAAATACGCCGCCTTACTGAGAGCGGACAACCTGTGGGTACGCGAAATAGCGACCGGTGAAGAGATCCAGCTAACCACCGACGGTATCAAAGATTTTGGCTATGCTACCGACAATGCCGGATGGAGCCATGGTACCAAGCTGGTATTGAGCTGGTCGCCTGATTCCAAAAAGATCGCTACTTTCAAACAGGATCAGCGTCATGTGAAGGATATGTACCTGGTGACCACCAATGTAGGCAGCCCTACATTGCAGGCCTGGAAATACCCGCTGCCGGGAGATTCGGCAGTGGCGATGATCCACCGTGTGATCATTGATGTGGAGGCCCGCAAGGTGATCAATATACAAGTGCCGCCAGATCCGCATCGCGCAACGCTGAGCGACGATATTTCCAGCACCGGTTCTTTCGATGATGTGGAATGGAGTAATGATAATTCACAACTGGCCTTTGTTTCTACTTCCCGCGATCATAAGCAGGAAAAGCTGCGCATCGCAGATGCCGCTACCGGCGCTGTACGCGAAGTACTCGAAGAAACAGTGGCCACACAATATGAATCCGGCCAGGGCAATATTAATTGGCACTACCTGAAAAGTTCCAATGAGATCATCTGGTATTCTGAACGCGATAACTGGGGCCATCTTTACCTGTATGACGCTACTACCGGAAAGCTGAAGAACCAGATCACCAAAGGAAACTGGGTAGTAACAAGCCTGCTTTATGTTGATGAAAAGAACCGTACGCTGTACTTCATGGGTGCCGGCCGGGAGCCCGGCAACCCGTACTTCAGGCATTTCTACAAAGTCCAGTTTGACGGTAAAGGCCTTACAACACTGACGCCTGAAACCGGCAACCACCAGGTGATGTTATCGCCCAATAACGATTGTTTTATCGACATCTATTCCCAACCGGATGTTCCACCTGTAACCGTGCTGCGTAAAATGGACGGGAAGATAGCTGTGAGCCTGGAGAAGGCGGACATTTCAAAGCTCAGCGCCAATGGATGGCAGGCGCCTAAAACCTTTTCTGTAAAGGCGCATGACGGCCAGACAGATATTTACGGTTTGCTGTTCACACCGAAAGATCTTGATCCGCAGAAGAAATATCCTGTTATAGATTATATCTATCCCGGCCCGCAGGGCGGCAGCATAGGCAGTGGCAGCAGCGCCTGGTCTTTTGCTCCTTCCCGGCTGGATCACCAGGCCCTGGCCGAGTTGGGGTTTGTGGTGGTACTGATAGAAGGTACCAGCAACCCGCTGCGTTCTAAAAGCTTCCACGATATGAGCTACGGCAATATGGCGGAGAACACACTGCCCGACCAGGTAAGCGGTATTCGCCAGCTTGCGCAGCAATACAGCTATATGGATACTACCCGCATCGGCATCTGGGGACATTCAGGCGGAGGCTTTGCTACGGCTGCAGCTATGTTCCGCTATCCCGACTTCTTTAAAGTAGGCATCTCTGAATCAGGCAACCATGATAACCGCAATTATGAAGATGACTGGGGAGAGCGTTACAACGGCCTGGCTAGTGCATCAGATTATGCCGCACAGGCTAACCAGCTCTATGCAAAAAACCTGAAAGGAAAGCTGATGCTGGCGCATGGCCTGATGGATGATAACGTGCCCCCCTATAATACCTGGCTGGTAGTAGAAGCGCTGGAAAAAGCGAATAAGGATTATGACCTGGTCATCTTCCCCGCAGCAAGGCATAGCTTTGGGACGTTCCGGCCTTATATGATGCGCCGCCGCTGGGATTATTTTGTACGCAATTTACTGCATGCAGAGCCGCCGAAGGAGTATGAGCTGAAGGCGAAAAAAGACCTGGAAGATTAACAAAGGTTCAGCAATTATAAGCTAATTCCCAACGCCGGCAGTTACACCGGCGTTGGGAATTTTAGTTTTTATTCTACCCTGCCGATACCAAACTGGTTACCGGCTTGTGTGGCTTTGTTCCCATTGAACTGCACTTCTACCATTTTTTCACTGGCTACGCTGTTATTGAATTCATCCTTTAAGGTAAGCAGGATCTTACGGCTCTTTACATCGATCACTTCACCGCTGGAAGGATAAGCGTATGTACCATCCAGGCTGAAGGTGATCCATCCCGGCATATCCTGTACGGGTATGGTGGTGAGCTGCTGGAAAGGAGGTGTTGCATTGAACACATGCAGGCGCATATTATGTCCATCACAGAGCCAGAGCTCCTTTTCATCCGGCGTGAGGCCGATGCCATGACTGGGATTGCCATGCCGTCTTACGGGCCCTGCTTCCCAGCCTTCTACGTCTACATGGGCGAGCTTATTGCCTTGTTTCAGATCGCCTACTTCGAAGCCCAGGAGGCTGTCTACCGTTACGTATACGAGTGTTTCCTTACCATTGACGGTAAAGGGCCGTACATTGTTTGCAAAGGCGCCTACCTTGCTTTTAATTGTATGCGTTTTTGCATCCGCGATATAAAGCCAGGGGCTTCCGATATCATCCAGGTATACGAGATTGCCGGTATGGCTGTAGATGGTGTTGTGTGCGCGTTTATAGACGTCTATTTTTTTGATGATGTTACCTGTCCTGCAATCTACCACATTCCAGAAGCCTTTCTCCAATGAGGGCAGATACATGGTGAGGCCGTCCGGTGAAATGGCCATACGGTCGCAGCCGCCTTCAAAAGGTTTTTCCCACACGATCTTCTCTGTGCTAAGGTCAATACGCTGCAGCGATTCCAGTGTGCTGATATAGATGCTGTTCAACGGAATACTGACTGCAATACCTTTTACGTTGGAGGGTTTGCCGTTAGGATGCAGTCCCTGTGTGGGAATCCTTTTTACGAAACGGTGATGATCGTCCATATCAAAGACGAGGAGGCCATGGCCGCCAAATCCCAGGTAGTCGCGGATACCGGGTGTGGCCACATACAGGTAATGTTTTGTCTGCGCACCGGCAGATAATGCAAAGCAGATGAGGAGGAGGGCAGTCAGCATCCGCCTGCCTGCTTTGTGTCTTTTAAGCATAAGCAATGGATAGTACATACGTGGATGGCATTGAATGGTTATTGTATAAAAACATCCTCACGGGTGAGGTCGTAGAACAGGTTTTGCAGCTGGTGCAGATGCACCAGGGGCCGCCCATAGGGAACGAGCCCGGCAGACGAGGAAGTGAGCGGCTGAAAAGCCCCTGCGGTTTCGCGTATATAAATGCTGCTGTTGCGGTTGTATCTATAGGAGTAAGTGTGTACGTCCTCTCCGTATTCCTTTTCTCCTGCCAGGAAACCGAATTGCAGCAGATGGTCTACTTCCAGCGTAACCGGGTGCACTTTTGAAAGGGGTAACCTGCTCTTTGGTAAGCCGGAGTTATACACGTGCCCTTCCAGGATCCCTTCTACCCTGAACACGGTCTCGATCATATTATAATCGTAGTACCATACCATATTGCCAATTCTCACATCAGTTTCTTCGATCATAATTACCAGGAATTATGATGCAAGTATACCTAAAAAATCATCTAATTTTAGTAAATGACTGTACTATCATCGCAGCGGCATCTATTTGACATACCGCCTGATATCGCTTACTTTAATTGCGCCTATAATGCGCCCCAGCTAAACGAGACCAGCCGCCGCCTGGCAGCCGGTATTACTGTAAAGAACCATCCCTGGGAGATCATGCCTGCAGATTATTTTACGGATGCAGAAACCGTGCGGAACCTTGCGGCTGCCGTATTTGGCGGAGAGGCAGACGGATACGCCGTAATACCGGCAGCCAGCTACGGACTGAGCGCTGCCGCCCGTGCTATCGAACCGCAGCTGCAGGCAGGCGATGGTATTCTCATGATGGAAGAGGAATTTCCCAGCAATGTACTGCCCTGGAGACGTATCGCACAGGAAAAGAACGTGCATATTGTTACCGTGCCTGTTCCTGCTGATGGGGACTGGACCAAAGCCATACTGGAGCGGATGGACCGCCGTATTAAAGTAGCTTCCTTATCGCCCTGCCACTGGACGAATGGCGCTTTTGTCAACCTGGCTGCAGTAAGACAGGTCTGTAATACTACAGGCAGCCTGCTGGTGGTAGATGCTACACAGGTATTGGGCGCCATGCCTTTCTCCCTAGAAGAGATCCTGCCGGATTTTATGATCGCCGCAGGATATAAATGGCTCTTAAGCCCTTATGGTTTCGGATTAATGTATGTAGCGAAACAATGGAGGGATGCACGCCCGCTGGAAGAGTCCTGGCAGGCGAGAGAAAATGCGGAAGATTTTGCATCGCTGGTAAGATATTCCGATCACTATATGCCTGGCGCCAGGCGTTTTGATGTGGGAGAGAAGTGCAGGCCTACCATCCTGCCCGGCGCTATTGCCGCGCTGGAACAGCTGCGCAGCTGGACGGTACCCGCCATCGCTGCATCGCTTGCCGTGATGAATCAGCAGATCGCTTCGCATCTTGAACAGCTGGGATTCCGTTTACCGCCGGCGGCACAACGATGCCCGCATCTATTCGGCGCAGCCATCCCTGCACATTACAAAGGGAATCTTGTTACTGAATTAAGGAACAGGAAGATCTTTATCAGTCAGCGCGGCAGTTCCGTTCGTTTCGCGCCTCACCTGTTCATTACTGCAGATGATATTGCGCGATTACTGGGAGCGATGGATGATCTGATAACATCAGCATAAAACCCCCTTTTTACAGGATTACTTTCCCGGGGCTTTTGGTTTAAATTGGGTTTTGTTAATCTTTTAAAATCCGATCCTATTATGAAAAAGAAAACCTCTCAGAAACTGCAGCTTACAAAGATCAAGATCTCTAAGCTGAACAAAAGCAACCAACCTTTAGTAGGAAACCGTACGCTGCCAACCACACAATTTATTTCCTGTGGTCCTACGTACTGGGTTTGCTAAAAGCGCCGGTCATTAAAGAACACAAAGAGCTTATTAAACATGAAAGGGCAAAAATACTTTGCCCTTTCATGTTTTTATGAGGGGCGTTTGAGCTTTTGCTGTGGATCTTTGTTGGCCTGCTGCAGCTGAGCGGTGGTGCGTGCAGCATCTTTTTCACTTTCCTGTAATGTCTTAGTGCTGCTTTCCAGTTCCAGTGGCTGAATGGCAACGGCATAGTCATTAGGCTTTATCTCTGAGCCAAATTTGATCGCATAACATTTGGTGAACTCCGCCCCTGAATAAAGGACGATGGATGAGAAGTAGATCCATAGCAACAGTACTACCAGCGAGCCTGCCGTTCCGTAGGCGCTGCCAACATCGCTGCGGCCGATATAAAAAGTAATGAGAAACTTTCCTGCCATAAACAGCAGCGCGGTGAAAAGCGCGCCGGCCATCACATCTTTCCAGCGGATCCTGGCATCCGGCAATACTTTGAAGATGATGGCAAAGAGGAACCAGATGATTAAAAATGTAAGGGCCAGGTTCAGTATATAAAACAGTGTTAGGGTAATATCCGGAAACAGCTGCCTGAGCCGGTCCATAAAGCCTTCCATCAGAGCGTTGATCAGCAGTGACACCAGCAGCAGGAAGGCTAGTCCTACAACAAGCGAGAATGACAGCAGCCTGCTGAGCAGAAATTTACTGAAGCCTTGTTTGGGTTTCACCCGGAGCTTCCAGATGATATTAATAGAGTCCTGTATTTCGGCGAAGACAGTGGTGGCGCCAATGAACAGCGTAATAAACCCTACGACGGTGGTGAGTGTATTGCTGCTGTCAATGGTGGCGTTTTTGATCACCTCCTGTATCTGGATAGCGGCCTTGCTGCCTACCAGGTCCTGGATCTGGGAGTAAAGGCGTCCCTGGATGGCCTCTCTTCCCCAGAACAGGTCTGCCAGGAAAAGAATGACGATCATCATTGGTCCCAGGGAGAAGATGGTATAATAAGCCAGTGAAGCGCTCAACTTGAGCACATTATCCGAACCAAAACCTTTCAGGGTTTGTTTCAGTACTGTCCAGAACGCTTTTGGAGTAAATCGTTCCATACGCTATAAGACTATCAACTGCTGAGATACCAAAAGCGGGCCAATCACTGAACCGGGCAAATAAAAAAGGAGCCTCATCCTTTACCAGGTGAGGCTCCCTTTTTATGCGTATTGTTAAGCTAATTTCAATTCGTGCCTTCTGCCTGTTTTGCAGGCTGCATAGATCGCATCAATGATCTTCAGATCTCTTACACCTTCTTCTCCGTCAACAGGTACCGGGGGCTGTTTACCTTCGAGAATAATACCAGCCATCTCATCCATCTGTACGGTTTGATGGGTCATGTGTGGCTGTGTTAACTCACCCTTGTGCGTGCGGCCTTTAATAGGTCCGTAACCGGTAGAGGGCTGCAGTTCTGCAAAGCCTTTTTCACCATTCAGGAAGAAACGGTCGAGGTTGTTCATGTTGTAAGTGGAAAGGCAGGAAGCTACTGCGCCGCTGGGGAAGCCCAGCTGGAACTGGATGGTCTCATCCACCCCTTCCTTGAACTTTACCTTGTCAGTTTTGGTTTCCTGCGCTGTTACCCAGATAGGATCTTCACCGATCATGTAACGTGAGCCGTTGATGGCGTAGATGCCGATATCCATCATCGAGCCGCCGCCGGCCAACTGCCTGTTCAGGCGCCATTGGGTAGGATCGCCGATCCTGAAACCGCATTGTCCCTGGAAGAACAGTACTTTCCCGAACTCGCCGTCTTTACGCATGCGGATCACTTCCAGTGTTTTGGGCTCGAAGTGCATGCGGTAGCCCACCAGTAATTTCACTTTGTTGTGCTTGCATGCATCTACCATTTCCTGGCCTTCTTTGGCATTCACAGCCATCGGCTTTTCGCAGATGACGTGTTTGCCAGCCTTAGCCACGCGGATCACCTGGTCGTGGTGGAGAGCGTTGGGCGTGATCACGTATACGGCGTCTATATCTGGATTGTCTTTGATGCGGTCAAAGTTTTCGTAGTTGTAGCAGTTCTTTTCCGGGATGTTGTATTTAGCCTGCCAGGCGGTGATCTTGGCGGGTGTGCCGCTGATCACGCCTACCAGTTTGGCGCGTTTACAGGATTGCATGGCTTCGGCCACCCGTGTGCCGTAGCTGCCCAGTCCCATGATAGCCACACGCAATACCGGCCCCTCATAGGTAGCGGACAGGATGCTATGTTTGCTTGCGGAGCTGATCAGCGGCATAAAAGGAATTGCCGCTGCTGAGACAGCCAATTTTTGCAGAAAATCACGACGAGAATTCATAAATAAAGGTTCTGGATCTTAAGATAATAACTTTCCGGTAAGTCTTGCTATAGTTTTCCGCTCACTAAAAAGATAGTATCTAAATATACACAAATTCCCCTTAATCATTTAGTGCAGGAGAGCAGTGGCACCGGCGAGGTAATGGTCTTGTCTATGCGGTATATCACGGCGTCTGCTGCGGGCACAGTAACAGTGAGTGTGCCGGTGATGGCGCTCATATTGCCTGAGAACAGTTCTTTTACGGAGGAATAAGTGCCGCTGGTGTTGAGACCTATCCTTCCCATATTCACCGTAAAGGTTTTAGGTGCAGCGCTGTAGTTGATGATAGCCAGGTAGTGATAACGGCCAATGCAGGTAGTGAAGAGCTCATTCGGCTGATCGCCGGTATTGCCTT
>Ga0102590_1003552_pt1 | contig 15187 bp, 17 predicted proteins | sample AraplaMF_Col_mMF_FD_76859 | JGI IMG/M metagenome (GOLD analysis project Ga0102590, IMG submission 76859) | Arabidopsis root microbial communities from the University of North Carolina, USA - plate scrape MF_Col_mMF | ecosystem: Host-associated > Plants > Roots > Endosphere | place: USA...
CGCGATCGCGGCGATGGCGGTTACCGCGCCCTGGCCGATTTCGACCTTGCCGGTGCGCAGGCTGACGACACTGCCGGTCTCGAAGGACACCCAGCGATCGAGCACCGGGTTGGCGGCGAGACTCATCGGAAGTTTTGCAGGCGCGTTCATGCACGCTGCCCCCTGCGTTCGGCGATGGCGCGGTCGACGGCGCGCAGGATGCGGATTTGCGAACCGCAGCGGCACAGATGGCGCTCATCGAGCGCCGCGACGATCGCACCGCGTTCCGCCGGCGGATCGTGGGCCAGCATCGCCGCGACCGTCATGATGATGCCGTTGATGCAATAGCCGCATTGCGCGGCCTGCTCATCCAGGAAGATCGATTGCACCTGCTGCGTCGCGCGGTCGTCGGCCAGCCCCTCGATGGTCTGCACGCGGTGGTCCTTTGCGGCCCATAGCGGCGTCGAGCACGACTGTACCGGCAGCCCGTCGAGCCATACCGTGCAGGCGCCGCAATTGCCTTCGCCGCAGCCGATCCGCGTGCCCTTGAGTTCGAGATCGTGGCGCAGCGCCATCAGCAATGACGTATCTTCCGGTACGCGCACCTCGACCGCGCGGCCGTTGACCGTGAGAGCAAAGACCGCGTCGCTGGAGGATACAGGGGTACTGGTCATCTCATAAAGCCTCACTGAGCATGGAACACGCCGAGATGTTGCGCAACCAGCGCTTCATCCCTGGCGACGTCGGCGGCGCTGCCTGCGAACACGCAGCGGCCGGTATTGAGGATTATCGCCTGATCGGCGACGTCGAGCGCCAGCTGGCGGTTCTGTTCGACCAGGACGATGGATTGCCCCTCCTCCTTCAGACGGCGGATGGCGCGGCCGACCTCGGCGACGATCAGGGGCGCAAGACCCTCCGACGGCTCGTCGAGCAGCAGCACCCGCGGATTGCCCATCAGGGCACGGCCGATCGCCAGCATCTGCTGCTCGCCGCCCGATAGCGTGCCGGCAAACTGGCCATGGCGCTCGCGCAGCCGCGGAAACAGGTCGTAGATCCGATCCAGTCCCCAGGGGTTTTCGGTAGCGCGCTCGCGCTGCCGCGCCACGTCCAGGTTCTCGCGCACCGACAGTGACGGAAAGATGCGGCGCCCTTGCGGCACGAGGCCGATGCCGAGCTGGGAGATCCGCTCGGGCCCGAGGCCGGCGATCGGTTCGCCGAACAGCCGGATGTCGCCTTGCTTCGGCTTGAGGAAGCCGATGATGGTCGATATGCAGGTGGTCTTGCCGGCGCCGTTGCGGCCCAGCAGCGCCAGCACGTCGCCCGGCCGCAGCGCGAATCCGACACCGTGCAGCACGTGGCTGTCGCCGTAAAACGTGTGCACATTGCTCAGTGACAGCGCCTCAGGTTCCAAGATAGACCTCCCGGGTGCGCTGGTCGGCGATCACGGCATCGCGCTGGCCGTCGACGATCACCTTGCCATAATTCAACAGCGTGACGGTCTCGGCGAGGTCGAGCGCCGTATCCATGTCATGCTCGATCATGATCACCGCGGTCTGGCGCGGAATCGCGGCGATCAGTGCCTTCACCGTCGATCGTTCGGTGTTCGAAAGCCCGGCCAGCGGCTCATCGAGCAACAGCACGCGCGGCTTTTGCGCCAGCGCCATCGCCAGCTCGACCCGGCGCTTCTCGCCATAGGCAATCTCGGAGATGGGATGCTCGGACAGGTGCAGCAGCCCGACCCGGTCCAGGGTCCGCCTCGCCTCGGTGGCGAGATCGCCGTAGAACGAGAGCGGCCGCCACATGTTCCAGCGTGACGGCCGCAACCCGAGCAGGCCGAGCGTCACGTTGTGTTCGAGGGTGTCGCCGTTGAACAGCGTGATGATCTGGTAGGTCCGCGACAGCCCGTGATGCGCGCGCCTGAACGGCGTGAAAGTGGTGACGTCGGTGCCGAACAGCCTGACCTGGCCCGAATTCGGCTTGAGGTCGCCGGTGATCTGGTTGAACAGCGTGGTCTTGCCCGCGCCGTTCGGGCCGATGATCAGGCGCCGCTCGCCGGGCCGGATCGTCAGTGAGACGTTCTGCGTCACCGGTAGGCCGCCGAACGCCTTCTGCAGGTTGATGATCTCGAGCGCGTATTCGGATGATGGCGCGGTCATTGCGAAGCTCCCTTCTTGCGGGACGCGAGCTTGCGCAGGCCGGGAATGATGCCGGTGGGCATCACCAGCACGATGAACAGGAACACCAGGCCGAGCAGCATGTTCCAGCGCTCGACATAGGCGGAGGCATAGTTCTTCAGCAGCATCACCAGGGTGGCGCCGACCACCGGGCCGCCCAGTGTCCCGGAGCCGCCGGCGATGACGCTGAGCAACGCTTCCGCCGAACTCGTGGTCGAGAGCGAGGTCGGGTGGATGTACTTGTTGTAATAGACATAGAGCAGTCCGGAGACCCCGCCCCAGAAGCCGGCATAGATGAAGGTGATCCAGCGGATCATCCACGGATTGAACCCGAGCGCCGCCATCCGGCGCGGCTGGTCGCGCACACCTTTGAGCGACGACCCGAACGACGACGAGACGAAGACCGCCATCAGCACGAAGGCGACCGCAAACACGATCAGCGCGAACCAATAGAACGAGGCGGCGTTGTCGAGCGGGATGCCGAACGGCGCCGGCCGCGTCAGGCCGGACAGGCCGTTGTCGCCATTGGTGACGTTGGACATCCGATAGGCGAGGCCCCACAGCACCTGCGACAGCGCCAGCGTGATCATCAGGAAGCCGAGCCCGGTGGCGCGGAGCGCGATCAGGCCGAACAAGGCCGCCATCAGCGTGGTGCCGGCGACCGAGATGAGCGCTGCCGGTCCATGCCCCAGACCATAGCGGCCACTCAGGAGGGCGCAGGCATAGGCTGCGACGCCGAGAAACGAGGCGTGGCCGAGTGAGGTCATGCCGCCATAGCCGACCAGCAGATTGAGGCTGAGCGCGAAGATCGCTGCGATCAGGATCTGGCTGGCCAGATTGACGTAATAGTCGCCGGCGGCCAGCGGCAGCACCAGCAGCAGCCCGGCGAAGATGGCGAATGCGATGGTCTTGATCATGCGCCGACGCGTCCGAACAGGCCTTGCGGGCGAAACGCGATGACGACGATCATCGGCAGGAACAGAATGATGTAGGCCAGTTCCGGAAACAGCGCGGTTCCGAAGGTGTAGATGAAGCCGATCACAAAACTGCCGACGAAAGCACCGAGCAGGCTGCCGATGCCGCCGAGAATCACCACGATCAGCGCCAGCGGCAGCATGTCGCCGTCGAGGCCCGGGTAGGCCGACAGGATCGGCCCGCCCAGCACCCCGCCAGCGCCGGCGATGCCCGCACCGAGACAGAACACCAGCGTGAACAGTCTCGTGACGGGAATACCGACCGCGCGCGCCATCTGCATGTCATCGACGCCGGCGCGGATCATGGCGCCGACCCGGGTGCGCTCTAGCAGCAGATACAGCGCGGCGGCGGCGCCGATCGCGCAGCCCACCAGCACAAGGCGGTAGGTCGGAAATACGAAGCCAAACACCCGGGTCGGCGCACTCAGGCTCGGCGGCGTCGGAATCGGGATCGGGTCGCCGCCCCACAACACCAGGCAAAGATCGGAGATGATGAACGACATGCCGAGCGTCACCAGCACCTGTCCGAGCGGATTGCTCTTCAGGCGCGTCAGCACCAGCCGTTCGAACAGCCCACCGAGGGCTGCGACGGCAAGTCCGGCGCCGAGCGCGGCCACCCATAGGTTCAGGCCTTCATAGGAGCGTAATGCAGTCGCGCCGAAATAGGCGCCGAGCATGAAGAAAGCGCCATGGGTCAGATTGGCAAGCCGCATCAGGCCGAAGATCAGCGAAAATCCCGACGACAGCAGGAACAGCAAGCCGCCGAGCGACAGGCTGTTGAGACCCTGGATGATCCAAAATTGCATCGGCATCCAATCTTGCAAACAAAACCGCGGCGCTTTGCTGCGCGGCAGACTCGAGCGTTACAGGTCCAGGTCCTTGTCCGGCGAAGCAATGTTCCCGGCAAAATACCGTTGCGATCTCGTCATATGATCCTCCCGGGACCGGTCCGATTGCAGTGAGTTTATTGTTTTTGTTTGCCGGAATATTTATCGGCTGGAATGCTTAAATGATCAAGTGATAACTATATCGGCGTGTTGCAATCACAACGCTGCGATTGATGCAGTGCGATACGGGAGCGGGGTTTGCGTCAGGAGTCCGTGACGATGGTTTTCTTCAGCACTTCGAACACCGCCGCGGTGTCCTGATCGCCCAGTCCCATCGCCATCGCTTCGCTGTAGACCGGCTGTGTCAGCGTGAACAGCGGGGTTGCGCAACCGAGGTCGTCGGCGAACTCGGCGATGATCGCCATGTCCTTCTTCCAGGTCGACACCTTCATGGTTGCCGGTGTGTAGCTGCGCTCGACCATCATCGGCGCGCGCATCTGGAACATGCGCGATCCGCCGGCGCCGGGGCCGACCATCTCGACCACCATTTTCGGGTCGAGGCCGGCGCGCTCGGCCAGTACCATGGCTTCAGCGGTGGCGACGTTGTGAATTGCCACCAGGTGGTTGGCGACGAACTTCATCCGGCTGCCATTGCCGTAGCGGCCGAGGTCGGCGCTTTGTTTGGCGAAATCGGCAAACAGCGCCATGCAGCGGGCAATCGCAGCGCTGTCGCCGCTGGCATAAACCACGAGGTCGCGGGTTTTGGCCTGGGCTCCGGTGCCGCTCAGCGGGCAATCCAGCGCGACATGACCGGTCCGCTTCAGGATCTCTTCGAAGCGAAGCTTGTCGGCGATGGTGAGGGTGGACAGCTCGATCACGATCCGTGGCGGCTGGCCGGATGCCGCGATGTCATGCGCGACGGTCTCGGCTGCCCCGGGACCAGGCAGGCTGGTCATGATGATCTCGGTGTCGCGCGCGAGCTCCGCAACAGTTCCTTTGATGCTGACGCCGGCCTGCGCCAGTTCGTTCCGGCGTGCCTCATCGATATCGAAGCCGATCACCGTCCAGCCGCGCTCGACGAGGTTTTTGGCGATCGCGCTGCCCATGATGCCGAGACCGACCATTCCTACTGTCTTGCTCATGGATTCCTCGTTCGTGGCCGTCTTCCCTGGCCGGGTCCTGGCGCCCCGTCGCGCTTGATCATCAAGTAATCAAACGATAAGCAAGGCCGGGCGAACCTTCAATCGGTCTCGCAGGTTCCGTCGCGCCGGCGCGACGTCTTGGGCGGCGACGTGCACATGGCCAATCCGACCAACCTAGCCATCATGGTGGCGCCGAACGGTGCACGCAAAGGCCACGCCGACCATCCGAATCTGCCGGTGACCATCGACGAGGTCGCGCGCGAGGCGGTGGCATGCCATGCCGCCGGTGCGCAGGCGATCCATGTGCATGTGCGAGACGACGAAGGCCGTCATTCGATCGACGCCTCGCGCTACATCGCAGCCACCGAAGCCATCCGTCGCCTCGCCGGACGCGAGTTGATCGTCCAGATGACCACGGAAGCGGTCGGCCAGTTCACCCCGACGCAGCAGATCGCGTCGGTGCGTGCGGTCCGTCCCGAAGCGGTCAGCATCGCGGTCAAGGAGCTGGTCCCGGATGCCGGCGCGGAAAGCGCTGCGGCGGAGCTTTACACCTGGGCGCACGAATCCGGAATTGCCGTGCAGCACATCGTTTATTCGGCCGAGGAGCTCGACCGGATGCTCGATCTGGTGGCGCGCGGCATCATTCCGGGAAAGCGTCATTCGCTGATTTTCCCGCTCGGTCGCTACGTCGCCGGTCAGGAGAGCGACCCCGCGGAGCTCATTCCGTTCACCGCCAAGGTCATCGGCAATGGCGGCGCCGCGCGGTTCGACTGGTGGGTCTGCGCCTTTGGCGCGTCGGAAACCGCCTCATTGGTGGCGACCGCCGCGCTCGGCGGGCATTGCCGGATCGGGTTCGAGAACAGTTTTGTCAACGCCGACGGCAGCCGCGCCGCCAGCAATGCCGAGCGCATGGGCGACTTGCGCAAAGGGCTTGTGGGCATCCGCCGGCCGCCGGCATCGCGCGCCGAAACCCTGCGGGCACTCGGCAAGCCCGACTGAGTTTCTCGCTCGCCAAGCCGTTGCGCGATCACGCGAAACGGCGCGTGCGGGGGCGGTCCGAAGGCGAAGCGTCGTTTGTTGCAGTGCATTTCGCTTGCAATTCTTCCGCTCCGGATTAATTTATCAATCGATAAATTCCCTGGGAGGCCCGCGGCATGAAAGTTACCGGCTTCAATCACCTGTCGATCGGCTCGAAAAATCTCGAGGAATCGGTGAGATTCTACGAGACAGTGTTGGGCATGCAGACGATACCCAGCTACAATTTCGGCTTCAAGACCAAATACCTGCGCTGCGGCGACCTGCAACTGCACATCTTCGAACTGGAAGACAGCGTGCCGTTCTATCAGCATTTTGCCATCGACGTGGACGACTTCCATGCCGCCTATGACGCCGCCAAATCGATCGGCGCGCTGGACTCCTCGGCGTTCCGCAATCCGGTGAATGAACTGCCGGATGGCTGCGTACAGATGTATCTGCGCGATCCCGCGGGAAACCTGATCGAGATCGACTGGCCGGATGTGACGACCCTGGACCGGTCGCGGATCCCCGAACTCAAGCTGTTGTCGGAATTCGCCGAGCAGGATGACGAGGGATTGCGGGCTTCGCTGTATCTCGATCGTCCGCACCTCAAGTCCGCCCGACGCGCCAGCTGACGGGAGCCGCGACATGGCCGACATTGCCCGCAAGCCGAAAGCGACCGACGCCCCCGACGCCGACGACGCAGCCTATGCGGCGATGCTCGCGCGCGCGGAAGCACTGTTGCCGCAGCTGCGCGAACGCGCGCCGCGCACCGAAGAACTGCGGCGGCTTCCCCCGGAGACCGAGCGCGATCTGCATGATGCGGGGCTGTTTCGCATCGTGCAGCCGAAGCGCCTCGGCGGCTCGGAGTTCGACTACGTCGCGTTGATCGACTTTGCCGACGTGATCGGCCAGGCCGACGCCTCGGTCGCCTGGAATCTGGTCAATCTCGCCAGCCATCACTGGATGCTCGCCATGTTCGCGCCGCAGGCGCAGGACCTGATCTGGAAGGATCCGGACGTTCTGATCGCATCGTCCTTCGTGTTTCCGGGCGGGCGTGCCGGGAAGGTCGACGGCGGCTATCGGCTCAGCGGCCGCTGGCCGTTCTCATCCGGTGTCGATTCCAGCGAATGGAATATGCTGGCCGGCGTCGTCGCGTCCGACGACGAGGCCGACGGCATCGAATACCGCATCTTCCTGCTGCACAAGAACGACTACAAGGTCCACGACGTCTGGAATGCCAGCGGACTGCGCGGCACCGGATCGAACGACGTCGAGGTCAAGGACGTGTTCGTGCCGGACGCCATGACATTGGCGGTGGCCGATGTCGCCGGCGGGCCGACGCCCGGCAGCGCCGTCAACCCGAACGCGCTGTATGCGCTGCCGGCGTTCGCGCTGTTTCCCTATGTGCTGTCCGGCGTGGCGCTGGGCAATGCCCAGGCCTGCCTCGACGATTATGTCGACATCGCCCGGCATCGCGCCTCGACCTACAACCGCGCCAAGCTGGGCGATCTCCAGAGTACCCAGATCAAGGTCGCTGAGGCATCCGCCAAAATCGACTCCGCGCGCCTGATCATGCGCACCGCCTGCATCGACGCGATGGCCGATGCGCGGCGGGGCCATATTCCGGAGATGTCGGCCAAAACCAAATCCCGTCGCGACGGCGCCTATTCGGTCAACCTTTGCACCGGGGCGGTGTCGCTGCTGTTCGCCGCCAGCGGTGCCAGGGGTCTCGCCACCTCGGGCGCGTTGCAGCGCCAGTTCCGCGATGCCCATGCGGTGAATTCCCATATCGCGTTCAGCTTCGATGCGGCCGGCACCAATTACGGCCGCGTTGCGCTCGGTCTACCGTCCGAAAACCTGACGCTTTGAGTTCATGGCATGACCGGTCCGAAGCATCCTTCCCATCCGGATCCGACCAATGAACTGGCGAGCGACCACTCGCCGATTGATCCGCGTGATTTCCGCAATGCACTCGGCAGCTTTGCCACCGGCGTGACCGTCATCACCGCTGCCGCGGCGGACGGCAAGCCGATCGGGTTGACCTGCAATTCCTTTGCGTCGGTGTCGCTCAACCCGCCCCTGGTGCTGTGGAGCCTGGTGATCTATTCGCCGAATCTGAGCGTCTTCCAGGACGCCAGCCACTTTGCGGTCAACGTGCTCGGCGCCTCCCAGCGCGCGCTGTCGACGCAGTTCGCCACGCCTTCGGGCAATAAGTTCGCCGGGGTGGACTGGACGCCCGGTCTCGGCAGCGCCCCCATCCTCGCCGGCTGTGTCGCCAACTTTCAGTGCCGGGCTGCGGGGCGATATTACGGGGGAGATCACGTCATTTTCCTTGGAGCGGTCGAGGCCTATGCTTACAACCGGGACGAGCCCCTGCTGTTCGCGCACGGCGGGTATGGTCGATTCATCGGGACCTGATGCAGCGAAATTGATCGAAGTCGTTTCATGAGAAAGAAAGCACCGTCAAAGCCGGCCCGGACCAAGCAGAAGCGGCTGTCGCCGGAGGAGCGCCGCCGCGAGTTCGTCGCCAAGGCCACCGAGTTCTTTTCCGAGGAAGGCTTTGCCGGCGGCACCCGCGACCTGGCGCGCCGCCTCGGCGTAACCCAGCCGTTGCTGTATCGCTACTTCCCGAGCAAGGACGACCTGATCAAGGAGGTCTACCGTACGGTCTATCTCGAGCCGCTCGACACCGGCTGGGAGAAGCTGCTCGGAGACCGTTCGCGGCCGATCCGCGATCGCCTGCAGGAATTTTACAACGCCTATACCGACGTGATCTTCACCCGCAAATGGCTGCGGATCTATTTGTATTCGGGTCTCAAAGGGCTCGACATCAACCGCTGGTATGTCAGCGTGGTGCGCGACAAGATCCTCACCCGCATCATCAAGGAATGCCGCCACGAGGCGGGGCTTCCGGTGCAGAACAAGCCGACGGCTTCCGAACTGGAGATGGCCTGGGTGTTCCACAGCGGCATTTTCTATTACGGCGTCCGCAAATACATCTACGAATCGCCGGTGCTGGAAGACAAGCGCCAGATGATCACCGACGCGCTGGACGCCTATCTCGCCGGCTTCGAGCGGGTGTTCGGCGCTCCGGTCGGCGCGAGGCCGCCGGTCGTCAAGGTGGTGAAGTCCGCGACTTCGTAGCCCCGATCGAGCGCAGCGCCCGGGCTGCTCACGCGTATCGCGTTGCGTTCGGAGCAGCTCGTGGTCCGCCAGCCTTGACTTGGCCCCCGCTTCGAATACGAGATGCGCCCGGGCCATTCATTGGGGGTATCGGGGATATGGACCGACGGTCGCGCGCGATGACGTTCGCCCGCATCCTTGGCGGCATCCTTGGCGCCATTGCGCTGTTGCCCGTGGCCGGCTGCAGCAGCATTCCCAGCGGGGACACCGCCGCGCTCCCGGCCGCATCGGTATTTGCTGTGACGCCGCCGAAACCGGGTTATGGCGTCGTGTATGTCGGAAGGCCCCGAAGTGGCAACACCAGCATATTCTCGGTGCCTCTCGAACTTGACGGCAAGCCGCTCGCGTCGGTGGGCTTCGACAAATTCATTCGCGTTGAGCTCCCGCCGGGACGTCACCAAATCGTTGCCGTGAACGACACATGGTCCCGCGCCATCAACGGTATCCCTCATCCCGTGGATCTGACGGTCGAGCCGGGCAAGGTCTATTATCTGCTGCCGAAACGCTGGGCCGCAAATCCCGGCATGACCATCACCATGATCGGCAGCATGGCGATTCCGGAACAGAAAGCCGAAGGCCATAGCAGTTTTTCCGTGCAGGAAAGTCCGCCGACGGCGGCGCCGCCGCCCCAGTTTCTGCAGTTGACACCCTCAGCGGACTAAACCTTTTCGATACCGCCGCTCTTCACCGAGCGCTGGATCGCCTCGAAGCTTCGCACATTGGCCAGCATCTCGTCATGCGTCACCGGATAGGATGCCTGTCCTTGCGCGGCACGGCCGAACGCCTCGAGATTGTCGCGCACCGCCGGGTGCGGCGGGTAGAAAACGCTGGTCGGCGTTTCGTCGCGGTGCACGGTGACGACGTCCCAGCCGGTCGAGTTCTCCGGATGGGTGCGGTCGCGGATTTCCATCCAGCCTTTCGAGCCGAGCAGGGCCAGCCGCCCCATGAACGGCGTCGCCAGCACGGCGCTGAGCATCGCGGTGGCGCCGCTTTCAAATCCCAACGTGATCGACAGCGTATCGCCATTGGCGAAACTGCTTCCCAGTGTCGCCAGCCGCGCCCACACGCTGGTCGGCCGACCGAGCAGTGAAATCGACAGGTCGACCATGTGAATGCCGGTGGCCGACAGCGGCCCGACCGGATTGATGCTGTTCGACAGCCGCCAGTTGTCGGGCGGCAGCTTCAGGAACTTGTCCTGGCTGAAATTGCCTTCCAGGGTCAGCGCCGCGCCGAATTCGCCGGCCGCGAAGCGCTTGCGCATCTCGATCACCGCCGGCTCGAAGCGGCGCTCGTGGCCGATGCCCAGCTGTATGCCGGCCTTGCGCACGGCCGCGATGGCCCGTTCGGCATCCGCCGACGTCGTGCACAGCGGCTTCTCGCAGAACACATGACGCCGGGCCTGCGCGGCCGCCACGATCTGCTCGGCATGATGATCCTGCGGCGTGCATAGGATGACCGCCTCGACGTCGCCTTGCGCCAGTGCGTCCTCGAAGCGGGACGCGGTGGCAATGCCAAGCTTGGCCGCGGCGGTACGCGCCGGCTCGAGCGGATCGACCGCCAGCACCGGCTTGATCACGTCGCTGTTGGCGAGATTCTTCAGGATGGTCTGGCCCCACCAGCCCAGACCGATAACTGCGGCTTTGATCATGCTGTCCTGGCGGTCTTGGTGATCCTGGCCATCTCGGCGCGATACCAGTCGCCGATCTCGCTGGCCGTCATCAGCGCCACGCCGTCATGGCCGATGACATAATCGAGCAACTGCTCGAGATATTTGATGCGATGGGGAACGCCGGTGATGTAGGGGTGGACCGAGATCGCCATGACGCGGGCGTTGTCGGCGCCTTCGAGATACAGCCGGTCGAACTGGTCGGTGCAGCGCTTGAGGAACTGCTCTGAGGTCAGATGCTGCAGGGCGTGGATGACGATGTCGTTGGTCTCCACCGTGTAGGGGATCGTGGTGATGGTGCCGTGCGGAGTTTCGATGTCCTGCGGCAGGTCGTCGATCACCCAGTCCGAGACGTATTCGATGCCGTTCTTGCGCAACAGGTCGAGCGTGTCCTCGGTTTCGGTCAGGCCCGGGCTTTCCCACGAGCGCGGCGCCTTGCCGGTGAATTTGGCGATGGTGTCGACCGCGCGCTTGATGGCATCGGGCTGGTCGGTGACCTTGTGCATCGGACCCTGCAGATAACCGTGGCCCATGAATTCGAAGCCGGCTTCCAGCGCCGCCGAGGCGACGCGGGGGTAGGAATTGCAGACGTTGCCGTTCGCCGCCAGCGTCACCGGAATCTTGCGGTCGGTCATCGCCTTGAACTGCCGCCAGAAGCCGGCGCGCATGCCGTATTCGTGCCACGACCAGTTCGGCACGTCCGGCAGCAGCGGCTGGCCCATCGGCGGGCTCAGCACGGTGCGGGGCATGGCGTTTTCGATCCGCCACTCCTCGACGTTGAGGATCACCCACACCGCCAGCTTCTTGTTGCCGGGCAGCGTCAGTTTCGGCCGGTCGATCAGGGCCTGATAGGGAACGCGGTCGGTAATCGCCATGATGGACCTTCTTGAACGGGAGATGTTGCCGGGCGCGAACTATTCCGCGGCGTTGACCTGCTTCGATGTTCCGGCATTGACCAGCGGCATCACCTTTTCCGCCATCAGGATCATCGACTCGCGGCCAAGTTGCGGATCCTTCCAGTCCTTGCCGGCATAGAGCAGCGTGCCAAATGTGCCGACCTCATCCTGAAAAGCAAGCAACTGGTCTGCAACGCTGTCCGGCGTTCCGTAGATGATCAGTTTGTCGCACACCATCTCCAGAGTCACCTCGTCGTCGGGCTGGTCGCGCCGTGTCTTGAACAGTTCGATGCGGCCGTTCTTCTTCAGCTTGGTGAACAGCGATCGGTAGTAGAAATAATACGGCCCGTCCGGATCGGTGGCGTAGGCCTTGGCAGTGGCGGCGTCCCGGGCCACGAACACGCTCTTGGCGACACGCCAGTTACCGGCATCGACCGGGCGATTGCCGCGCTCGCAACCCTCGACGTATTTCGGCCAGTGGCTCTTGACCCAGGCCGGCATCAAGAAATTCGCCGAGATCGGATCCCAGCCGCGAATGGCGGCTTCCGTCACACCCTTCGAGAACGGCGCCACCGCGGTCACCACGATCGGCGGGTGCGGCCGCTGCAACGGCTTGGGAATATAGCCCTGGCCGATCTCCGGGATCAGCGTGCGTTCGGTCGAGATATTCCAGTATTTGCCCCTGAGATTATACGGCGGCTCGGAAGACCAGATCTCCAGCACCTGGTTGATGGCCTCGAGAAACATCTCGTTGCGGTTGGCGTCGAGATTGCCGAACAGTTCGGCGTCGGACAGCAACCCGCCGGGGCTGATCCCAAAAATCAGCCGGCCGTCGAGCATGTGGTCGAGCATCGCCAGACTCGCGGCGATCTGGGCCGGATGGCTGTTCGGCATGTTGACGGTGCCGGTGCCGAGCTTGATCTGTTTGGTCGCCGCCGCGATCCAGGTCAGGAACGCGATGCAGGAGGTGATGTTCTCCGCCTTGTCGGTGACGTGTTCTCCGACATAGGCCTCGGTGAAGCCGAGTTCGTCGGCCAGCAGGAAAGCCTCGCGATCCTCTTTCAGCGACTGCCGCCAGTCCTTGCCGAGCGGATGGATCGGCATGGTGAAGAATCCCAGATTCATGGCGTGCTCCCGGCGGGCTTTTGCGTCTGGTCTGCGAGACTAGTGATTGAGTTGAAGTAGAAAAATGATAATTTCTACTCTTTCGCATCAGGTTTCTTGATAGGAAGTCGATGGTCTCGCTGCGCCAGATCCGCTCCTTCGTCGCGGTCTACGAGGCCGCCTCGTTCACCGGCGCGGCCGCCCGCGAGGGCGCCACGCAGTCGGGAATATCGCAACATATCAAGCAGTTGGAGGCCGAGCTCGGGGTCGTATTGCTGACCCGGACCGGCCGTGCGGTGGCGCCGACCCAGGCCGGGCGGCTCTATTATGCGCAGTGCGTCGATGTGCTCAAACGGCTCGATGCCGCCCAGCAGGGAATTGCCGTCAAGGCGCTGCAGGGCCGAGTGCGGGTCGGGCTGATGCCGACGTTCACCCGCGCGGTGCTGGCGCCGGCGCTGGAGAAATTCCTCGGTTTGGCGCCGGGCGCCGAGATCAGCGTCATCGAGGCCTATTCCGGTGTGCTGACCGATATGGTGCTGAGCGGCGACCTCGACTTCGCCGTGGTGCCGGCGTTCGAGGGCTCAACCGGATTGTCGCAGCAATTGATCATCCGCGACCGGGAAATGCTGGTGTCGTCCAGGACGAGGCTTCGCGATCACCTCGAGCCGGTTCGGCTGCGCGACCTCGGCGCGCTGAAGGTGATTTTGCCCGGGATGCAGAACACCAGGCGCCGCACCATCGAGACCTACTTCAGTACGAATGATGTTCGAGTTGCGCAGCGGCTCGAGCTTGACGCCATGATGGGCACGCTGCAGTTCGTCACCGCCAGCGATTGGGTTGCAGTATTGCCGTTCGTCATGATGATGTACGACCTGGATTCAGACCGCTTCACCATCCGCCCGCTCGACGATCCGCCGTTCCACTCGGAATTCGTGCTGATCGAGCCGTCGCGCCGGGCGATGTCGCCGGTCGCGGCGCTGTTCGCCTCCACCCTGAAGAACGAGGCCGAGCAGGCCGGCCGCGTCTTCCAGGCGCGCATTGCAGTGGGCGCCGGCCCACGGGCTGCGCCAAAACGTCGCCGCGCGCCGGCGGCGGCGACTTGATCGCGCCGCGCCGCCGGCCGATGACGGCGCCCGCATGCGAAATAATCGTTCGATAAACAAGCTTGACCTTTGACCGGGCTGGCCGTTTAATCTTTTGCAATTGCTGCATGAAGACAGCCGAGGGAGGTCACACGAATGAAAGCCTCGGCTTTCAGTTATGCACGCGCAACCAGCGTCGCCGATGCCTTGCGGTTGCTCGGCGCTCATGGCGACAAGGCGAAACTGCTGTCCGGCGGGCAAAGCCTGATGCCGGCGATGAACCTGCGCCTGCTGGCGCCGGAACTGCTGGTCGATATCGGCGGTCTCACTGAGCTGCGCGGCATCGCCGTCAGCGGCGATGTGCTGCGCGTCGGTGCCGTGACCCGTCACGTCGAAATCGCCGGCTCCGCCGACATCGCCGTCCATGCGCCGCTGCTGGTCGAAGCCATCGCCCATGTCGCGCACCCGGCGATCCGCAACCGCGGCACATTGGGCGGCAGCCTTGCCCACGCCGATCCCGCCTCCGAACTGCCGGCCTGCATGCTGGCGCTCAATGCCGTCATCGTGATCCAGGGCCAGGCCGGCGAGCGGCGGATCAAGGCCGATGAATTCTTCACCGGCATCTACGAAACGGTGCTGTCGCCGGAAGAGCTGCTGGTCGCCGTCGAACTCCCGCTGGCGCGCCAAAGCGCCGCGCATTTTTTCCAGGAGTTCGCGCGCCGCCATGGCGACTACGCCATCGTCGGCCTTGCCGCGCAGGCGGTCGTGGCGCGCGGCGCCTTCAGCGAGCTGCGACTGGCCTATTTCGGCGTCGGCGACCGGCCGGTCTCGGCGCAGGCCGCGGACAAGCTGGTCGGCAAGGCCTTCGCGCCGGCGACGCTGGCGGACGCGTGCACGGCACTCGATGCCGAACTCGAGCCGCAGCAAGATCATCAGGCGTCCGTTCCGATGCGTCATCATCTCGCGAAGGTGCTGTTGAAGCGGTGCGTCGCTGCACTGCTGAATCGCCCGGAGCTCGCCGCCGGAGCCGCCGCGTGACCACACCAGTGCCCCTCTCGCTCGACGTCAACGGCGAGCGTGTCGACGCGCATGTCTTGCCGCGGCTCAACCTTGCGGATTTCCTGCGCGAGCACCTGCAAC
>Ga0102590_1003555_pt1 | contig 15173 bp, 15 predicted proteins | sample AraplaMF_Col_mMF_FD_76859 | JGI IMG/M metagenome (GOLD analysis project Ga0102590, IMG submission 76859) | Arabidopsis root microbial communities from the University of North Carolina, USA - plate scrape MF_Col_mMF | ecosystem: Host-associated > Plants > Roots > Endosphere | place: USA...
GACGATTCCCCCCTCAGCAACTCCTCGCCCCGCGCCGTTCCAGGCATTTGGACTACCCGAGGGTTACAGACCCAGAGGATCCCCCCTTGCGGCCTGAACGCCACATTCCAAACTCGATCGCAACCCTGCGTGCGCGGTTGATCAAAGCGCTCGCCCAAAACATGCCGCGATGTCCCTGCTGCGGCAGCAAAGCCCCAGCACCACGACGGCAGTTATGACGCAGTACGACAAAGCGAAGCGTGCCCACGTCTTCGCGCCCGCGAGGGATGGTGGGCACGTCGCTTGCGCTCCTTTGCCCGCCCTACGAGACCGTCACTGCAGCACCTATCCGCCCACCGCACCTTGCGTGTTCACATACAGTGCGTAGATCGACTGGCTCGCCGCCATGAACAGGCGGTTGCGCTTGAGCCCGCCGAAGCAGACGTTGGCGCAGCGCTCGGGCAGGGCGATGCGGCCGATCATGACGCCGTCGGGCGCGAACACGACAACGCCGTCGAGCTCGGGGTCGCCCATGCCCCAGCCGCACCAGAGATTGCCGTCGATATCGCAGCGCATGCCGTCCGGCGTGCCCGGGCCGGCATCGATATGGACGCGCTTGTTGGAGATCGTCGTGCCGTCGGCCGAGACGTCGTAGGCGAGGATCTTGCGGTTCGGCACGCCGCGCGATTCCACGACGTAGAGGATTGTCTCGTCCGGCGAGAAGCACAGCCCGTTCGGCCCGAGCACGCCCTCGGCGACGATGGTCGCCTTGCCGGTCGCGGGATCGAGCCGGTAGACGTTCGGCTCGATCTCGGGCTCGGCCTTGTAGCCCTCGTAATTGCCGAGCAGGCCGAAGGTCGGATCGGTGAACCAGATTGAGCCGTCCGATTTAACAACGACATCGTTCGGCGAGTTCAACCGCTTGCCGTTGAATTGATCCATCAGCACGGTGATGCTGCCGTCATATTCGGTGCGCACCACGCGCCGTCCGCCGTGTTCGCAAGTGACGAGCCGGCCCTGCCGGTCGCGCGTGTTGCCGTTGGCAAAGTTGGAAGGTTTGCGGAACAAGCTGATCGCGCCGGTCTCCTCCTCCCATTTGATGATGCGCTGGTTCGGGATGTCGCTGCAAAGAAGATAGCGCCCGTCGCCGAACCACACCGGCCCCTCGGCCCAGCGCAGGCCGGTCGCGAGCCGCTCCACCGCCGACAGCTTCAGCCAGTATTTCTCGAAGCGCGGATCCAGTGCCTTGATCGCCGGGTCGGGATAATAGGTCGCCGGCCGCCAGCCTTGACGGCCATCAGAGGAGTGGGACGATGCCTCATTCATGTCGGTTCTCTCGTTTCGTTCCCTCTGGACAAACCTGCTATCATTAGAGACATGTGACCGCAAATCGGTCACCACAGGCGAGGGACGACAATGCCGCGTATTTTGATGACGGGAGCTTCGGGCGGAATCGGCACGAGCCTGCGAAAACTGCTGCCGCCGATCTATCCGGATCTCCTGCTCTCCGACATCAAGCCGCCGGCCGATCTCGGCGCCAACGAAAAGTTCAAGGCGGCGGACCTCGCCGATCTCGCGCAATGCGAGGCGATCTGCGAGGGCGTCGACGGCATTATCCATTTCGGCGGCTATTCGGTCGAAGGCACCTGGGATCAGATCCTTCAGGCCAACATCATCGGCGGCTACAATCTGTTCGAGGCCGCCTACCGCAAGGGCGTCAAGCGCGTGGTGTTCGCCTCGTCGAACCACGCCGTCGGATTCTATCCGCGCCACCACAAGATCGGCACCGACGTCACTCCGCGTCCCGACGGGCGCTATGGCGTCAGCAAGGTGTTCGGCGAAGCCGTCGGTGCGCTCTACGCCGACAAGCATGGGCTGAAGGTGACCTGCCTGCGCATCGGCAATTTCGGCGACATGCCGCTCGACCAGCGCCGGCTCTCGATCTGGCTCAAGCCCGACGATCTCGTGCAGCTCTGCCGCATCGGGCTCGAGCATCCCGACATTCATTTCGAAATCTTCTATGGCGCCTCCCACAACGAGCGCGCCTGGTGGGACAACCACCGCGCCTACGAATTCGGCTATCGCCCCACGGGCCGCGCCGAAGATTTCCGCGAGCACGCCATGGCCGAGCAGGCCAAGCTGAAGCCGGATCCGGTCGGCGATTATTTCCAGGGCGGCACGTTCTGCAGCATGGAGTTCGACGCCGATCCGGGCCGGATCATTGATTGGAACAAGCGCTAGGCAACGCGCTCGACATGGTAAGAGCGGCCGGGCTCTGCCTGGCCGCTCTCACCGTACAGTCGCGTTGGATCAGAACAGGCCCGGGATCAACATCGCCACCTTCTGCCGATAGTGGCGGTATTGGTCGCCGAACAGCGTAATCAGATCGCGCTCCTCCAGCCAGATGCCGACGAAGATGTAGGCCGTCGTCACCATCGCGAACAGCATGTGCCCGAACGTCATGATCGGCGTCGACCAGAATGCGATGATGAAGCCGAGGTAGATGGGATGCCGGATCAGGCGGTAGAGGCCCGGCGTCCTGAACTTCATGGGCTCGACGAGCCGCCCTGCAAAGTGGCTGACGACTTGCGTCAGGCCGAACAACTCGAAATGGCTGATTAGGAACGTGCTGTACAGCACGATGAGCCAGCCGGCGAAGCTTCCGGCGACCGCGGCGTAAGCTGCCATCGGCGTCTCGATCTCCCAAACGATGGCCGTGATGGGCCGCCATTGCCAGAACAGCAGGATCAAGCTCAGGCTTGCCAGCAGCACGTAGGTGCTGCGCTCGAGCGCGGGCGAGGCGAAGGCGGCGAACAGCTTCTTGAAGCCCTGCCGTGCCATGCCGCTGTGCTGGACGGCGAACAGCGACATCAGCGCGAGGTCGATCATGAGGGCCTGTCCGGTCGAGCCTGTCGCCCCGCTGTCGATTGTCTTGGGCACGACGAGCTGCGCAATGAAACCGACGGCGTAGAGAAAGGTCACGAAGAAGATGAGATAAGCGAGCACGCCGTAGCCGAGCACGAAGCTTCGTGCCGCCAGCGAGCTTGCGGTCTGAACAGGTCCGTTATGCATGGTGATGGACATGATAGAGTTTCCGGTTTCGTGGTGAAGGATTCAATGGCTGATCAGTGGGCGTGCCACTGTTGCCTTCGTCACATTGCAAAGGTTGTCGGAACCGTCGCGGCCTTGCATCTGCCGGGGCTTTTCTGGACCGTTGCGCCGCCACTCACGCCTTCGGTGCGACGGTCGTCGAACGTCGTTGCAGCCGACGCCAGAGCAAGCGAGATCAGGACGGCACCGGTCGTGCCGATCGCCAGCGCGGCGGTTCTGGACTTGAAACTTCCAGGCCAGAAATTCCTGAAATCGGAGGTCTTGGCTTCGAAAGCGTCGGATTGGGAAAAAGAACTCATGACTATTTCCTCGAATTGAAACGGTTGCTGGGAATCAAGTCCTCTGATGGTGATGCGCGTCTCGAACCGTGCCGTCGCCGATGGCCGTGGCGCGGCCGCATCGGCGACCCTTGGCGAACTGCATTGCGGCCTTCTCGCGGTTCGCCAGCATGCTGGCGACCGACCGATTGATGAGCCGGCGAAGCCGCAGCAGGATGCTGGCGAGATATCGCTGCGGGAGGCTCAGTGCGGGCGGCGCCTGAGACTGAATGGACATTTCCTAATCCTTTCACGGAATCGCGAGTCGAGGACGGCGCCCGCGCTGATCTGCTATTCGGCCGTCGCCGTCTGCGGGATGGGATCGCCGCGAACGACCACGGTGGTGGCGACCTTGTAGAATTCCTCGCCGGGCATGCCGACGCGCCGCGCATGCTCGCGGATCGAATCCCCATCGCGCGCCTCGTAGATGCAGAAGGTGCCGATGCGGCCGTCCGCCTCATGGACCACATAGCTGCGGATCCAGCGGACGCGGTCAGACATTTGCTCGTTGCCGATCCGCGCGGACTTCGCGCCGGCCGCTTCCAGTTCGCTCAGGTTTGCCCAAGCGCTTGGGCGGCGAATGACATAGAGTTCCATCAATATCTCCTCGGGGTTGTTGCCTGCGGGTCGGGAGCAACCCGAGGCCGTGAGGAGCTATAGGCGTGGCCGGTGCTGACCGTCCTTACTGCGGCCTGATCATTGCCTGATCCTTGTCTGAACCTTTTCCGCCTTGCCCGGACTCAACGATATGACCCTCAGGTTTGGACCCTTCGAGCTGGATGAAGCGGGCCGTGCGCTGATGCACGCGCAGAAGGAAGTCGCGTTGCAGCCGCGTGTGTTCGATCTGCTGGTCTACCTGATGCGCAACCGGGATCGGGTCGTCACCAAGGACGAACTGCTCGAGGCTCTCTGGCCTGACGTGACGGTCACGGACAACTCGCTGCAGCGAGCGGTGAGCATGCTGCGCGGCGTGCTGCGCAAGGGCGGCATGGACAGCGCCATCCGGAATATGCCGGGCAGAGGATATCGTTTCTGCATCGAAGGCCTATCGGAGCCGCAGGTTGCCGCTCCTGGGACGACGGACGAGCAGGCCGCGGACGTGCGAGGACAAGCGCGAAGCGCTGCTGCCGCACAGGCCTGGAGCGAGGCCGCGGCGCTGTTCGAGACGGCCGATACCGCCGATTCCCTCGATGGCGCCGACTTGCACCTTTGGGCGCTGGCCCTGCAATGCACCGGCAAGGCCGATGCAGCAGTTCCTGTTCTGGCTCGCGCGGTTGCCGCCCATATCAGGGCCGGCAACGTGCCGCCGGCTGTCGTCGACGCCGTCACACTCTCCGGCTTGCACTTCGAGCGCGGCCAGGCGGCGATTGCCAAGGGCTGGCTGGCCCGTGCTGAGGATTGGGCCTCCGAGATCGAAAATCCGGCCACGACCGCGTTGACACTCTGGATGAAGTCGAAGGTCGCCGCGTTCGACGGCGAGCCTGAACAAGCGCTTTCGCTTGCCGATGTCGCCTACAGCACGGTCCGTCACAAGGACGCTGTTGGCATCGAGGCGCTGAGTCTTGCCTATCGCGGGTTCTACCGGTTGTGTCTGGGAGATACTCGCGCAGGACTGGCGGATCAGGACCTTGCCGCCGCGATGGCGCTCTCCAGCGGCGATATCGATCCGATCATCGGAGGCATCCTCTACTGCAACATCCTGTGGGCGGCGCGGATGTTCGGAGATTGGGCGAGAGCCGACCAGTGGACGCTGGGCTATCAGAAATATTGCACTGAGAGCGGGATGGAATTGACCGGCTCCTGCCAGCTTCATCGGTCCGAGGTTCTCGGCGTCAGGGGCTCGCTCGGCGAAGCCTTGTCCCGCATTCAGGACTCGCTGGCACGGCTCACCTGCGATGCGCCTTGGGCGATCGGCGACGCCAACCGCGTGCTTGGCGACGTTTACGCGGCGATCGGTAACGACGAGGACGCGCTCGAAGCCTATGAGAAGGCTTACGCGCACGGCTGGTGCCCGGAACCAGGCCGAGCCATGCTGCTGCTGGAACGTGGCGAGGCGGAAGCCGCCTATGCCAGTCTCGAACGTAGCTTGATCGGAAAGACCTGGTGGACCTTGCAGAGGCGAGGGATCCTATTTGCGCATTTGGCGCTCGCCGCCGCGCATACAGGTCGCCATGAGCAGGCCCTCGAGTTGATCGAAGAGCTGTCCGGAAGCCCCGACCGATGGCCGATGCCGTCGATCCGGGCATTGACGAGCGAAGCGCAATCGGTTCTCGCCGATGCGCGCGACGATTACGACTCTGCGCTGCGGCACCTGCACCTGGCCCGACAGCTGTGGTCGAGCATCGACGGGCGAGTGCAGGCCGTCAGATTGAGACTCCGTATCGCAAAGCTGCAATTGGCGCATGATGACGTTCGAGGCGCGTCGGCGGAAATTCATGCAGCGCAACTCGCGGCCGGCGAACTGGGCTCGCGGAAGTACGGGGCTGAATGCGCGGCTTTGCGGCGCGAGGCTGATATCCGAACGAGCGGACGCGCTGCCTAGCGACCGTCCACGCCGTTCGTGCAGCCCGACATCAAAAATGCAGGTTGAGACGCAACAGTGCCTGGTGCCGTTCGAACTGCTCCAGGTTGAGACTGCGATTGTCGCCGATCGCCTTGCCTGCAACCTGCATCTGCCATGTCCCGGAGATGCCGACTTCCTTCGAGATGGCGTAGGAGAAGGTCGGGCCGGCGAAGACGGCATCGCCGACGAAGCGGTCGAGTGCGCCGCCATCATACGCCCGTGCGTAGCGAACGCCGAGGCCGAGCACGAGTTCGGGCTGCACTGCGTACGAGATCGCTGCCTGGAGCTGCATCTCGGAATCGTGTCGCCAAAGATTGGTGGCGATCTCGCGGGTTCCGCCGGTCCCGTACCAGACGTTGAAGGCCGCAAACAGCCTGTCCTTGACCAGCTCGCGATCGAACAGCGCGGCAAACTCTGCGCCGTATTGCTGGATATGCATGCCGGTGGCGTCGTCGATCCGGCTCCAGCCGGGCTGTGCGTGGAGGGTCAGCCCAAAGGGCGCGACGGCGCGATCGACCAGCTTGTAGCGCAGTTCGAGCGCGGCGCCGCCGAAAGAGACGTCCGAATGATCGGCAAGTCCCGGAACGCCGTTGATGCGCTGTCCGCTCAGTGCAAATCCGGGTGCGATCCGGAAATTATCCGAGACCGTGTATTTGACCTGATTGAGATTGGCCCAGGCCGCGTAGCTGCCGGAGCGCTTGCCGAACGCGCCGACATTCTCGAACTCGACCTCGATTTCGCCGGGCTTGCCGATGTCGGAGCCCATGCTGAAGCCGAAAATGTGCTCGGTGTCGATCTCCGCGTGAGCTGACGGCAACCCGCCTGCCAGCTTGTTGACGCCGAGGCCGGGTGCGGAGCCGGGCCAGGGAGCCGCATATGCGAGGCCGCGTGCGCCCTCATCAGCGGAGGCAGAGACGCTGCTCGCCAGACCGACGATGGTTGCCGCCGCTAATGCGCCCGGGAAGCTCGATCTTCTCACCACGACAATCCCACCAACCCACGCAAACCAGGGCACCGATCGACGCAGGGGCTCGGGTTCGCGCGCAAGCCCCTTGCGATTGCAAGTCATTCGCAAAAGGATCCCATAGAATGGCCGGGAATGCAACTACTTGCTAATCATTCTTAGTTGCGTTCAAGTCCATGCTCCGCGCCGCGGGGTGTAGAGCGAAGGAAGTCTGATGGCGGCGCACCGGTGCTGGGTCCACGAGGTTCAGCTGCTTGCACCATGAGAGTTGGCGTTCCACCGAACCGCGGCGGAGAAGCTGGAAAGCTGGACGCACTCCGCGCTCGTTGGGGCGCGTCGAGATCGGCAAACCGGATGCAGGATCACCTTGGAGTTGAAACTGCGACGAGCCGTGAGATGCTCGCTCGAGAAGGGCCCCGGCCACCAAGCGTCAGGCCTGCAACTCGGCTTATTGACAATCAGGGCGCTGGCCTTACCACGACTTCAAAGCTGAAGGAGCGACCTGATGACGAGTGGTTTGCGCAAGGGTCTGACGAGCTATGGCGATGCCGGCTTCTCGCTGTTTCTGCGCAAGGCGTTCATCAAGGCGATGGGCTATTCCGACGACGCGCTGGAGCGCCCGATCGTCGGCATCACCAACACCTATAGCGACTACAATCCCTGCCACGGCAACGTCCCGCAAATCATCGAAGCCGCCAAGCGCGGCGTGATGCTGTCCGGCGCGATGCCGTTCGTGTTTCCGACCATCTCGATCGCCGAGAGCTTCGCGCATCCGACCTCGATGTATCTGCGCAATCTGATGGCAATGGACACGGAAGAAATGATCCGCGCCCAGCCGATGGATTCGGTGATCGTAATCGGCGGCTGCGACAAGACGCTGCCGGCGCAGGTCATGGCCGCGATCAGCGCCGACCTTCCGACCGTGGTGATTCCGGTCGGCCCCATGGTGGTCGGCCATCACAAGGGCGAGGTGCTTGGCGCCTGCACCGACTGCCGCCGCCTCTGGGCGAAATATCGTGCCGGCGAGATGGACGATGCCGAGATCGAGGCGGTGAACGGGCGTCTGGCGCCGTCGGTCGGCACCTGCATGGTGATGGGCACGGCCTCGACCATGGCCTGCATGATCGAAGCCATGGGTCTGTCGCTGCCGATGAGCGCGACGATTCCGGCGCCGCACGCCGAACGCTTCCGCTTGGCGGAGGCCAGCGGGCGGGTTGCCGCCGAGATGGCCAAGACCAAGGGGCCGAAGCCGAGCGAGCTGCTGACGCCGGCCTCCTTCAGGAATGCGCAGGTGGTGCTTCAGGCGATCGGCGGCTCGACCAACGGCCTGATCCACCTGACCGCGATGGCGCATCGCTCGCCGCACCGGCTCGACCTCGAGGTCTTCGACCAGATCGGCCGCGAAGTGCCGGTGCTGGTCGACCTGAAGCCGTCCGGCGAGCACTACATGGAGCATTTCCATCACGCCGGCGGCGTGCCGAAGCTGCTGGCGCAGCTCGGGGACCTCGTCGATCTCGATGCCAAGACGATCTCCGGCCAGACGCTGCGCGATGTCGTGGCCGATGCGGAAGACGTGCCCGGCCAGGATGCGATCCGCTCGCGCGACAATCCGATCAAGAAGGAGGGCGGCCTTGCCGTGCTGCACGGCAACCTCGCGCCGCGCGGCGCCGTCATCAAGCAGTCTGCGGCGAGCCCGAAGCTGCTCAGGCACACCGGACGCGCGGTGGTGTTCGAATCCGTCGAGGACATGACCTTGCGGGTCGACGATCCCGATCTCGACGTGACCGCCGCCGACGTGCTGGTGCTGCGCAATGCCGGCCCGAAGGGTGCGCCGGGCATGCCGGAGGCGGGCTATCTGCCGATCCCGAAGAAGCTCGCGCGCGGCGGCACCAAGGACATGGTGCGCATTTCGGATGCGCGCATGAGCGGCACCGCGTTCGGCACGATCGTTCTGCATATCGCCCCGGAATCCGCTGTGGGCGGGCCGCTGGCACTGGTGCAGAACGGCGACATGATCAGCCTGGATGTGGCCAGGCGCAGCATCGAGCTGCTGGTCGATGCGGCCGAGCTCGAGCGCCGCCGCGCCGCCCTGAAGCCGACTGCTGCGCCTGAGGAAGCACGCCGCGGCTACGCCTGGCTGTTCAACGAGACCATTATGCAGGCCGACGAGGGCTGCGATTTCGATTTCATGCAGAGGACTGGGAAGACCGAGACAAACTGACCGAAAGACGAACGCTCAGACCGCTGAAGTGGCGGGCAGCTTGGGAGAGCCGCAAGTGCTCCACCTTGTGAAAGCCCGCCTGATGAGCTGGTGCTGCTGATCGCCTCGAATTCGCCCGCGTCAGCCTTGCGAAGGCGCTACGCGAAGCTTGCCGATCTATCCGTCCGCAATAGCGACCTGCTCGACCCGCCATTGTGCGGCCTCGTGCAGGTAACGGAATGGGATGCCGTGGCTGTTCTTGAAATAGCTTCCGCAGAGCGCGTTGGCCATGCCCTGCATCACCGCGTCATGGCAGACGAACAGAAAATTGTCGTCGGGGTGACGGTCGAGCCAGGCGGAGACACAACGCAGCGACCGTTCAGTCATGGCGTGCCAGCTTTCGCCGTCCTCAGGCAGGATCGCGACGAGATCCGTCGCTGACTTGACACCGTGCCTGATCATGAGATCGCGGACGGGCAGGCCCTCCAAGCTTCCGAAGTCGAACTCGATGATGCCGTCGTCGATCGCGAGCGGCACCGCGATTGCGGCCGCGATGACCTCGGCCGTTCGCGCCGCGCGGACCAGGGGGCTCGCGACGATGCGGTTGATGCCGGCCCTGCGCAGCATGTCCACGGCCGCGTGCGCCTGCCGCAGGCCGTCCTCGTTCAGCGGATTATCGGTTCGTCCCTGGAACAGCCCGTCACGATTCCAGTCGGTGGCGCCGTGGCGGAGGCCGTAGAATGAACGCGCGGGTGTCACTTCGACTTGCTCGTGAACTTCTTCACGGCAACGCGGAAATCCTCCGTGTTCATCGCCATGATGATCTTGTGCTCCTCGGCATCGAGCTGCTGCTTCACCGGCGTGGTCGCGGCCTGATAGACCAGCTGCTTGGTGCCGGCGATGGCAGCCGGCGGATTCTGCGCCAGGCGCTCGGCGAGCTTTCGCGTCGCCGCCTTCAAGTCCGCGGCGGGAACGACCTTCGCGACCAGGCCCCATTCATAGGCCTGCTGCGCGGTAAAATTGTCCTCGGACAGGAAGATCTGCAGCGCCCGGCGCGAGCCGACCGTGCCGACGATGCCGACCGTGGAGCCGCCGTCCGGCGACACGCCGATCTTGGCATAGGCCGGCGTGAACTTGGCGTCATCAGCGGCGATGCAGAGATCCGTGACGAAGGCGAGGCCCATGCCGGCGCCGGCGGCCGAGCCGTGCACACTCGACAGCGAGATTTTCGGCATGCGCCTGACGATCTCGATGAAGGCATGATAGTGCTTCAAGAGCTCGCCGACGACCGGCGTCACGGTGCCTGCTTCGGCGGCCGCCCCGATCGTCTGCAGATCGCCGCCGGCCGAGAAGGCGCGGCCTTCGCCCTCGATCACCAAGACCTTGATGGCGTCGTCGCCTTCGATATACGCCGCGAGCTGTTCGAGCTTCTGCGCAATCGCAAGGTTGATCGAGTTGAACGCCGCGGGGCGGTTGAGCGTGATGGTCGCGATCGGGCCGTCGATCCGCAGCAAGGCGGGATCGTCGGGCTGGGAGATGGGAGCTGGCATCCTGGATATCCCCGGCATGAGGGTCGTGGGGACCGACTAAATCGCAGAAGCGCGGGGGAGACAATCCCCGCGCTGCACCCTTGCACTGGAGGGAACGATAGGCTCAAATGGGCAGGCCTTTTCCAAGGGACGGACACGAGCGCCGGCTCCTCGTAAGGTCAGCAACCAAAATCAGCGAGAGGAGATGGCATGGGTCACGCTCGTGTCTTCCGGAAATGGGCTGTCCAATGAGCGACGGTCCGGTGATCATCGTCGGTGCCGGCCATGGCGGCTACCAGGTCGCGGCATCGCTGCGCCAGGCCGGCTTTGCAGGCCGCGTCTGTCTGATCAACGACGAGGCGCATCTGCCCTATCAGCGGCCGCCGCTGTCCAAGGCCTACATCAAGGGCTCGGCCGGTCCCGAGAGCCTGATGTTCCGTCCTGAAAAGTTCTACCACGACCAGAAAATCGAGCTGATCGCCGGCCGCGCGGCCTCGATCGACCGTGCGGGGTGCAAAGTGCATCTCGCCTCCGGCGAAACGCTTGGCTACGGCCATCTCGTGCTGGCGACGGGCGCGCGCAACCGGCTGCTCGATCTGCCCAATGCCAACCTGCCCGACGTGAAATATTTGCGCATCCTCGACGAGAGCGAGGCGCTGCGCCAGATCATGCCCTCGAAGACGCGCGCCGTGATCATCGGCGCCGGCTTCATCGGCCTCGAATTCGCCGCCACCGCGCGCATCAAGGGCCTCGAGGTCGACGTGCTCGAGCTCGCCCCGCGCGTGATGGCGCGGGCGGTGACGGCGGAGGTGTCGGAATATTTTCAGACGCGGCATCGCGAGGCCGGCATCCGCATCCACCTCGGCGTGCAGGCGACCTCGATCGAAGCCGAGAACGGCAAGGTCACCGGCGTGTCCTTGAGCGACGGACGGCATCTGCCCGCCGACCTCGTCGTGGTCGGCGTCGGCGTGCTGCCGAACATCGAGCTCGCGGCGGAGGCGGGGCTGCCGGTCGCCGCCGGCATCATCGTCGACGAATATCTTTCGACGGCCGACCCCGACATCTCCGCGATCGGCGATTGCGCGCTGTTCGCCAGCCCGCGCTTCGGCGGATCGCTGCGGCTGGAATCGGTGCAGAACGCGACCGACCACGCCCGCTGCCTCGCGGCGCGGCTGACCGGCGACAAGAAGCCTTATGACGGCCATCCCTGGTTCTGGAGCGACCAGGGCGACGACAAGCTCCAGATCGCAGGGCTGACCACCGGTTATGACCGCGTCGTGCTGCGCGGCAGCCCCGCGAACAAGGCGTTCTCGGCGTTCTGCTACAAGGGCGACAGACTGCTCGGCATCGAGTCCATCAACCGCGCCGGCGACCACATGTTCGGCCGCCGCCTGCAGGCCATGGACCGCTCGATCACGCCGGAGCAGGCCGCGGACGAAAGCTTCGACCTGAAGAGCGCGCTGGCGTAATTAAGAGGCACCGAGAACAGCCTCGACCTCCGCGGCCGTCGGCATCGACGGCCCCGCGCCCATCCGCTGCACGCTGATCGAGGCGGCGGCGTTGGCGAAGGCGAGCGCGGTGGGCAACGGCACATCGTCAGCAAGTTGCGCGGCGAGCGCGCCGACAAAGCAGTCGCCGGCGCCGGTGGTGTCGATCGCCTTCACGGCGCGCCCCGGCACGGTGATCTCCTCGCGCCCCGCAAGCGCAAGCACGCCGCGCTTGCCGAGCGTGACGCAGATGGTCTGGTCCTCGCGCGCCTGAAGCTGTCGCGCGGCGCCGATGATCTTTGCGGCCTCGTCGCTGTCGGACAGGTCCACGCCGGCAAGGAAGCCGAGCTCGGTCTCGTTCAGCACGAGGATGTCGACCAGCGCGAGCAGCTCACCGGACATCTTCTGCGCCGGTGCGGGGTTGAGCACGGTGACGGCGCCAGCTGCGCGCGCCCGCTGGAAGAACGCGGCAATGCTCGGCAGCGGAATCTCGAATTGGCTCACCGCGACGTCGCCCGGCAGTAGCGGCACGACCTCGACGTCATCCGCGCCGACCAGCCCGTTCGCCCCCGGAATGACGACGATGGTGTTGTCGGCCTGGGCGACCGTAATGATGGCCGTGCCGGTGTGCGCCTCGGCCGTCTCGACGACATAGCCGAGATCGATGCCTTGGTCGCCGAGGAACGTTCTCAGCTCGGCCCCGAACGAATCCTTCCCCAGCCGCCCGATCAACGTCGTCCCGGCGCCGAGGCGTGACGCCGCCACCGCCTGGTTCGCCCCCTTGCCGCCTGGAAAATACAGCACCTGGCGGCCCGCGACGGTTTCACCGACCTTCGGATGGCGATCGGCCGTCGCCACCACATCCATGTTGATGCTGCCCGCGATGAAGACGCGCCCCATCTGGATCTAGACCCTGACCTCGAACTCGTGCCTGACCTTGGCGATGTCGACCAGCGTCGGCAGGCCGGCCTCGTTGCCGAGGCGCTGGATCTTGAAGGTGGAGGCGGCCCTCGCGAAATCAAAATGCTCGCGCCAGCTTTTGCCGGGATGAGCGAGGTAGGAATAGACATAGGCGCCGTGGAAGACGTCGCCGGCGCCGTTGGTGTCGATCACGCGCTCGCGCGGGATCGGCATCGCCGGCATCACCTGCACCGTTCCGGTCTCGTCGTACCAGAACAGGCCCTTCTCGCCCATGGTGACGCCGCCGATCTTGCAGCCGCGGCTCTTGAGGTAGTCGAGCATCTTCTCGGGCGTCAGGTCCATCTGCTCGCACAGGCGCTCGGCGACGATGGCGACGTCGATGAATTCCAGGAGCTCATGGGTGTTGGTGCGCAGACCGCCGCCGTCGAGCGAGGTCAGAATGCCGGCCTCGCGGCAGACTTTTGCGTAGTGGATCGCCGCGTCGGGCTGGTGGCCGTCGACATGGAGCGCGCGGCAGCCGCCGAGATTGAGCATCGGAAAGGGATGGATGTGCTCGTCGTCGCGGCAGCGGACGATGGCGCGCTTGCCGTCCTTGGGCATGATGAAGGAGAGCGAGGACTGGTTGACCTTCCGCCCGTGCAGCGAGATCGCGTATTTCGCGCACATGTCCTGGAACATGCGCCCCAGCCAGTCATTGGCCACCGTCGCGATGAGATCCGGCACGATGCCGAGCTTGGCGCAGCAGAACGCCGCCGTCACGGCGTTGCCGCCGAAGGAGACCGCGTAGTCCGAGGCGACGTGCTTTTCGTCGCCGCTCGGCATGTGGTCGGTGATGAAGACGACGTCGATATAGGTCTGTCCGATAAAGAGAGCCTGCATTGCCTGTCCGTCATGCGCTTGTGGTCCCGGCCGGTGCGCTTACTGTAGCACCGGTTCCGCTCCGGCGGGACGCTGAAATTATTCGCAAAACTGCCGCCCGAAGCGCTTGAGGTCAGCATGGTCAGGGAATACGACCATCACCGGGCAATGCCAAGTCCGGACAAACGCCGTGTTTCGGCCCATGGGTTCCAGGGCCATGAAAGGGGCGATCAAAGGGGGGAAAGATGATCACGGGCCTCGATCATGTCGTCGTTCTGGTGAGGGACATCGGGGCAGCCAAGGCGGCCTACCAGACGCTGCTCGCCCGCGCGCCGGCCTGGCAGAACTCGGGCGAGGGCGCCGATCGCGTGCTGTTCACCCTCGCAAACATGACGATCGAGTTGATGGCGCCGAGCGGCTTCAGCGTGACGGCGGATCGCATGCGGGCACTGCTCGATGACCAGGAGGGGGTGCTCGCCAGCCTGTGCTTTCGTGTCGCGGACATGAGCCGGATGCACCGGCGGCTGGAGCGGGTGGCCCTGAACCCAGATCCGGTGGCCGAGGTCGAGAGCAGCGACACGGAAACAGGCAACGTCCTGCACTGGAAGCGCACACGCGCCGCCACGGAACTCACGCGCGGCGTGCGCATGTTCTTCCTCGAGCTGGCCGACGAGCGCCCGCTCTCGGTCGCCACCGACATCGCGCCGATCGACGCGCTCGACCATGTCGTGGTCACCACCGAGGATTCCGAACGTGCCGCCGCGCTCTACGGCGCGCGGCTCGGCCTCGATCTGGCGCTCGACCGCTCGCACCAGGATTGGGGCCAGCTGATGTTCTTCCGCTGCGGCGACCTCATCGTCGAGGTGGTCCGCCGGCCGGTCGCCGGCAGTGACCTCGCGCATGACCGTCTGTGGGGCCTGAGCTGGCGCGTCGCCGACATCGACGCCACCCGCGCCCGCCTGATCGCTGCCGGCCTCGACGTCAGCGAAGTGCGCAACGGCCGCAAGCCGGGCACGCGGATCATGACGGTGCGGAGCGGCACCTGCGGCGTGCAGACGGTGCTCCTGGAGCGCTCGCCGAAGCCGGTGGAGTGAGGGACTCCCGTAGGGTGGGCAAATCGTACTGAGTCAGAAGGTCTCACGCTTCGGGCTTGAGAATCAATTATTTGAGAAGATTCAGGATTGGCGCGCGAGGTGCTGATATGGATCGGAAGGTTGAAGAGCGGGCAGAAGCAAGATTTTCGG